>Ga0129314_1000118_pt1 | contig 102673 bp, 90 predicted proteins | sample O1111metagenome_FD_94431 | JGI IMG/M metagenome (GOLD analysis project Ga0129314, IMG submission 94431) | Orangutan individual fecal microbial communities from fecal samples from Wisconsin, USA - O1111 metagenome | ecosystem: Host-associated > Mammals > Digestive system > Large intestine >...
CATCGCCCGTGTAGGAGTCGCCGCAGTTTTCGCAGGTGTATGTGGTATAGCCGTCCTCTGTGCAGGTGGGCTCTGTTACAACGGAATTGTAGCTGTGTCCTGTTGCGGGAGTGGTTTCGGTGTAAGTATCGCAGCAGACTGAGCAGGTGTAAGTCGTTGTGCCGTCTTCGGTGCAGGTAGGGTCAACTACTGTCGCGGTATACTTGTGTCCTGTCGCGGGAATTGCCTTTGTATATGTGTCTCCGCAGAGGGAGCAGGTGTATGTTGCAGCTCCGTTTGTTGTGCAGGTTGCTGAGGACACGGTTTCAACATAATTATGACCGAGTGCGGGAATGGTGCTGTCGGTGTATGTGTCGCCGCAAGTCGAGCAGGTGTGAGTTGTATATCCCTCGTCAGTGCAGGTAGGGGCTGTTACAACTGAGTTATAGCTGTGTCCTGTTGCGGGAGTGGTTTCTGTGTATGTATCTCCGCAGACCGAGCAGGTGTATGTCGTAGTTCCGTCTGCTGTGCAGGTGGGAGCGGTTTCGGAGGTCTTTTCCCATGAGTGGACGTGATTCTCTTCGACCTCGATTACATATTTTACTCCGTCAACAACGTATGAGGTAGTGCCCGCGCCGACTCCCGTGAAGGAAAGCTCGGTAGTGGTGAGTGTGCCTGTCTGTACAGTGCCGGATGCAGCAGCGCGAGTGAATGAAGAACCGTTCAAGCTGCCCCATGCGATTTCGGAAAGCTGCCACCAGTAGCTGCGCGCAGTCGTTATAACTACCTGAATATAGCGGAAGCTCTCGACTGAGGTGGGAACGGTGTAGGTCTTTGTTGTGGCTGAGCTTCTACTGCTTGTGAATGTGCCTATAGTAGTCCAGTTGTAGCCGTCGCTTGAGAGCTGAACGTTTGCGTTTGTGCAGTAGTCGCCGTGTGCGGGAGCTGAAACCTGAACCGCGTCAAAACGAACTTCTGCTCCGAGGTCTACGCGTGCGTACATTCCGACGGACTGGTTTGCTTCTGACCAGTAGTATGTGGAGGTGTCTCCGTCGATGATGTTTGAGATAACGCAGTTGTAGCCGCCCTGGGTGTATCCGGAGACAGAGGCTGACGCGCTTGCAGAATACGATACTTCCGTGCCTGTGCCTTCGCTGTAGGTGAGGTTGGCTTTAGCTATGCCGGAGTCGCCCTCTACGGATATTGTCTTTTCTCCGTCAAGTGTGTATGTCTCGGAGGTCTGACCAACCTTTAGGGAAATATTCTTTCTCGGAAGAAGCTCGGTGTAGCTGTCGCCGCATCTCTTGCAGGTGTAAACAGTGTCGCCGCCGTCGTCTTCTGCCGTGTAGTCATGACCGAGTGCGGGTGTGGTTTCGGTGTAGGTGTCTCCGCAGTCGGTGCAGGTGTAGGTGTTCTTTCCTTCTTCCGTGCAGGTAGCTTCTTGGGAGGATGTCAGCTGATAGTTGTGTACCTGTGCCGGAGGATCGGTATTCAGCGTGCCGTCCGCGTTGAATCCGCCTGGAACTACGGAAGTGTCAAGGTTATATGTGTATGAGCCGTCCATTGCAAGACCCATAGCGCGGAGGGGAAGTCTGATTTTCTTTGCTTCCTGCGTTTCTGTCTCGGCACCCGGATAGTCGCTCCACATGCAGAACATTCCGCCGAGGACTGACGAAGATGAAAGCGTAGTGCCGCAGACCTTGTAGTTGCTCCAGTTTGAAGCGTAGGTGTAGCTTGAATCAAAGTTATCGCTCTTGCCGAGGACGTAGTAGAAGTCGCCGGTCGTGTTGATTATCTTGAAGCCGTCGCTTGCGAGGTTAGCGGCAGTACGGGGTGTATATCCGCTCCAACCGCCAGACCAGTAGCAGACAACGATGTCCTTGTCAAATGTGTATGTAGTTGAGCCGACAGATGCGCTTGTCTTATTCGCAAACTCGATACCGTCGTTGAATGCGATAGGAGTAAGACCTGCGTTCTTTACCATAGCGGCGATTTCGTTAACATATTTGATGAAATAACCGTACTTTCCGCTGCTCTGGAGACTGCCGAAGCCCATGGAGCCGGAGGTGTAGCGGTCGTTTGCGTATTCGTCAGCACCGAAGTTGAAGTATGTGCAGCCCTTTGCGGCAAAATAGTCGATGTATTTCTGTACGAATGCCTGTGAGAAAGCAACAGCGGTAGTGTTTGTAACATCGATGGTTCTCACCGAGCCGTTGTAGCTGCAATTTGTTCCCGTGAGAGAGGTAGCGGCGCTGAGAATAGCGTCCATGTGTCCGGGAGTGTTTAAAAGCGGGATTATCTCAATTCCGGAGGAAGCTGCCGCAGAGAAAATCTCGTTCATTTCGCTCTCTGTCCACTCGCCTGTTGAAGCAGTGGTGTATGAGTTGTTTCCGGAGATAACAGCAGCCTTTACTGCTTCGCTTGAATAAGTCTTTGAGCCGACGGTCAGCGACATATCGTCGAGCAGAAACCGCATACCGTCGTTTCCGACTGCCAGCATTACATGAGTGAACCCGTCGGCTTTGGCTTCATAGATGAGCGATTTCACCCAGTCGACAGTAAAGTACTTTCGTCCGCAGTCCAGCATTGCTATTTTCATGTAGCCGCCGCTGTCCGACGCGAATACTGCGGTTGGTATTAGGCAGATGAGCATACAAACCGACAGTATCAGAGATAAGATTTTCTTTCCTGATTTTAACATAAATTCCTCCAAAAAATATTTTCTGCTTTATATAATAATAAAGTAGACAAGAAAATAATACACTAATGTCTACTGTTTGTCAACACATTTTGAAAACAATACGACATGAAAAGTTGCGATTTGTCAATATCTACGCAGATTCGAGTGTAAACATTGCTGTAAACAGTCATAATGTATGTGTTGATTAGTGTATAATATTAAATAATGCACAGAATAAACGTATAAATATAACACGGCTTAATTATGTACGTCTGCGCATAATACGAAAAAGCAAAAAGAGCCTGACGACTTCATGTAAGACGCCAAACTCTCTTTGCCCCCGAAGGGATTTACTTTAATTCAAACTTACTTTGCGGAGATTTCGTTTTCGTATTTCTCGATCATCTTCTTGAACGTGTGACCCGAGCTGTAGTCGGGATGAGCGTGTTTTTTGAGCTTTTCGAGGTATTTTTCACTCTTTTCGCCTGTGAAGATTTTTATATCGAGCTTCATTGTTCTCTCGTCAATCGGTGTTGCGTATATCTTATCAATAAAGGTATCTACGAATTCCTTTGTTATCACTCCGTTTTCGCAGTTCTTCTCCGCTTCTTTTAACACGCGGCGTATTCTTTCCATATTCTCTTTAAACTCTTTGCCGGACTCTTGTTTTTCGTGAAGCTCGGCGAGTTCCTGATCCGCTTTTTTAATATCGCTGTTGCACTGTTCCGTCATGCTTTTGAAGTCCGATATGCTGATGCTGTCAAGCGCGACAAGCTCAAGCAGTTTATTTTTCTTTTTGGCTGCAAGCTCGATTGAAGAGTTCAGGGAATCAATTTGTTTTTCGATGTTGCCGTCGCTGTTCATGCTGAGATACATACGCTCATATTCTTCCATCATTGCCTTTGACGAATCTCTGGTATCGCGGAACACCTCGAATATTATCGGGATGATTTCTCTTTCGTGGATTGTGAATGAGTCGCAGCAATCAGTGCCGTTGTTCAGTTTATTTGCGCAAGTCCATGTGGAGTTTTTGTTGCCTTGTCTGTCTGTCGACGCTCTTCTGTGGTACGATACGCCGCAGCAGGTGCAAAAGAGCTTTCCCGTCAGAAGATTAGCATGGTTACAGAGATTTTGTCGGTTCTTAACGTCGTTGCTCCTTTTTTGGAGAATCGCGTTAGCCTGATCCCACAATTCTTCCGAAACTATTGCCGGAACGATTTCTCCGCTTTCATCTTTGAACATCACCCATTCTTCGGGCGGGAGAAACTTCTGCTTTTTCGTAAACATATCTACGACTCTGACTTTGTTTCCGACGTAGTAGCCTTTGTATTTCGGGTTTGAGATTATGCCGGACATGGTAGTGTGCGCTATCTTTTTGCCGTTATAATTCCTGTAGCCTTTGTCCCAAAAGATTTTTTCGATTTGCTTCATTGAGTAGTTGTCGGTCGCGTACATTTCGTAAAGCTCTCGTATCATGGGTGCTTGTTCTTCGTCTATCACGAGCTTTTTGTTGTCCTTTTTAAATCCGAAAATGCGGCTGTTCCCGAGAACTATGTTTTCTTTAATGGCTTGCTGATGTCCGAACTTTACGCGGCTTGATAGTTTACGAAGCTCATCCTGCGCGATTGACGACATTATGGAAAGCCGCAGTTCCGAGTCGTCATCGAAGGTATTTATATTATCGTTCTGGAAGAACACTCCTACGCCGAAACTGAGCAGCTGTCGTGTGTACCGGATTGAGTCGAGAGTATTTCTCGCGAATCTTGATATCTCTTTTGTGATAATGAGGTCAAACTTATCGGTTTCGGCGTCGCTTATCATTCGGTTAAAATTTTCGCGGTGTTTTGTCGATATACCTGAAAGACCCTCGTCGATATACCCTTCGACAAATGTCCATGCTTTATTTTTCTTTATCAGATCCTCGTAGAAATTGATTTGGTTTCCGAGGGAATTCAGCTGTTCGTCCGATTCCGATGAAACTCGCGCATAGAATGTCACTCTCAGGGGAATGTCGTAAATGCTTTTTGTTTTCAGCTGCTGTCTTACGTTGTGTATTTCCATTATTATTCCTATAAAAGTTTCGTTGTATCATTATCTATATTATAATAACATAAAGCAAAGAAAAAATCAAGATAAAACAAAAAGAGCGGTTGCTGAATAAACAGTCCGCGTCTTTTATCTTACCGCCCGACCGATGCCGAACGACTTTTGATTTTTATTCTAATTTTATTTCTTTGTTCTTCGGTTATAAGACCTTTAGCAAAAAGAGTGTCGTTATAATATGTCAGCCAAAGCTGTTCTATAATGGCTTGTTTCTTTTGCTCGGTCGTTTTAGTTTCCTTGTTCACAGAATCCTCCTTGGCTGATTTTACTTGATTCTATTATTGCCGCAGGGGAGGTAGAGTTAGTCATTTTCGCGAGGATATGCTATTATTGTTTGGAGGCGGTTATTAATATTTTTCTGAATCAATGAGAAATGCATATGCACATACCGAAGATTATGAAGCAAAACAAAAAATGAGTTCGGCGATATTTTCAATTGAAAGCTGCGGAGATTCTTTGCATATCAGATACAAATCTAAAAAAGATGGACAAAATCGGATAAAGTCTAAAAAAGCAGTATAAATATTTGGCTTTGAGATATATTTTTGCCGATTTGTCTCATATCTTACTTGTTTTGTGCTGCGAAAAGATTGACAAAAATGCAAATCAATGATATAATATTATGAGAAAATTTTAATAAATATTTTAGAATGATTCCTGCCAATTCACGGCTTTCTTGTCCGGTAAAATATGTACCTTGCGTCAATCTAAGCGCAGTCACATGAATCACTTCTGAAACGTTTCCGAAAACAGATGTGTCTCATGTGCTTTCTTATTGCCGTATAACGAAACAGTCTCGGCAGATGGGTCAGCGTGCAGAGGAAGAACAAAACGAAATTGACAGGACTGCAGATACAGCGGCTTGATGACATTGGTATGGAGTGGTGAGCTATGGAACTTGGGCTGAAAAATAAAAATGTTTTGATTGTCGGCGCCAGCAAAGGTATCGGAAAGGGTATCGTTATGGGCTTTGCAGAAGAAGGCTGCCGACTTGTGATAGTTGCTCGCTCGGAGGATTTGCTCAGAGAAGTGCAGACGGAAGCTCTTTCGAGAGGCGCTGCTTCTTGTGATTATGTAGTTCAGGACATTATGGAGTGCGATACGCAGAAATTTGCCGATTCTCTTATGGACAGGTTTGGCGTTTTTGATGTAGTGGTTCATAATGTCGGTGGTTCTTTGATTAGCCGAAACCATCTCGGAGGTGCTGACGACTGGAATTATGCTCTGAAATTCAATGCGATAGCAGCTATTGATATGAACAGCAGGCTGATTCCACCGATGGTGGAGCGCGGATATGGCAGAGTGATTCACATTTCATCTATTTCAGCTGTCATGCTGCGCGGAAATCCGCTTTATGCATCCGCAAAGGCATTCCTTAATGCGTATGTAACAACAGTAGGACGTCAGCTTGCTCCTACAGGCGTATTGCTGTGCTCGGTAATGCCTGGTGCTGTTGCTTTTGAAGGAAGCTATTGGGATAAGTTTGTCAAGGAAGGTCATCCGCGAGTAGAAGATTTTCTGCGACATCATCAGGCGGCAAATCGGTTTGGAACCCCTGAAGAAATCGCGAATGCCGTTGTGTTCATGGCAAGCGATAGATCATCGTTTATGCAGGCAACCAATATACCTGTTGACGGTGCAAATATGTAATGGAAAGCGACTGATATGAAACGCCTTTTTGATATTATTGTAAGTCTTATCGGAATTATCGTTTTGTCACCTGTTTTTCTTATACTTGCACTTGTTATTGTAATTGACTCTCCGGGCGGAGTTTTCTTTCGCGGAGTCCGAGTCGGACAAAACGGGAAAGACTTCCGCATTTACAAATTCCGCAGTATGAAGCCGGACTGTGAAGGCAAGGGGAAGTGGAACGTGGGCGACAATGATGACAGAATTACCAAAGTCGGACATTTCCTTCGAAAGTCAAAGTGTGACGAACTGCCGCAGCTATTTAATGTGTTCTTAGGAGATATGAGTCTGGTAGGACCTCGACCGGAGCTGAGGGTTTATATTGATATGTACACCGAGCGTGAGATGCCTATTCTGGATCTGAAACCCGGCATTACCGACTGGGCTTCCATAACAAATTTTGAGCAGTTCAAAGGTTTTACGCAAGCAGTTGACCCGGATGAATATTATCTGAAATATGTGCGACCCTTAAAGTTGGAATTGCAGCTGTACTATCGGTATCATCATTCCTTCAAAGATGACGTGCGATGTATTTTGTGGACGGCATTTAAAGTTTTGACAAGATCCGAAAAGCTGCCTGCGGAAATTCAGAAGATCGTAGATGAGAAAACAAGTGAAATCATGATGTGCGACAGAGAGGAAATATCTGCTCATGCAGAGTAACAGCAGTTTAAATAGTTTTGACCCCAAAGGAATTCTGCCGGGTAATGACAGGCATTTTCGATACATAGATATGGCGTATTTCATCGGGATTATTCTCGTGATATGGGGGCATTCTCACCCGCTTGACAGTAGTTGGTGGGGAACATGGTACAGCCGACTTAACGGTTTTATCTATACTTTCCATATGCCATTGTATTTCTTTATCGGCGGTTATCTGATGGTTCATTCAAAAAGCATTGATAAGCTCGGGTATAAGAAATGGGCTGTCGGTAAGCTGTGGAAGTTCCTTGTACCTTATTTTGTCTTGACGGCACTCGCGTTTGTTCCCAAAGCAATACTCGGGGATACAAGCGATGCGGTAGAATTGAGTATCGGATACTTCCTCAAGACAACCTTTCTTATCCCGCGAATTGGGGTATGGGGACATTTCTGGTTTATTCCCACATTTTTGTCGCTTGATCTCATGTGGGGTGCATGGCGGTTTTGGTCAAAGAAATCCGTATATGTTTACCGAATCGGTTTGGCTATAGGAGTGGCTGTATCCTTTATTCTTGCTGTATATCCTATAAAAACCGATTGGTTTGTGATGTATGACTTTTCTCAGGAAGCAATATTTTATGCTCTGGGTATCGTTCTGGCTCTCATAAGACCGTTTTTGTGGGATAAAATATGGAAGAATATTCTTGGAATTCTATGCTGTGCAGTAGGTACAGTGCTGCTTTATCCGCTTGGTAATTACATGAACCGCACATCACCTGTCATCAATTTTGCGGTAGGTCTTATGCTTGTCTGGATTTGTTGGAGCATCGCGCTTCTCATGTCCAAAACTTCTTTCACCCTTCCTTCAAAACTTACAAAGTTTAATTTTAGTATCTATATCTATTCGTGGCCTGCACAAGCTCTGCTGGATGCTGTTCTGCGTCGCATGGGAGTGAATTGGCTTGTAATTATTACCATTCTGTTTGTGGCGGGTTTTGCTGTCCCCCTTATCATTATCTTCATCTATAAAAAACTTCGTTTCCTTCACTGCAAGTTCTTTGATTACCTTATCGGGATTTCCACAGCTAACGAAAAAGGAGCTGCTTCATGAAAAGCGAAAATCTTGCATGGCTGATCCGTCGGCACGGCATTGAAATGACTCACCTTTCCGGCGGCAGTCATATCGGTGCGATCATGTCCGTTGCGGATATAATTGCCGTGCTGTATGCCGATATACTGCATTTTGATCCTGCCAATCCAAAATCGGATACCCGTGATCGTTTCATTTTGTCCAAAGGTCATGCAGGCGCCTCAATATATGCCGCTCTTGCAGAAAACGGATTTTTTAATGTTGATGAGTTAAAAACACACTATCAAAACGGCAGTCGCCTGTCAGGTCATGTATCACATCATGTTCCCGGTGTAGACTTTTCTACAGGTTCTCTGGGGCATGGACTTTCCGCTGCTGTCGGTATGGCTCTTGCGGCAAAGCAGGACAAAAAACAGCATAAGGTTTATGTTGTTCTCGGAGACGGCGAATGCAACGAAGGTTCTGTGTGGGAAGCCGCACTGTTTGCCGCACATTTTGAGCTCGACAATCTTGTATGTATTGTTGACCATAACCATATGCAGAGCCTTGATACCTGTGATCACACTCTTTCTTCCGCTCCGCTTGCAGGTATTTGGTGTGGATTTGGGTGGAATACCGTTGAAATTGACGGACATGACCATGCTCAGCTACATGACGCACTTGTATCGCCTGCTATTTCGGGAAAGCCTACAGTTATTGTTGCTCATACAGTAAAGGGGAAGGGCGTGTCCTTTATGGAAAACGATATTCTGTGGCATTACCGTTTTCCTCATGACGGATGGGAATATGACTTAGCCGTTACTGAACTGCATCGCGTAAAGCCGGCTGACGTTATTGATCCATATACTCCGAACGGTATTGAGAACCTCGTGCTGCCGGATGAAGACGCGGATATTTACCGCGATCATACTATATCGGCTACCTATCATCCAACCTGGTTCGGAAAGGAGAAGACAGAATGAGAGACACTTTTGTCAGAACTCTGTTCGAACTTGCTAAAGAGGATAGAAATATTGAGCTTGTTACGGGAGACCTCGGGTTCGGCGTGCTAAAGCCTTTTTGGGAAGCTCTGCCGGATCAGTTCATCAATGCGGGTATAGCAGAGCAGAACATGACCACAGTTGCAGCAGGAATGGCACTTGAAGGAAAGAATGTTTTTACATATTCAATCGGCAACTTTCCGACTCTACGTTGTCTGGAACAAATCCGCAACGACTGCGCATATCATAACGCAAATGTGAAAATCGTTTGTGTAGGAGGCGGATTTGTATACGGTTCCCTCGGTATGAGTCATCATGCTACAGAAGATATTGCTGTTATGCGAGCGCTGCCCGATGTTGTGGTTATGTGTCCAGGGGACCTTGTGGAAACCGAAGCCGCAACGAAAGCAATTGCCAAGCATCACGGTACCTGTTACCTGAGACTCGGGCGCGGCGGCGAGAAAAGGATTCATAAGGAACTTAAGAATTTTGAGATTGGAAAAGCGATTCCGGTACGATTTGGAGAACGAATTGCAGTTTTTTCTACAGGAGCGATTTTTGAAGAGGTAGAGGAAGCCTGCAATCTTCTCGCTGCGGAGGGAATTTATCCTACTGTGTACACATTCCCGACAGTGAAACCGATTGACGCAGAAGTGATTCGCGAAATTGCTGCTGCTCACGAAATGATCGTCACATGTGAAGAGCATAATCTTTCCGGCGGCTTCGGCAGTGCGGTTGCTGAGGTTCTTGCAGAGATGCCCTCCCATGCACGGCTTATGCGTATAGGTATGCACGATCAGTATAGCACTCTTGTAGGCAATCAGAAGTATCTGCGTGATCAGTTTGGTATGAGCGGTAAGAAAATCGCGTCAAAAATACTGGAGCAGCTGAAATGAAAATTTTGGTTTTAGCCAATCATTATAACACTCTGCGCATTTTCCGAAGAGAATTGTTTCAAGCTCTGTCTGCGGCAGGACATGATGTGGTAATATCCATTCCGCCATGTGATGAAGAAAACCGTAAGATTCTTGAATCCTATGGTACGAGAGTGATTTTTACTGCTTTTGAGCGCCGCGGCAGAAATCCTTTTGCGGATCTGAAACTGCTGGAGGAGTACAAAAGACTCATAAAAACGGAAAAGCCCGACAAAGTCATCACATACACCATCAAATGCAACATCTACGGTGCGACTGCCTGTAAGAAATACAAAGTCCCTTGTTATGTAAATGTAACCGGACTGGGTTCTACTTTTCAGGGACATGGTTTTATGAGAAAACTGGTTTCTGCCATGTATAAAATTTCGCTTAATAAAGCCGAAAAAGTCTTTTTTGAGAATGAAGGAAACCGAGATACTCTTGTAAACGATGGTATTGTACGAGCCGAACAGACTGTAGTTATGCCGGGAGCGGGTGTGAATCTGACAGAATTTGCACCGGTGCCTTATCCGGATAACGATGATATAACGCGTTTCCTGTTTGTTGGACGCATTATGCGTGAAAAGGGCGTTGACGAATATTTCAGTGCCATCAAACGCATAAGAAAAGAGTATCCGAATACCGAATTTGATTTTATCGGATGGTATGAGGACAATTACGAAGCACAGGTGAAACAGCTTGAGGCGGAAGAATATATCCGTTTTCATGGATTCCAAGCAGATGTGAAGCCGTTTATAGCAGCGGCACATTGTTCTGTGCTTCCGTCATGGCACGAGGGAATGTCCAATACCCTGCTTGAATCGGCAGCAATGTGCAGACCGCTTATTACCAGCAACATTCACGGCTGCATGGAAGCGGTGGAGGATGGTAAAAACGGATACCTGATTGAAGTTAAAAATGAAGAAAGCCTCTATCAGGCAATAACTCGGTTTATCAAGCTGTCGTATGAAGAAAAGCGAGCTATGGGACTAGCCGGCAGAGCGCGGATGGAAAAGGTTTTCGACAAGAATAAAGTGGTCGATACTACAATGAAGGTTATTTTCGGAGATATACATCTATGATAAATCTATGGACTGTATTTGCCGTTTCGATGATTCTGGCGTATATGTCTGAAAAGAATATCTTAACATTGCGCCGCCGAAACGGAAAGACAGTCGATCTTGCGCTTATTGCAATATGCATTGTGATGAGTTTATATTGCGGGCTTAGGACATCCTTCAATGACACCGAAACATATATCAGTGGATTTAACAGCGCTCCTACGCCTGCTGAGTATCTCGCGACAAACCCGAACTTGCTTGAAAACCCGGCATTCTACCTTATTCAGAGTATATTCAAATACGGAATATCGGATAATGCCAATCTCTTTCTTCTATGTGTGGCTGCATTTTCCGTTTCCACAATGGTAGTTTTTGTCAGAAGGTATTCAAAAAGCTTTGCTTTCAGTACTGTTATGCTGTTTTCACTGGGACTGTATATTTCAAACTTTGCGGCAGTTAAACAGTGTATCGCAATATCAATTGTTTTACTAGCGATTCCTTCATTACTCAGACGTGAATACGTAAAATACATAATCGCTGTTTTGCTCGCTTCTTTGTTTCATGCGTACGCGCTTATGTTGATTATCCTTCCGTTATTCTTGAATAAGCCATGGACTAAGATAACATATATCACGATATTTGCATTTATCGTTGTAATATTTACATTTGAAGCAACAATCAGCAATTTTCTGGATTTGGCGGACAGTTTGGGAAAAGAAATATCGGATGATGTTGTATTTGAAACAGAAGGCATAAATCTTTTCAGATTAGCGGTTTTCTCAATACCGTTTCTCATATCGTTTATTTTCAGATACCGAATTAAAACGACGACAGAAGCATCAAGCGATATGTATTTGTTTATCAACATGGCAATTCTCAGCTTTTTGGTCATGGGTCTCGGAATATTCAATGCCGCAAACCTGTTCGGAAGAAGTGCAAACTATTTCCAGATTGGTGCGGTAATATCGCTGCCGTGGATGATAAAGAGAGTGTTCGCAGAAAAATCAGCCAATGTGATACTTGGAATTGCGGCTATCTGTTATATATTCTTCCTTTGGTATGGGTATAGGGATTTCGACATTAATCATATTTCAATTATTGAGTTATTAAGGCAGTTATGAGTATGCGAGTTTTGAGTGGTAATACGAGCTCTTCTATGTTGATTTTTTGGCATAGCTGAGAGAAGAGGGGGCATATATGAGAGTTTTACAAGTTGTAACAAAAATGGATCGCGGCGGTCTTGAGACAATGCTAATGAATTATTACCGCCGAATTGATCGTAATAAAGTTCAGTTTGACTTTCTTGTGCATCGTGAAGAACGCGGGGCTTATGATGATGAGATTGAGTTGCTTGGCGGAAAAATATACCGTTTACCTCGCCTTGTGCCATGGAGTGTCTCATATTTAAGTTCTCTCAATAACTTCTTTGATGAACACCCCAAATATAAAATCATCCACGTCCATCAGGATTGTTTGAGTTCGGTTATTCTTAAGGTTGCTGCGCAACATGATATTCCGGTTCGGATTGCACACAGTCATAACGCAGATCAGGATAAGAACATAAAATATCCGATTAAACTTTGGTATCGGCGAAGTATTCCTCGATATGCTACAAACCTTTTTGCTTGTGGAAGGGATGCAGGTGATTGGATGTTCAGAGGAGCACCATACAGTATAATAAATAATGCAATTGATGCTGCCGCCTACTCGTTTAATCAGGATAAACATACAGAAATGCGATATCGATTGAACTTGACAGATGAGTTGGTTGTCGGTCATGTTGGTCGTTTCAATACACAGAAAAACCATCCATTTTTGCTCGAAATTTTTGCTGTGTTGGTAAAAAAAGAGGCGAATGCAATTCTTTTGCTAGTCGGTGGTGGAGCGAATATGTCGAAAACACAGGCAAAAGCGCAGGCATTGGGTATTACAGAAAACGTCCGATTCCTTGGCGTTTGCAGTGATGTTGCTGACTTGATGCAGGCAATGGACGTATTTGTATTCCCGTCGCTGTATGAGGGGCTTGGCATAGCACTTATAGAAGCTCAGGCAGCAGGACTTCCGTGTGTGGTGTCTGATACCATTCCCAAAGAAGCGTATCTAACCGACCTTGTTAAAAGCGAATCGCTTTCCGACTCTCCTGACATATGGGCAGAAAAAATACTCGCGATGAGGAATGTCCCTCGCACAGATCGACGAGCCGAAATCGCCGCACACGGATTTGACATTACCACCGAAGCCGTAAAATTACAGGAGTTCTACATCAACGCTTATGAACAGAATTGCTGAACCCATACTCACCATATTTACTCCCGCATACAACCGAGCCCATACTCTTCCGCGCACCTATGAAAGCCTGTGCTGCCAGAATTGCAAAGACTTTATCTGGCTGATCGTAGACGACGGCTCCACAGACAACACAGCCGAGTTGGTGCAAGAGTGGCAGGAACGCGATAATGGATTTGAAATTCATTATATTTACAAGGAAAACGGCGGGATGCATACTGCGCATAATACGGCTTATGCAAACATCCACACGGAGCTGAACACCTGCATTGACTCCGACGATATGCTTGCGGAAGGCGCGGTGGAGAAAATTCTAAACAAATGGGAAGAAGTCAAGGATAAAGGATACGCCGGAATTGTGGGAGTAGATGCGGATTTTGATGGGAATGTCATTGGTAAAGATTTTCCTTCAGACATGACCGAGATGACAATATCAGGATATTACGCTGTAGGCGGAAAAGGGGACAAAAAACTTGTCTATCGGACAGATGTGATCAACAAATATCCGGAGTACCCTGTGTTTGCGGGAGAAAAGTATGTCAGTTTGGCTTATAAATACCTGCTTATAGATCAGGATTACAAGCTGGCTGTGTTGAACGAAGTGCTTTGCAATGTGGAATATCAACCGGACGGCTCTAGCAATAGTATGTTTCGACAGTATTTACGTAATCCGAGAGGTTTTGCTTTTTGGCGCGTGGTGAAGATGCAGTATCCGACATCGTTCAAGAGGCTTGTGATGGACTGTATTCACTATTGTTCCAGCAGCATGATCTCGAAAAATAGTAATTACATAAAAGAATCGCCGAGGAAGCTGCTGACTGTGTTGTGTACACCGGCAGGATGGGCGCTGACGTGGTGGATTAGGAAGAAAGCTCGATGAAACCATCCATTCTTATCTTCTCTCAATCTATGTACCTCGGCGGTGTAGAACGCAGCCTGCTGGGGTTGCTGGATTCCATAGACTACGACCGCTACGACGTTGATCTTTTCTTAATGCGCCACAGCGGAGAATTGATGCCATATCTTAACCATAAAACAAATATTCTGCCGGAAATACCACAGTATGCATCACTGGCTGTACCAATGAAATCTCTTATCAAAAGTGGTCAGTTCGGTGTGCTTTGCGGTCGACTGAGAGGAAAACTGGCAGCTAAACGATTTGACAAACAGCATCCCAGCGACAAGCCATCAGTAACTGCGCTGACGTACAGCCACAAGTACACATTGTCTACTATGCCGCAGATTTCGGATAAAACCTACGATCTTGCGATAAGTTTTCTCACACCGCATTACTTTGTGATGGAACGAGTTAAAGCAAAAAAATATGCAGCATGGATACATACCGACTATACTGCTTTGGCATTTGATCAGGCTGGAGAGATATCTATGTGGAGTAGATATGATGCTATTTGTGGAGTGTCAAAACAAGTGTCTGAAGCGTTTGATAAAGCCTTTCCTGAACTCGCTGATTTGACAGAAACTATTGAGAATGTTTTACCTGAAAAGCTTATCATAAATCAATCAAATCTCACCTGTGATGATTTAAAGGATGACAGTTCTATTGTACTGCTTTCAGTCGGTCGTTTTTCAGAACAAAAGAACTTCGATAATGTACCGGATATCTGCCGCCGCTTATTGGAGGATGGTCTTGACGTGAAGTGGTATCTTATCGGATATGGTGGGGATGAGCCATTAATCCGCCAGAAAATCATAGAATCCGGGATGCAGGAACGTGTTATTATTCTCGGCAAAAAGGACAACCCATATCCGTATATGCGAGCTTGTGATCTATATGTCCAACCATCGCGGTATGAGGGAAAAGCAGTCACTGTTCGAGAGGCACAGCTATTATGTAAACCGGTAGTTATTACAAAATACGCAACCTCCGGCAGCCAACTTGAAGACGGAGTGGACGGCGTAATTGTACCGATGGACAATGCAGGCTGTGCTGATGGAATAGCGTCACTGCTGCGAAATCCCGTGCGTATGAGACAGCTATCGGAAAACTGCAAAAAGCGAGACTATACAAACAGCGCAGAGGTTGAAAAGATATATGCGCTGATGGAGGATTGACATGATTCCAAAAATTATCCACTACTGCTGGTTTGGACGAGGTGAAAAACCGGTTCTCGCACAAAAGTGTATCGCCAGCTGGAAAAAGTTCTGCCCGGATTTTGAGATTCGCGAGTGGAACGAGGACAACTGTGACTATCTTTCTATCCCATTCATGGCGGAGGCATATGCGGCAAAGAAGTACGCATTTGTGTCCGATGTCATGCGACTGATTGTGTTGGAGCAGTACGGAGGCGTATACTTTGATACCGATGTGGAGGTAATCCGCGACATAACCCCGCTTTTGAATGACGAGGGATTCATAGGATTTGAAAACGACCAGTATGTTGCATCGGGATTAACGATTGCAGCAAAACCGCATCATCCGGTTATTCAAGCAATGATTGAAGAATACCAAAATTTGCATTTCATGAATCCGGACGGAAGTATAAACGCTGTTGGATGTCCGCATTTGAATACGGATGTTTTAGAGAGATTCGGACTTTGTCGGAATGGCAAAGAGCAGATTGTCGCCGGTATCCATGTGTATCCGCCAGAATGGTTCAATCCGCTTGACAGTGTGACAGGAAAACTTACGAAAACGAAAAATACATACTCAATCCACTGGTACTCCATGAGCTGGTTGCCCTGGTATAAACACGTGAAAGTGAAGATTGGAAGAGTATATAGAAGAATTAAAATGGCGGTGATACGGCATGAGAGGCAAATCTAAAGCAGTTATTTTTATGCTGGCATTGCTTTTAATTTCAGGAGGCATAGGTGGAGTTCTTGTACTGAGTGATTACTTTGCACCGATGTTTTCAGACTCAGAGGGCAGCGCCGTTTTAAATATTGAGACTTACATAGACGGAGATAACCAGCCAACGCATCCGTCCGTTATTGATATGGTTCAAGAGTGGAACGGCTTTCGTTATTGGATGGCATATTCCCCTTATCCTTATGGCAACGGAGCCGAGGAGAATCCATGTGTGTGCGTGTCAAATGATATGTATTACTGGTCAGTTCCTGATGGATTATATAATCCGATAGCATTCAACGAAGAGACGGCGTGTGACGAATTAAAGGATCCTCATATCGTATATAACGATGATTTGGATAGGCTTGAGGTTTGGTATCTCGGGTGAATTGATTCCACCATTAAAAGCGGTGGAACGCTTCTGCTTTTCAGAAAGACTTCTTCTGATGGTGTGCATTGGAGCGAGTATGAAGTTATGAGAGAACTCTCTGGTTATTTGTCTCCAAGTATCGTTTACGAAAATGGGAAATACAAACTTTGGGCAATTCAACCTTCTGCATCAGAAAGCAGTGGAGTCTTAGCTTACTCAGAAAGTTCTGACGGAAAAGATTGGTCAGATTATACAGAGTGTACATTTGGCGGCAAACCGGAGCTTCAGAAGATATGGCATGGCGCTGTTAGTCATGATGATAAGTATCACTTTGTTTTCATTGAGGCATCCTCAAAAAGCAATGCAATTTTATATACCGAAAGTTTCGACGGCTTTTCGTGGCAAGAGCCGACGGAAATCGTACAGAAAGATAACTTCTGGGAAGGCTTTTATCGTCCCTGCATCCTGTACAGTGATAATAGGTACTATTGCATTTATGGCGTTATCTCGCAAGACAATGAATGGTATCTTTCGATGAGCACAGGTGATTCGCCGGATGATATACACGGCATCTCTGTACAAGATGTTGGCAACTCAGCAGAGAACATGGAGATATCAGCAAAGCATAGTTTTACCCAAGTAGTGAAGGATGCGTACCACTTTGTACAGTCCCTTTGCAGACCCGAGTTGGTGTTAATCTGCATTATTGTCGCTGCGGTTCTAATGCTTATTAAAAAGTGCTCACTGTCTGTGATTTGGGGTAGTTCTTGGGCACTATGTGTCTTACGCTTTTATGGGCAGTTTAGATGGTTCAATCTGCACGAAAAATTCCTTCTGCTGTTTACTGCGGGGATAATCAGTATGCTGTGCTCATTAGCGATTAAGGAGATAAATGCATATAGGGATAGCATTTCTTGAAAACTGAGGTTAAATTATTATGAGGGTGTTATACGTTGTAGGGGCATGCCTATCAAAAAATACATCTGCCAACATGAGTCATAATGGCTATGTGCAAGGCTTGCTTGAAAACGGTTGCCAAGTCGATATACTGATGGCAGCGGACAGTTGGGGGCAAACAGATGATTTTCTCCCTCATTGGGATGATGCCAAGTACTATTGTTATCCATCAGAAACAATACATGACAGGCTTCGAAAATACATTGGTAGGAATGTTTTACAGCCTACAGTATCTGCCACAAATTCCTGTGTTCAGACGCAAAAGCCACAAAAGGCAGAGAATTTAAAAGTTACTGTTCGCAAATATCTAAAAAAAGCCTACTATTTTCTATTTCCAATCGACCCAAAGTATCCGCTGGAAAAACAATGGTTAAAAAATGCATCGAAATTTCGCGCAGATACGGAATATGACCTTGTCATATCTAACTCCTCGCCTGCTGCGAGCCACAAATTGGTTGCTATTCTGTCCCATAATGGGCATTTGAAGTATAAACGATGGATTCAGATTTGGGAAGATCCTTGGTATTATGACTTATACGGCGGCCATAAAGAGGAGATTTTTGATGAAGAGAACGCACTTTTAAATGTGGCGACCGAGGTGTTCTATGTTAGTCCTCTGACGCTTGTTTATCAACAGCGATATTTCAAAGAAAGCGCATGCAAAATGAAACAGATACCGCTGCCATATCTTGCTTTTACATCAGAATCCGAACAGTTATGTAGTGAAATAAGTTATGCCTACTTAGGAGACTATTATTCCCATGTTCGTAATTTGGCACCGTTTTATCAGGCACTCTGCCAAACGAAATCAACTGGATGTATTTATGGAGATTCCGACATCGTTCTTGAAAAGACTTCACAAATTGAAACCAGCGGACGAGTAACCTTGGATAAGCTTGCAACTGTGCAGGAGAAGACAACCGTGCTGGTTCACCTTTGTAATTTGCGCGGAGGACAGATTCCGGGGAAAATATATCACTACTCAGCCACAACTAAACCGATACTCTTTATACTGGACGGAACGCCTGAAGAAAAGAAGTATATTAGAGAGTACTTTGAGCGATTTAATCGGTATTATTTTTGTGATAACGATACGCAGTCAATTCTTTCAGCTATGAATCAAATCGAGACAGATATTGCGAATGGTAGGAAGTGGAGACCTGTAACGGAATTTTCACCTAAGGCAGTTGTTAAGCAGTTGCTGTAAATAAGGGAACTGTAGTAAATATGAAATCTAAGAAGCGAATCCTTTTTATCAATGGACATCTGAATGCCGGTGGCGTGGAGCGTTCCCTTGTTGACATTCTCAAGCACATGGATTACGAGAAATATGCCGTTGATCTTCTGTTGCTGGAGGATACCGGTGACTATATTTCAGAATTACCACCTGAAGTAAATGTACTGTTTCAAGACATTCATCATACCTATGGAAGTTTTGCGTCATCGATTCGGCAGTGCATTGTAGCACATGATTGGATGTGTCTAAGGTTGCGCCTCCTGTTCTTATTACAAAAGTTTTTCGGAGCATGTGCATTGAAACGTGCGGCAACTGTTCTGCTTGGAAAGCACCACTATGCTTGCGTGGTTGGATTTCGTTCGGGCATTTGTTCCGATTTGGCGGCATATTCTGTGCAAGCTGATCGAAAAATCACATGGTGGCACCATGGCGAATTCAATGTGGATCGTGCGGCCTATGGCGATATGTGCAGCAGGATGGACGCAGTAGCCGTAGTATCGCAGTCCTGTGAGGAAATGCTGCAAGGTCAGTTGCCGGAGCTTGCGGATAAGCTGGTCTGCATTCCGAACATGTTGGATGATGAGACAATTAGGCAGAAGGCCGCAAATTCACCTTATACCGGTGATGCGCTGCATATCGTCTCGGTAGGCCGCCTTGCACCAGAAAAACATTTTGAAAATATCATTCCCGCTGCGAAGGCGCTACTGGAAACAGGTACAGATTTCACTTGGCATATTGTTGGTGAAGGCCCTGGGCATGCAAGATTAGAATCTTTGATTGCTGAGAACGGCCTGAAAGATCATGTGATGCTGGAAGGAAGCAAAGCAAATCCTTATCCCTATATAAAGTACGCAGACCTGTTTGTTCACCCGTCATATGTGGAATCACAGGGTTTGACAGTTTTGGAGGCAATGGCTTTGGGAGTCCCGTGTGTGGTGACAAAATCCCGTGGTCCCTGCGAGTTTATTGAAGACGGTGTCAATGGTCTGCTGACAGAGCAGTCGCCGGAATCACTGACGGAAAAGGTGTTAACAATTCTGAATGATAAGGAACTATATCAGCAAATTAAGGAGAACACAAAGTGCCCGGAGCAATTTAGACCGGATCAGGTCATGAAGCAAATCGAAGCACTAATTGACGAGTAGAAGGTATTGAATAATGGAAATCACCATGTACGGAAACGGCAGTGCTGGTAACCACGGCTGCGAGGCAATCATCCGCGGGACAGTGCAGCTTCTGGGCGCGAACGAATATTGCGTCCTTTCGGAAAACTGCGGAGAGGATTCACAGTACGGCCTCAATGCGCTTGCGAAGCTCGTTCCAGCCAAGGAAACCAGAAAGAAAGATTTCGGCTTTCTGAGAGCTTATGCAAAGCTGAAGTTGACTGGGAACTATACGGATATGGATGGTCTGTACTATTTACCGGCTATTCAGCATTGTAAAAATAACACGGATATTGCACTCTCCATTGGTGGTGATAATTATTGCTATGGCAATACAGCCATGTATGCCTATCTGAATCGGGCGTTTGAAAAGCAGCGTATCCAGACGGTTCTTTGGGGCTGTTCCATTGAACCGGATGTCGTGGCGGAGCCTTCGGTTTCTGAGGATCTGTGTCATTATGCTCTGGTTGCAGCCAGAGAAAGCATCACCTATGAAGCGGTCAAAGCGGCAGGGGCCAATGCTGTACAAATACCTGATCCGGCATTCTGTATGCAGCCGAAAGCATGCGCGATGGATGAACGCTTTCTGAAAGGTGAAGTCATAGGCATCAATATCAGCCCCATGATCATCCACAACGAAAAGAATGCTGGCGCGGCTTATATCAACTACAAAGCTCTCATCCAATATATCTTGGACAACACGGATGCATCCATTGCCCTGATCCCACATGTGGTTTGGGCCAGCAACGATGACCGCATCCCTTTGAAACAGCTCTATGATGATTTCGATCAGAATCCGCGCCTGATTCTGATTGAGGATCATACTGCTCCGGAGCTGAAATACATTATTTCCAAGTGCAGCTTTTTCGTGGGTGCGCGTACCCATGCGACCATTGCTGCTTACTCCACTGGGGTTCCGACGCTGGTAGTTGGCTATTCCGTCAAGGCGCGGGGTATTGCCCGTGACCTGTTTGGATTGGAGGACGGCTACGTCCTGCCGGTGCAGCAGCTCAAAGAAAGCAATGAATTAACACAGGCATTTATAGGCTTGTACGAGAAGCGCGATGCCATCCGGACACATCTTAATGAGATGCTTCCCGGCTATATTGCCCGTGCAGATGCGGCACGAAAAGCATTGGAGGAACTTACAAAAGCATGAAACGCGACGAGATCAAGGCAGGGGCGCTGCTATCCTATCTGAATCTGCTGATCGGCACTCTGATCCCATTCATCTATACGCCCATTATGCTCCGTATGCTGGGGCAGGCGGAGTACGGTATTTACGGGATCGCACAATCGGTCATGGGTTATATCGGCCTGCTGAATTTCGGCATCGGCGGTTCCATTATCCGATATCTTTCCAAGTATCGAGCGGAAGGCGATTTGGACGGTGAACAGCGTGTTTTTGGCCTGTTTATCAAGATATACTCTGTCATTGGCGCGGCTGTCCTGATCGTAGGTACATTCTGCTCGTTCCATCTGGGGGCATACGGGCGATCCCTGACACCGGATGAACTGGTGCTTCTGGAACGGCTGGTACGTCTGATGACACTGAACACGGCGGTTTTCATGCCGTTCAATGTGTTCAGCTCCATGATCCTCGCGCACGAAAAGTTCATTTTCAGCAAGACGATCTCCCTGATCACCAGCGTCGTATCGCCTTGCCTGAATCTTGTACTGCTGTTTCTGGGCTTTGGCTCCATTGGCCTTGTCCTTTCTGCGACAGCTCTCAATTTTGTGACCTATGCCATTTACACTGTCTATGTGATTCGCAGAATAGGAATCCGCCCCAGTTTTCAGCGTGTGGGCGGCGGTCTGCTCAGTGAGATTATCCGCTTTTCCCTATTTGTATTCTTGGCGAATATCGTAGATATCATCTTCTGGTCTACGGATAAACTCATCATCGGCTGGGCGATTGGCTCGGTGGCCACAGCGGTCTATAATATTGGAGCGACCTTTAATGGCTACATAACCAGCCTTTCCACAGCAATCAGTGGTGTGCTTATGCCGAAAGTGACAAACATGGCGGTCAAAGACACGCCACCTTCGGAATTCACGGCGTTATTTATCAAAGTAGGACGTCTGCAGTTCCTCCTGATCTCCTTTATTGTCTCGGCGTTTGTCGCGTTCGGACGGCAGTTTATTGCTATCTGGGCAGGTGCTGGCTACGAGGAAGCCTATTATGTTGCGCTCTTAGTGATGATCCCTGTAACTGTTCCACTCATCCAGAATACCGGATTGAACATTCTCTATGCTATGAATAAGCATCAGTTTCGATCCGTAGTTTATCTCTGCATTGCTTTGCTGAATGTGGGGCTGACCTTCTGGTGGGTAGAAAAGTACGGCATTATAGGCGCTGCTATGGCAACCTGTGTTGCTTATGTGCTCGGAAATATTCTGATAATCAACTGGTACTATTATAAGAAGATTGGCATCAATATTCCGCTGTTCTGGAAGAACATCCTGCATATGTGCCCCGTTATGTTCGTGATGGGAACTGCCGGATGGTTTGTGTTAGATCACCTGCGCATTGATAACTGGTTCGTCTTTTTTGCACTTGCTGCGGTCTACACGGTTATCTATTGGGTATTGGCATATCTCTTTATGATGAACAATTACGAGAAGGCTTTCATTAGGGCAATTAAGGCATTTATATTAAAAATGATGTGCAGATTACAGAAGCAATAATTCCTAAAAGAGGAAGTTTCATGAATGTTGCTGTGAACTCTAATATGTGTACTGGCTGCGGTATGTGTACGGCAATCTGCCCGTAAAGCGCAATTCAGATGCAGCCAGATGAGCACGGCTTTTTATATCCGACAGTCGATGCGTAAAAGTGCTTGATTGCAGCTTTGTGCACGAAAATGTCCCGTTTTCACACCGCCGCAGGTATCTGCACATACCGATGTTCTGACCGGATATGCCAAGGACGAGACGCTTTTACCCGCTTCTTCCTCTGGCGCGGTTTTTCCTGTACTGGCGGCGGAGATCATCCAACGTGGCGGCATCGTGTTTGGTGCAGCATTTGATAAAAATTTCGATGTGATACATACCGCGGCTGAAACACTTTCGGAGCTTACTGCTCTTTGCAGTTCCAAGTATGTGCAGAGCCGCATTCCCGCTGACTGCTATTCGCAGGTGAAAAAAGCACTGTCTGATGGACGCTGGGTCTATTTCAGTGGAATGCCATGTCAGGTAGCTGCACTTAAAAATTATCTCGGCAAAGAATATGCTACACTGATTACACAGGACACCGCCTGTCATAGTGTCCCTTCTCCTATGGTATGGAAAGACTACGTGGCAGCATTGGAAAAACAGCATAGTGGGAAGTTGACCAGTTTTTCCTTCCGCAACAAGGTGAACGGTTGGGAAGGCTATTATATCCGTGCTAAATTTGACAACAGCAAGGAATTCCGGCAGCCTGCCGCAGAAAATCCCTATCAGCGCGGATTCATCAAAGGGCTATATTCCCGCAGTTCGTGCTTCTCGTGCAGATTTAAGGGTATTGAGCGCTGCAGCGATATCACGCTGGCCGATTATTGGGGTGTCAAAGGCATTCAGCCGGAGGCTTATAATCCGCAGGGAACATCTTTGATCCTGCTGCATAGCGATAAGGGACGCGCTCTGCTGGAAAGCTGCAAGGACAAGCTGCAAATCACAACTGCCGCAGATAGTGCTTTTACTTTTAATCCAGCGGTACTTACACCGATTCCAAAACCCGCGCGTTACGATGAGTTTTGGACAGGCTACGGTGAAAAGCCTTTCGATAATCTGGTTTCTGCCTGTTGTGAACCGACAAAGGAAGAACTGGCAAAAGAACGGTGGAACAGAAGTCTGCTGGCACGTGCAATTCACCGTTTGACGCAGTAGTGTAATATGTTTCAACGGATCTACGCAATGAACCTGTAGATGGTGTGCATACTGTTTCTGGAATTGATGTCTACTTGCACAATTCTCAGATAACACTTCAAAAAGAAGCGATGGGCTGCAATCAACGCGGGTATCTTCAGCCTTTCAACTGCCGTTATCCTCTACGCCACCATCTTGACCCGCACAACAGGCAACTACAGACTCGTCCTCACGCCCTTTGCCACATTTACCGATGCACTCCACCCAACCGAAGCTCTACCGCGAGATGCTGATGAACGTGTTTCTATTCTTCCCGCTGGGGCTGACGCTGTCCAATGCGTTGCCGCGAAAATGGCACCGCTGGGGCAGAATCTTGCTCACGACGCGGTTATATACTTAGCGCGGGGATTGAGTACGTCCAGTATCGTCATGGCAGAGGCGGATGACGTAATCTGCAACACGCTGGTATCGTTTGTGCGAGTGCTTTCGCTGGTGGATTCATATTTTTTTGAATGTGCTATACAGCATACAATAGACAATGAGAAGGAAGTGAAAAACAGTATGAGCACAATGGAGACAAAAGCGGAACGCCTGTACGGAATCGACTCCTTGAAAATCATATCGATGCTCATGGTAGTACTGCTGCACGTATTAAATCATGGAGGCATTCTGGAAGCACTCGACAGTTTTTCGGCACAGTACGCAGCGGGACACTTGCTGCGTTGTTTGGCAATTTGCGCGGTCGATGTCTACGTGATGATTTCCGGGTACTTGTATGTCAAGAAAGAGTTTAAGCTTCGCAATATCACCCACCTGTGGCTGACCGTTTTATTTTACTCGGCAATGATTCCTCTGCTGCTGAAAATCGCAGGCGAAAAAATTGAAATCAAAACAGTCATATCAGGCTTTTTCCCAATCCTCCGGTCGCAGTACTGGTTTTTTACGCAGTACTTTGCCATGTTCTTTATGATGCCGGTTTTGAACCAACTGATCAGTAACCGGAGATTGGCGGGCAGGACGATCCTTGTACTTATCCTCTTGTGTTCGGTCCTCCCGGTTTTTTCGCTTGGAAACGATCTGTTTAAGACGGAATATGGCTACAGCTTCCTCTGGTTTGTTGTTCTGTATTTGTGCGGCGGATATTGTAAGAGAATATTGTGTTTCCGATAAAATGAGCGCCAAAGCGGCGGCAGTCGGATACATATGCTGTACACTCTGTATGTGGCTTCTGGAGATTGGGACATATGTCGCAACTAAACATATTTTTGGGGATGCCCGATATACAGGGATATTTATATATTACACATCTCCGCTGGTAATCGGAAGCGCATTTTTTCTGCTGGTCCTTTTTTCAAAGTTCAAGTTCAAATCAAAAATAGTAGCCAACATGATTCCCACAGTATCCGCACTGACGTTTGGCGTGTATCTGATTCATGATAATTCATCGGTTCGAGAAAAGTTTATTTTAGGGAAATTTGCTAAGTATGCGGAACTTCCCTGTGCAGCCCTGGTGCTTCGCATACTGTTGCTTGTACTTGCGATTTTTACGATCTGCGCCTTGATTGAGTACTGCAGGACGGTTTTGTTCCGATATTTGAACATTAATAAGTGTTCAGAAAAAATTGAAAAGCTGATTGGAAAGGCTGTTCAAAAAATCACGAGCACATGTGAGATGAAAGAATAGAAGTGACCCTAACCACCACAGAAATACAATTTCTCCATATCGTTAAAGTTGTTGCAATCTATCTGCCGAAAATTTGAACTGGCTCGCCATCTTCACGCTGTATAATCAGCAGGTCATTAGGCAGGTGCTTAATCAAACGGTACGTTCGGAGGGACTACATCCCATTGTGGTCAAAGGTTACCTTTGCAGCCGCCTGTATCCCCTCGACAAATTCCAAACTATTTTTGACTTCTGAATTGCCTTGAAATGTCAGAGAAAATATAGCTTTTTAAGCCTTTAACGCTCGGACATTTCCCTTGGTTGTATAAAGTAGCAAGCGTGTGCGACAACTTGCAGTTTGCCTTTAGATAAAGTGAATTGAGTTAATCGTGAGATTTTATCCACGAATAGATAACGGCGTGTCCGAAGCTCTCTACTTCGGAGCAAGGCACGCACTTGGAGGGGATAAGGTCGAATGATTGACGAACGGGATAAACTTTGTTCTCGCCTATAAAGAAAAAGAACCGCGCTCCCGATTGTTGATACGGGCTAAAACCCATGTTACAAACGGTCGCGCGGTATGCGTTTTAAAATTTTTAAAAATTTAAAATTCCTTTAAAGGAAGAAAAGAAAGAATTAAGTAATTCCGTACAGCTACAGTCTGCGCTGTAATTCAGTATCGGTTAAACTTTGAACTGCGCTCTAAACTTTGGTCTGCACTGCCGATTTAGAATTATTTTAAAAGAGAGGTAGTTACATTATAGCGTACTGTCTGTAATTATCAATCCCCTATAGAATAATATTTTAACTTTTGAAAGTAAATACAAAAATGATGCTATGACTCAAACTCTGGTTTATGTAAACGAAAAGATCTGCCTGAAATACTCAGACAGATTTTTTCGTTTGGGATTGACAAGAAAATATATAACAAATCATTTACAACTAATCTCGTAGTTATAATACTATAAAACTGATAGGGCTGCAATGGGGTGGAATTAATTTATATATATATTTACAAAACCACGAATCATGGAATAACACAATAATTTATAGATTGAACTCGCGTAATAATTGTATTATAATATATACATCCACAAGTATTCCGTCGAGAGGATAAACAGATGCAAAATAAAGCCAAGATAAGTATTTCAAAAAACATTATAGCTTTGCGTAAAAAAACGGGAGAAACTCAGTTACAACTGGCAGAAGCATTAGGAATTTCAAATAGAACTGTTTCAAAGTGGGAAAACGGAGAAAGTGAACCGGAACTACAATATATCATTGCAATTGCAGAGCATTATAATGTGAGGCTGGAGGAATTAATATATGAAAATATTCCATGCGATTTGCTCGATAAACCTAAAATATCTCTGAGAACCGCTGTAATTACATTATTTGAAAAGCAAAAACAGTGCATTTTTGATTTTTTGAATCAACGATATGTTTGTTTAACGGAAGAAAAAAATATACCTTTGATCATGCCATGTGGAGTGTCTCAGAAAAATTCCGCGGATTATACTGAAATTCATACATCGGAAGTATTTTTCCATGTTCATTCATCGGCAGATGCGGCATATTCAATCGCCTTGATGCAAAATGAGAACCAATATGAATGGTTAGAATCAAATGCTGAGAGGCTGTCTGAAATTTTCTGCTTATTATCACAGCCCGGTATGATGCGTTTGATTCGTTTTTTGCATATGCATGGAACGTCAGAACAGATAACAATGCAGTATATTTCCAAACAAACCGGGTGCGAGATTAAGCATTTGAGTTTGAAACAGTCAACGATGAGACAGTTTTATATTTCAAAGATATAAAGAAAGCTTTGGTTCTCAATAACACCTGTTCTGTGATTTGGAAAATGATTGCGGAAGCACAACAGGAAAACAGTGAACTCAGCGACGAATCAATTGCCGATCATCTTATGGAACGCTTCCACTTGCCGAATGAAATGCGAGAAAAAGTAAAGAAAGACATTTATGAATTATTCCAGAACTTTGTTTCTGAAAAGATAGTTCACATGAGTGTTACTACGGAAGAGAATAAAGAGGTTTGTGTATGAACAACAGAACAGATCCTCTTATCAGTGTGATCGTTCCTGTTTATAACGTTGCCCCCTATGTTGAGGCATGTCTAAGCAGTATTGTTAGTCAGTCCTATGATAATCTCGAAATACTTGTTGTAGATGATGCCTCAACAGATGGCAGCTACGATATTTGCCAAAAGTATTATAAATCTGATTCAAGAGTGCGATTGATGCACCATAATAAGAACCTTGGCTTATCCGCTGCCAGAAATACCGCTTTAGAAGTTGCAAAAGGGGACTATATTGTATTTGTTGACAGTGATGATACAATTGATAAAAATATGTATTCTGCAATGTGTTCTGCTGCACAAAAAAACGAAGCCGATATTATAGTATGCGGATATTACTATATCGATGAAAACGGTAAAATTACGTCAAGCAGTTCTTTGAGAGAAATTAACATCACATTGCGCGGAATCGAAAAAATTAAATACAATATATCAACTTCTAATAACTGCGTGTGGAATAAACTATATAAAAGATCGGTGTTTGAGACTGTACGGTTTCCGTTAGGAAAAACATTTGAAGATATTTTTATCATGCACAGGTTGTTTGATAATGCAAATCAGGTCTATTTAATTCCTGAAAGACTATACAATTACCGTCAGCGAAAAACAGGGATTACCCTCAGACCGTTTTCAAATACAAACCTTGATATAGTGGAAGCATATCTTGAACGATACACATATGTTACCTCTAAATATCCTGATTCTGATATATTAATCAAAGACGCCGGGCGACATCTTGTTGATAATTTTTTGTATTGTTTTATGCGTGCTTTCGAGGAAAACAAAATGGAAATGTACTCGAATGAGTTAAAATCAGCGGCGGATCTCATACGAAATATCGATCGAAGTAAATTTGAACTGCCGCCTGAAACAGAAAATACTGTAAGTCTTATACTCAAAGATTTTCGCTTGTATATTTTGGCGATGAAGCTCCAAAAAACAAGTATATGCTGAATCAATTATAACTTCAAATATAATGAATATGCTGCAAAAAAGCGAATAATGCAACAGTACAACCGGAAAAGAGGTCTTAACAATGGAGTACATATATTCTGTCGTAAATGAAACGCATGAAGGGGAGGCAGATAGCTTTGGTATTCAGGTTATTTCTCAGTCCTGCGGGTGTTCGACGGTGGTAGAAATCATTCGCGATGTATGCAGTGATGAAAAGAAAATTACACAGCTTGTGGATATGTGTAATACACTGCGGCTTGATTATGTACACTTATATGATGTTATAGATGATTTTCTGAGTGATATTTAGATAAACTCAAATGGTAAAGCCGTACGCAAGACGCGGAGATTTAATAGGGAAATGTTATAGACTACTGTTACAGTATTAGCAGTTCTATTGTAACTATGGGAGGATTGCCACCGAAAAGAGCAACACCGTCGGCATGTCTTTTATCTACTGTTGATTCTCACGGAAATATAATTTCAATATTCTGCGGTTACGGAGATAATCTTACGGCTAAAACATTTCGTTAAGCAGCAATATCACAATGGAGTACGTTATGTAACCAAAGAATTTACCGATACATATACCTATGACTACCTCGGACGTCAAATTAAATTCTTATCGGCATCTGATAAAGAAAAAAACCTTGATTATACCGAAAAAACAGAGTATAATGAAAACAGCAAACCGACCAAAATTTTCAATTCGCTCGGTCAGTTTACACGAAATGTATATGACGAACGCGGCAGACTTGTTACTGCTTACGATTATGCCGGAACGCCCACAACTTACACATACGATAACCTTGATAGGCTTCTCACACAGACAAGCACTATCGAGGACGGCGTAACTTCAACAATAAAATGCGACTACGGTGAAAACGGAATCTCCGGCACGACATACGAGTACAACCTCATAGGACGGCAGACGAAATCCACGACAAACGGCAGGAGTATAACCTATTCTTACAACGCACAGGGAACCCGCACGGCAAAGGTTACGTCTAACAGATACACATCGTACTACCTCGACGCCGCAAATGTCGCAGCGGAAGATATCAATGGAGAGCTGACTTCATACATTCGCGGAATCAATCTTGTTTCGTCGATAAGCGAGGGCGGGACGTATTACTGCACGTTCAATGCTCACGGAGACGTAGTGGGACTGATGAACGAGTCAAATCAGCTGGCGAGATCCTACGATTATGACGCGTTCGGTGTGGAAAAGAATCCGTCAAGCGAGGACAGCAATCCGTTCAGATACTGCGGCGAGTATTATGACGTCGAGACGGGAACGTATTATCTTAGAGCGAGATATTACGACCCGAGAATCGGCAGGTTTACGAGTGAGGATAAAGTTAACTACGTAAAAAACAAGCTCCCGAACGGTAACGAGGTAATCGACCCGCTTAGTCTGAACTTGTATGTGTACTGTGCCAATAGCCCTATACTTTATCAAGACCCAGAAGGAAATTCTTTTGAATTAACTGCGGCTTGGACAGGCTCGATGTGGTGGCTCACCGCGATAGATGGTCCATTGCCTATTGGGGATATAGTTTATGTAGGCGGAATAGTAATTTCAAGTGCTGTAGACTGCATTAATACTGTTGGTATTGACAATTTATCAATACTCTACAGCGAGGTAGCTTCATCAGCCGGAGAAACTTCCGCACATGTATCACAATGGTTTAATGACACAGTATCAAGTGCAGGTAACGCTCCGAATCCTAACGATCCTAATTGGAACGGTGGTTTTAATAGTTTTAGAGCGTTAAAAAAATATTTAGGATCAGCCGGCAAAGGGTATCAATGGCACCATATAGTTGAGCAGTGCCAAATTCGTCGCTCAGGATTTGATAAGCAAATGATACATAATGTGAACAATATTGTGAAAGTTTCGGACACTGTACACACAAAGATTTCCGGTTATTACAGTTCTATTGACCCTAGATTATGCGATAATATGCGCGTAAGAGACTATATTTCTCAATTGAGTTTCGAAGAACAATATCAGTTTGGAATGAAAGTATTAGAAGAATTTACAGCCAAATACGGAGGATAATACAATGAAAAAGGAGATAAGCTTAGATGAGCTTATAGGAAAATTCATAGAATTTAGTGAATTGACTGGAAAATATTTGTTAAGCGGAGAGTTCCGTAAAAACAATGTTGTTGCAAAAAAACTAGCCAAAGTGGCTGCTGCAATTAGTGATAATAAAGAAAATGCGGAATATGCGTTTCCAATAATAATGAAAAGCGATTTATATATGGCAAGAACAACCGGAGCAGTGTATGCATTAAGGACAAAACTGCCGTCTCTTGAATCAGAAGCAGTACAGGTGCTTGAAGCAGAAAAAGACAGACATGACATTTTAGGTTTTGGCACACGTATGGCGTTGGAAAACTACAAAAAAGGTAGATTGATGTAATTTTGTTAATCTATGTAATTTTCTAAATCTTAAGAGAGCAGTTGAATAATCCAACTGCTCTTTTGAGAGTTACTCAGCATGACACCCATTGGAACACGTCGAATATGATCTACGGAGACAATCCGCAGAAGATAAACGAACGTGAAGACAAGCTTGGGCTGAATACGTACTCGTATGCTCCGCAGATCAGCGCAGTTGTACAGAGCGGGAATTTGTATGTCTATGCCGTCGGCAATCCGGTGATGTATGCGGATCCAAGTGGAGAGGTAACACAAAAAGGAAATCCACCTCCGCCTTCAAGTGGATATGTTCCGCCTAAAGGGAAAAAACCGGAAGAATCATGGAATAAAACCAAAGGTGGATGGGAAGATAAAAATGGAAACATATGGGTTCCCGATAGAGCGGGGCATGGTATTAATCGAGGAACTGGGGATACAGACCACTGGGATGTTCAAAACAAGAACGGTACAGGGTATGTAAATGTTGGCGCAAATGGAAACACATGGGGCGGCAAAGGCAAAGCACCTAATCTTCCTAATGCAGAAAAAATATAGCTAAAACAACAATAAAGACAGCGGGTGCTATTGCAACCGCAATATTAGTTTTTAAAATAGTTATCGCGATAGTAGCCGCTCCCGCGTCAAGTGGAAGTTCATTAATAATAGCATTGACACCATAAGGAGGATTCTTGTGATTAACAATACCGATAACGCATTCCTTGAAATTGAGGAAGGAAATCTGTATCACGCACAAATTCTTTTGCGAAATGCCGCGAGGGAAAATCCGTGTTGCGACACTTTTCAAAATTTGGGTGTGTTTTACGCAAAGGAAGGAGTTCAGTTGCGCTCAGGTCGCGGAAGAAGTGCAAACCGCATTGCAAAAATATGGTTGAATAAAGCACTTCAATACAAAGATGTTAAAGCAATTCATTTGAGTTTAGGCTACATTGCGCTTGAAGAACAAGACTTAGTCGAAGCTTCATCACAATTTCAGTCAGCATATAATTTGCTTCCTCACGACTGGAACTCAGCTTATCACTGTTCACTCCGCTGCTGCCGTACGCATGATTATCTCAATATGCTTGTTTGGAGTCGAAAAATGCAGTCGCTGACTTCAAGAGAATATGCAGAAGCAAGCAATGAAATGTTGGCTTTCGCGCTGTATTTTGCGGAGGGAGATTCAAACGATTTGCGCGGTATGATAAAAGATGACAACGTATTGTCGTCATGGGCAAGATTTATACTGCTTAATCTGCTTCACGAGCCGTCTGCGATTTCTCTGGCAGACGAAGTATGGAAAATGTATTCTTTAGAGTCCGGTGAAATGGCTATGTTGTTTGACGTCTTACTGCCGACTAATCCCGAAAAAGCCAAAGAATATCTTGTTTTGCAAAAAGACAGGCTGTCTGATAGTCATGACGCCAAATCACGAAATGAACGCAATCTTCTTGATAAGCTCTTTACAGATACAGTTTATCGAAAAACGTATATAGAGAATTGGTGTCCCGATTTTCCGATTGTGCGTGAAAATTGCTATGTAAATTAAGTAAAAAGCCGTCTGTAGAAATACAGGCGGTTTTTGTGTGAAACTATTGCAAATTGTCGGAATTTATTTTATAATAATTGTGTAATCACACCGAAACGGGAACGTATTATCTTAGAGCGAGATATTATGACCCACGGCTCGGCAGATTTACGAGCGAGGATAGTGATCACGGCAATCCCACAGATCCGCTGAGTTTGAATCTATATACATATTGTTGGGATAATCCCCTCTTGTATATTGATTATACGGGTAATGGACCCATACTTTCTCACTTTGTTCGACTTGTTGACGATGTGCTTGATTTTTATCTTAGAGCAAACTCGCTTAATATACTGAATTCAACAAATGTCGGAGCGTCACTTTTGATGATGGACGCAGACGAAAGCGGCATTTATCACGCAAGATATGACTGCTGGCAGGCTGCATTTGGATACAACAATTTTTACGATACTGTGTTCCAAGAAGTTACAAGTGCTGAACCTAAAAAATTTAATTTCAAATATGATGGAAAAGATATGAGACTTTGGGCATGGAAAGGAGATTACATAAACTTAGGAGCAGGAGCAGAACTCGGAATATATCAAAAGATGGATGATATTGCCGGAGTTGATATAGACCATTGGGTGGTGAATAAAGATTTATCGTTGCCTATGACACTTACTCTTGCAGACACAGACGGAAACGTTATAATTAACAACTATTCGCCTGAAGACAATCAGTGGTGGATAACCGGATTTAATCCTGAGTATACGGATATGGTACAGGAAAATTTAATCGCTACATTTACCGTTGATTTTTCGGGAAACATTGATATGTATAATGCGTTTTATAATGAAAATAAAGGAAATTCCATGTGTACATTTGATAATACAAACTATATAGTAACAATCAGAATATGAAGGTTATAAAAATGAAAAAGAAACGCACTGTATTAGTCGTAATAATTAGCATTTCTATGGCTGCACTTACGGCATTAAACTTATTTGTTTTGGTGTCATGCGCTGCAAAGGTTAAAAATTATATTGATGAGAATATGCTTGAAATATTACAAACAATTAGAATTAATCGGCAAAATAAAGCCTTTGACGAGGGAAAAATAGCTGAAAATCAAGCCAATGTTATATTCAATGCGATAGGAAATAGTGACAAAGAAACATTTAAAGCATTGTTTTCTCAAAAGGCTTTAGCCGACTGTGGAAATGCCGACGAACAAATTGATGATTTTATGGAACGATTTGGCGGCAAAATAACATCGTGGGAATACTTTTCTATGTCATCGAGTGGAAAGATTGAGTACGGAGTCTACAAACAATCTGAAATTTGGTCAAGATCTGAATTCGAATGTGATGGGATAATTTACACAATGTTCTTCCATATGTTCCCACTCGATGTTAATAACCCTGAAAATGTCGGCATATATAATATTTTCATAACAACTATGGAAATTTATAATGAGATGGATAATGTTAAGCGAAAAATTATTATGTATCCAGAAATGGCAGAGCATCCAATAATATGGATATATGAAGGGTAAGTCAATCAGTCGCTAAGACACGCTAAAAAGCCGTCTGTAGAAATACAGGCGGTTTTTGCGTGAAAGTATTGCAAATTGTTGAAATATATTTTATAATAATTGTGTAATCATACCGAAACAGGAACGTATTATCTTAGAGCGAGATATTACGACCCACGGATTGGCAGATTTACTCAACAGGATACCCACTGGAACACGTCGAACATGATCTACGGAGATAATCCGCAGAAGATAAACGAACGTGAAGACAAGCTTGGACTGAAGACGTATTCGTATGCTCCGCAGATCAGCGCAGTTGTACAAAGCGGGAATTTGTATGTCTATGCTGTCGGCAATCCGGTGATGTATGCGGATGAAGACGGCGAGATAGCGAAGCTTGTCAAGGCGGCTATTCACGGATTATTAAGCGGAATTATTTCTTCCATAAACACCGAAACTGACGACTTTGGTGATTATGCTGTCAATTTTGTAATAGGGTTCACTCAAGGATTTATATCCGATTACTTTGATTTAGGCGTAATTTTAGTTGGACTATTATCTTCTGTCGCGTCTGCCATCTCTCTTTATTTCGAATCCGATGACACCGACACTTTTGTAGAATCTTTACCTATAAATTTGCTTTCAGGAGCATTAGAAGGAATAGTAGGGGAAGTAATTGATATTGAAATTGGAAATTTCTTGTCTTCTGCTGTAACGTCCGGAGCACCAATCGCATTAATGGAAGGAGTAGATCGTGATTATGTTGATGGTATTAAAACATTCTTTACCGAAGTGATATCATCGCTAATTGATTTAGGAGAGAATGAAAAATGATTTTAATGAATGCCTCAAAAGGTGATAGATGCAAAAAAATGATAAAAAAGCGTAATGGCACATTCTTCTGCCCTGCCATACATGGCGACGACAAATATGTGAGCATTGCAGTAATTATTTTATATGAAGCATTAGTAATTATAGGGTCATTAAAAGGCGATAAATGGTATTTTGAAACCATTTTTATGGTGAATTTAATAGTAATTTCTCCGTTTTTATTTATCTACTTTAAAACAGCATATGACGGTGTGTATTTAACAACGGATAACAAAATTTACTACAAAAGGTATTGCATCAATCATCAAATAGACATATCTCAGGCAGAAGCCGCATTCATTCTTGATTCCGTCATAATAAATCATGGTTCGGAATATTATCAGGTCGATTCAAAAACGGGAGAGCGGCTAAAGTCCGTAGTGCTTACAAGAAAAATAGACAGCGCGATGTTCGGAAAGTATTACTACAGTAAATCTTTCAACAGAAAATTTCCTTGGACGACCTATCCCGCCTTTATCTATGACGAAGAATTTGTAAAGAAGCTGAAAGAGCTGAACCCGAGCATCCGCATCATAAACAAGACTGCGGGAGAGTAAACATCTTCCTTGGGAACTAATGAAAATAATAATTAAATCCAATTATTTTTTCAAAACCTATTGCAATCTTATCCATTTTGTGGTATTATACTTGTAGGTTAGTTATAGACCGTTCTTTTAGGTGATTTCAAAGGTAAGTCTCTAACCTGAAAAATCTGTCTGAATTTCTCAGGCAGATTTTTCTCTTATATATAAATTTCACCTCAATTCAATTATTAAGAATCCGTCTCTCAGTTCATATGGAGTTTACAACTATCATCCGTTGGTCTGTGTCTGGAATTTTTGGTTGCTCTTATTTTTATCTCAAGCTCTTGCTCAAATATCGTTGCTTTATCAGTTCGTTTTGTATTTGCTAGTGAAACAAACCATTGCTATCATTCTGTTTTTTATAAAGTGAATTCATAAATTTTCCCACACCTACAGCACAATGCTCACTATGTACCCCACCTCCACCACTCTCAAGTAGGAGGCGCGGTTTTCTCTTGTGTATTTCGCATTCAGTTCGGGACAGATCTTCTTAACCATCTGACCGCCAACGGAGCCGGCTTCGCGGGATGTGAGGTTGCCGTTGTAACCCTTCTGAAGGTTTACGCCGACTTCGCTTGCTGCCTGCATCTTGAACTGCTCCATAGCAGCCTTTGCTTCGGGAACTACGATCTTGTTGCTATTGTTGTTGTTAGCCATTTTTGTACTCCATTCAAAATATTTTTTCTTGCAGAGCGTTTTCACCGTCGCTGTTGCGTGGGCTTCTGTGCTCTACGCTAATATTATGAACCCGATGTGTGAATATTATGAATGGTATTTATTTCATGCCGTGCGTTATAGTTTTATCAGCTTTTTCAGGCTCAGCGATTTCTTTGTCGGCTTTTTGTACAGCCTGAGAACGCTTTCGGGATTGCTTACGGAAACAAATCCTACGTTGTCGATGAGACAAAGTCCGTCTACTGCCGTGAAGTTCGCGAGACTTGCTTTGATTTTGTCAATCATGTCCTTCGTTATCGCGCCGCTTCTTCCCGTGAGGTAGATTACTCTCGCCGTCGGATATTTTTCCGCTGCGGATTTGGCTTCGTTTACCGTGTCTTCTGCCTCCATCGGAGAGAACTCGAGCAGCTTTTGATTTTTGTCGAGCAGCGTCACATAAATCCTCTCGTCTCTGCACACCTTTATGAACCAGTCGTACAGTATGACAAGGTCGTATATGCTCACATCATCAGCGGATTTGTACTGCTCCAGCATTTCCGCGCCTGTTTCGGGATAGAGTGAGAGGATATAGTCCGCGCTTTTCTCGCCGATTCCTTTAACGGTGAGAAGCTCTTCGCGAGGTGCGGTGAAAACTCCGTCAAGGGAGCCGAACTTTTGCAGGAGCAGATGAGCAGTCTAGTTTGTGTCTCCGCGCGGAATTACGTCATACAGAAACTGCTCGAGCACCTCGTGCGGCTGATATCCGAGAAATCCTCTAACCGAAAACCGCTCGCGCATTCTCTGCCTGTGTCCCGAATGAATGCTCTTTTCACCTGCCATAACCGCTTTACCTCCGCATACGATATACAGCTTGATTATAGCATAATATCAACGCGGTATCAATAACTAACGGCGCATCTTTTTAAGGCTTTTTGCGGCGTTGTTTCGCTTTTTTCCGATGAGCGAGCCTATCACGCCTGCCGGAAGGATGAGCAGCATGAAAACGGCTTTCATAGGCAGCTCGGCAGACGACGCGGGAAAGGGAATATACGAGAGGGACAGAGTGATGAAGGCAGATATCACACCGGAAACCAGTCCCGAGAGAATACCGTCGCCCGAGAGCTTGACAGCCGCTATTCCCGCCGATACTGCTCCGAGATACAGCGCGCAGAGAGACAGCGGAGTTATAAGTCTTGCCGGATCTTCGGCTGAAACGGCAATCGCGCAGAAAATCAGGAGCAGAACAGCGGACACCGCGAGCCATACGGACTGAGCAAGAAGACATGACACGAGAAATCCTCTTTCATGCGTTGGCTTTTTCATTTAAGATATATCCGGAATCAGATTTTTATTAATCGAACCGGAATCTCCTTTCGCTTGTCTTTTCACTGCATTATATTTCGCTATGACGTGAAAAATAACCTCTGTGAGCAAAGAAAAAACGACCGCCCATATAGAGCAGCCGCTTTGTTTTCGGTTAATCAGTCAGCGTCCTCGGCGTGAACGTCTACATTGCGTACAGCGGAGCGGAGGATTCTGATTTTGTTGCGTTCGTTGCTTGTTTCAATGGTAACGGTTTCGTCCTTGATGGAAACTATCTTGCCGATAACGCCGCCGATGGTTGTGACCTCGTCTCCGACTTTAAGATTGTTTCTCATATCAGTGGATTCTTTTTCCTGCTTCTTCTGAGGACGGTACATGAAGAAATAGAAAACCGCTATCATGGCAGCGAGCATAACAAGCGTAGTTATGGCGTTTACCTTGCCGGAAGCGGCAGCAGCATCTGTAGCGGCAGCTTCAAGATAATAGTACATTTTTTTCTCCCTTGAATTTTATCTGAAATTTTATCCTTATAATTATATAATAAATTCGCGGTATATGCAAGATTTTTCCTGTCGAATTAATAATAATTTAAATATTTCCGCGATATCACCTAGGTTACTCTGAATAATAACCTTAAATCAGAGGCTACCTAATCCTTCCGAATGCTCCGAGGAGTGAGATAAGCTCAAGATATTTTTCCGCCGATATCTCCCCGCCGGAGCCGCAAGCCCATGACGAGCCGTATTGTTTGTGAATCTCGCCGACTTCGGTGTAAATCTCCATAGGAGACGAGCCCTCGACCCACTTCACACCCAGTCCGCCGAGCACGCGTATCTTGTCCCCGTATTTTGTGAGGTATTCTTTTGCCGAGTCCGGAGCGTACCATCCGTCATATCCGAGGAGTATCGCGTTCTCAATGTCCCCGTCCATGCGTATCGTCGGGAGAGCTTTCGATTTTATATCTCCGTATGCCGCGATAACGTCAGCTCCGCTCTCTTCCGCAAAGGCAATGTCGTCCGAAGAATCCGTTATTATTCCGAATCCCCGCGGTGAAAAATCCTTGTGCGAGATATATTCAAGCAGTCTCCTTTTTCCGCCAAAGTCGAACAGGCGCATATCCGCGAAAATCACATCCGACAATGTTCTCTCCGAGAGGGAAACAATCGTGTCTATGTAGTGCTCCGGCGTGTCCCAAAGCTCATCCCCGCGCCGCCATATCAGGGTTTCGGTATGTGTGCGTGAGACAAACGGCTCGAAGATTACCGCTTTTTTACCTCTTCCGCGAAGAAAGCTTATAAAATATTCCTTGTTTAAATCCATGAAATCCCAAATCTCCGAAAAATAATTAAATCGTACATAATTATACAGTATAAAATATAAAAAATCAACTGTCGGAAGGATAAACTTCGCTTTCCGCCGTGTAATAATGCAGAATTTATGCCTTATAATAAGTTAACACTTGATTATTGTCAGAGGGTGATGTATAATATAAAAATAAAGTATACTCAAACGGAGGAAAACATCATGCTTGATATAAAGATAGAAAAAGTTAAAACACCGAAGGTAAAGCCGGACTACAGCGCACTCGGATTCGGCAAGTATTTCACGGATCATATGTTCCTCATGAACTATTCCGAGGACAAGGGCTGGCACGACGCGAGAATCGTACCCTACGGACCTATACCGCTTGATCCCTCGACAATGGTGTTCCACTACGCGCAGGAGCTTTTTGAAGGACTCAAGGCTTACAGAACCTCCGACGGAAATGTTCAGCTGTTCAGACCGCAGTGCAATGTTGAGAGAATGAACAACACCTGCAAGAGACTCTGCGTTCCCACTATCGACCCCGACGACGCGCTTCAGGCTATCGAGACAATAGTTGAAGTCGACAAGGACTGGGTTCCCTACGAATACGGCACATCGCTCTACATCCGTCCGTTCATTATCGCTACAGACCCGCACCTCGGAGTACATCCGTCAAAGACTTACATCTTCTGCATAATCCTCTCTCCCGTAGGCTCATACTATGCTGCCGGAATCAACCCCGTTAAGATTATGGTCGAGAGAGAATACGTTCGCTGTGTAAAGGGCGGCACAGGTATCGCAAAGGCAGGCGGAAACTACGCGGCTTCTCTCATCGGTCAGAAGAAAGCGGACGAGATGGGATACGCTCAGGTGCTCTGGCTCGACGGCGTACACAGAAAGTACATTGACGAAGTAGGCGCGATGAACATCTTCTTTGTAATAGACGGTGTGGTTGTAACTCCCGACCTCACCGACGGCAATATTCTTCCCGGCGTAACAAGACGTTCGTGCATTGAACTTCTCAAGAGCTGGGGTATGCCGGTTGAAGAGCGCAAGGTTTCCATAGACGAGGTTCTAGAAGCGCATGACAACGGACACCTTAACGAAGCATTCGGTACGGGAACTGCGGCTGTAATTTCTCCCGTAGGCGAGCTTTACGACAACGGCAAGAGCTATGTTATCAACAACAATGAAATCGGACCTGTTGCAAAGAAGCTCTACGATACTCTCACGGGAATTCAGTGGGGTAAGATAGAGGACAAGCTCGGCTGGACAGTCAAGATTAAGTAATTATTCAAAATACAATACAAATCCGCTTTGTGACACTCATGAGGCGGATTTTTTGCTGTCACAGAGGGGAAAACACGGCATAAACTGGTATAGACTAATAAATTTCAGCGGAGGGCAGCTTATGTTTACGGTTTATAACGGATATTCACCCATAAAACTGGGAGGCAGGCACGTATTTTTCGCGGGAGCTAACACTGACGGCGGCTTTGTCAGCTCATACGATACCATTGCAAACGAAAAGGAATGCGAGAGGGTCTACATAATCAAAGGCGGCTCGGGAAGCGGAAAGAGCACTCTCATGCGAAATATCGCGAAAAAAGCGGAGAAAAACGGATTCGGCGTTGAGTATTACCTGTGCGGATCTGACGCGGACTCTCTCGACTGCATAAAGCTGGATGGCAGAATAGCAGTGCTTGACGGAACCTCCCCCCACGTCAGAGAAATGGCATATCCGGGAGCGGCGTCCGAGCTTATTGACGTAACTCCGTTTTGGGACAAATCCGCGCTTGAAGCAAAACGTGAGGAAATCACCGCACTGTGCGAGAGGAAAAGAGAAGCGTATTCTTCGGCATACAGACTTCTCGGCGCGGCGGGACTTGTGAACAGAGCATCGGTATCTCTCGCGTCAAGGATGTACCTCTTCGACAAAGCTGACGCGTTCATCACAAGACTGCTATCCCGCCTGCCGAAAACAAAAGAAGAGGGAAGAGTCATCGCGGAATATTACTCCCATGCTGTCACGATGAAGGGAATGTACCGCGCCGACTCACTCTCACGCTTCGGGGAGCTGTCGTATACTGTCGAGAACATCATGAACACCGCTCAGATTTTCATGCGCCGTCTTGCGGATAAACTCGTGAAATGCGGACAGAAAATCATCATCACCAGAATACCGCTGTCAGGGGAAATATCGGGAATATTCATCGCTGAGCACGGCATCTCGGTAACGGTAGGCGAGAAAACTGACGAGACGCGGGGCATTAACCTAATGAGATTCATAGACCGCGACATAATGAAAGCAGAGCGGGGAAGGATGAAACTGTATTCTTCACTACTTGAATCCGCCGAAAACGAGGCTGTGTCACTTCTTGCCGGAGCAGCGGAAGCTCATTTCAAAATCGAGGGAATATATGTCTCCGCAATGGATTTTGAGCGGCTTGAAAAATACGGCAACGCTGTCTGCGCGGATATTATGAAAAGACTTAAATTACATGCTTGACAAAACCGAGCGGGTAATATATCATATAAGAAAAAAGCAAAGGATAGAGACAAATGAAAATATATGATATATCGCAGGAGCTTTTTTCATCTCACGTTTATCCGGGAGACAAAGCGCCGAAGAGAACCCTCATATCCGACATGACAAAAGGCGCGTCATGCAACGTCAGCGAGCTTGAGATGAACGCGCACAACGGCACACACATGGACGCTCCGAGACATTTTGTCCGCGACGGAAAGACAATAGACGAGTTGGAGCTTGACAGACTTATCGGAAGCTGCGCGGTTGTATCAGCCGAAGGAGCAGTAGAGCCGGAGTTTGTTCGCGAGGTCTGCCGAAAATACGACGTGAAGCGAATCTTATTAAAAGGCGAGTGCCACCTCACGAAAGCTGCCGCGGATATCCTCTCGGAGTGCGGTATTGTCCTCGTCGGAGTGGAGAGCCAGAGCATAGCTACGTATGACGATCCCGTTACGGTACACGTGTCGGTTCTCGGTCAGGGAATAGCCGCGCTCGAAGGTCTTGTGCTCACGGAAGTGCCGGACGGAAAGTATTTTCTCTTCGCGGCTCCGATAAAATTAGGCGGAAGCGACGGTTCTCCGTGCCGTGCAGTGCTTATAGACAAAATAGATACAGATATTTAAAAAATAACGCTATGTTTTTCTCCGCGGAAGTAATATAATCATAAAAAAGATCAAAAACGAACGGATTTGGTGAATGAAAAATTTTAGACAAAAGCTGATGAGCTTCATGTACGGAAGATACGGCGTAGATGAGCTGTATTACGGACTGTTCGGTCTGTGGCTTGCGCTTATCATTGTTAATATGTTCGTGCGCTCATACATTATCTATCTTCTTGAAACAGCGGTGATTATTTATTCCCTGTGGCGTATGCTGTCGAAGAAGAAAGACAAACGCCGCCGCGAGAACGAAGCCTTTTTGAAGCTGTGGAACCCTACGAAAAGCTGGTTCATCCTGCAAAAGGACCGCATCCGCGACATAAAAGACTTCCGATACCGCCGCTGCCCGAAGTGTCACGCCATATTGAAGCTGCCGAACAAAAGGGGAAAGCACACCACGCGCTGCCCGAAATGCGGAGATAAGTTTGACGTAAGAATACTGTGAAATATGCTGCCTGCCGAGTGATGCATTTTACTTCGGTAAGGTAGCATTTTTTTGTTTTTTATGATATACTGTTTTAAAATGAGCATTATTTAATTCAGAGGAGATTTTATGGGAAAATTTGACGGATATCTTCTTCTGTCAGACATTGACGGAACGCTTACGGATTCAAAAGGGAAGCTCCCGCAGAACAACGCCGACGCGATACACTATTTTCAGTCCGAGGGAGGGCTTTTCACTGTCGCTTCGGGACGCTTCCCCGACTTTATCGACAGTTTTTCTTCATCCGTGAAGCCGAACACGCACATTATCGGAATAAACGGCACTGTTATCTACGACTGGCAGAACAAAAAAGACCTTGTATGCCACACGCTTGACGAGGAATTCATAAGCCTTGTGTACGACATTATAGAAACCCGACCGGAGCTTGATTCCGTGTATATTTCGCACAGATTTGACAATGTCTACATACCGCGGGAAAAATTCGCTGTGCTTGACAAGATACTTGAAGAGAACAAATACACATGGTACCGCGCAATGTTCTGCCAATCCCCTGACAAGACCGCTGCGGTTCACGACTGGCTCATCGGAAAATACGGAGACAGGTACAGCGTTAATTGCAGCTGGGACAGCGGTATTGAGGTGCATTCAAAGGACAGCGGAAAGGGAGCAATGCTCGAAGAACTGTCGCGTATAGTATTCCCGAACGGTGAGAAAAAGCTTACCGTTGCCGTGGGAGACTACGAAAACGATTTGTCCATGATTATTTCAGCCGATATCGGATATGCTGTCGCAAACGGAATTGAATGCGTAAAAAATGCTGCCGACAAAATAACCGTTTCAAACGATGAAGGAGCCATTGCCGCCGTTATAGAAGAGCTTGAAGCGGAGATGAAATAGAAATAATTAAGACAAGATTAAAAATTACCGTAACCGCTTGACAGTGTCGACTGTATGTGCTAAAATAACTGTACTGGTACAAGTAATACAGTTAAAACAGATAGGAGGAGCGGAATTGAGCATTATCAGTGTGGATATGCGTTCGCGCAAGCCGCTGGGGGATCAGCTTATCGACAACATAAAAGAGCTGATTCTTTCGGAAGAGCTTAAACCGGACGATAAACTGCCGTCGGTGCGAAGTCTTGCGCGTGAACTTGGGATAAATCCGAACACTATTCAAAAAGCGTATTCCGAGCTTGAAAGATGCGGGATAATAATGACTCTGCCGGGGCGCGGAAGTATAGTGCTTGCGGACAGAAACAGTCTTCGCGGCGAGAAAACGGAACAGTTAACAAAATCCCTGATCGCTCTCGCAAAGGAAGCAAAGGCGGCGGGGATAAGCGAGGACGAGTTTGTAAGCTCTGCAAGAAAGGCGTGGTGCGGTAATGATTAAAGTAGACTCTGTAAGCAAGAATTTTGACGCGGTGCGGAGCTTGTCGGGAGTGTCGCTCATAGTCAACGACGGCTCGGTGTTCGGGCTTATCGGCTCAAACGGCTCGGGCAAGTCGACGCTGCTCAGAATAATCAGCGGAATATATAAGTCCTCCGACGGAGACGTTTATGTAAACGACAGCCGCGTGTATGAAATGCCGTCGATAAAGGAGAGGATAGTTTATCTCTCGGACGAGCAGTATTTCATGCCGAACAGCACGATATACGACATGATGCGGTTTTACAAAAGCATATATCCGACGTTTTCCGATGTAAAGTATAAGGAATATCTCGCGCTTTTCGAGCTTGACGAAAACAGAAAGATATCGACATTCTCAAAGGGTATGCAGAAGCAGGCGGCGTTCTTGCTCGGTTTAGCTTGCGAGACGGAGTATCTCCTGTGTGACGAAACTCTCGACGGACTTGACCCGGTAATGCGCAAGACGGTTCGCAGAATAATAGCGTCTGAGGTGGCGGAGCGCGGCTTGACTGTGATTTTCGCTTCACATAATCTCGGGGAAATCGAGGATATATGCGACCATGTTGCGCTTCTGCATAAGGGAGAGCTTCTCTTTGAGGCGGGACTGGACGACATAAAGACCGGTATACATAAAATTCAGGTGTCGTTTGAAAAGAGCGCGGTTGCCGAGGCTAAAAGACAGCTTGAATCTCTCGACAAGGTTTCGCTTGAGCAGAGGGGCAGTCTTTTCACTGTAATAGCGCGCGGAGACGAGAAGTATCTTGAAGACTATATGCATTCGCTCAGTCCCCTCTTCGTTGAGTTCATCCCACTGACGCTTGAAGAAATATTTATCGCGGAAATGGAGGAAAGAGGATATGAATTCCACGAAAAGATTCTCTCGTAAGGATTATTCATCTGCGCCGTATTTCAGATACTACATGAAGCACAATATCTATCAGCTCGCACTGTTTCTTGTAATTACGGCTCTGACAATGGTGGTTCCGTGTATCATCGAGATGGGCAAAAGGCGTGCGTGGTCAAATGCATTCGACATAACGGACTACGGCGTGATAGGCTTTGTGCTCAGCGGATTTATGGGACTGTTCTGCGGAATGACGGCTCTTTCATACGTCAATAATAAGCAGAACGTCACTTTAATGCACAGCTTCCCACTCAAGAGAACATCGTTGTTTTTCTGTGAAACTCCGTCCGGCGTCTTCTATTACCTCATTTCGATAACAGCCGGATTTGCTTCACTGCTCATGCTCTCGGGAATCGGAAACGCGACTGCCGACAAAAAGATGCTGCTTGCTCAGTATTTGGCGTCGGTTGCACTGTTCCTGCTCATCCATTCTGCCGCTCTTCTTGCCGGAGGACTCAGCGGAACCGGTGTGATTCGCTTCCTTATGACCGCTATGGTGCTGTTCTTCCCGGTTGTGCTGTATGGCCTTATCGTGTTCACGTTCAATGTCGGCAACTCGGCAATCGACAGCGACTACTACATGAGCAAAACCGTTGTAAGCCTGCTCTGCCCGTCATACACGCTTCTTGATGTCTTTATAAACGGAGAGACTATACGCGATGTACTTACCGCAATTCCGAAGACACTGCCGTATACTGCACTGCACTATGTCGGAGCCATCCTGCTTCACAATTACAGAAGAACCGAGGACACCGGCAAGACCATAATCTGGAAGCCTGTGTTCGTTATCGTGAAGTATGCCGTGATATTCGCAGGTGCGCTCCTCGGAATTATAGTGTTCGGCAGCTCGCTGTTCATGGGAAACACAGGAAGTCAGGACAAGGTTTTCGGCGCGGTGATAGGACTTGTCATATCGTTCATTCTTGTCAACTCCGTAATGTACCGCTCAATACGTTCGCTTTTCAAAGGACTGAAGCCGTTTATCGCAATGTCGGTATGCACGCTTGTGTTCACACTGATAGTTCCGATTAACGCATTCAATTTCATAGGAAGAATGTACTCCGAGAGCAACACAAAGTCCTTTGACATAACCGGAGACGGATTTACTGTAACTCTTCCGGCGGAATATTACTCGAAAATCGAAAATTACATCACAAAAGCAGATGATGATGAACCATATAGCGATGCGATATCTATTAGTACGATATGGTCTGACAACGATGAGGAGTTCATCAAACAGAATTTTGCGGATTACGCGTATGATGAAAACGCAAACTATGGCTTAAATGAACCTGTTACAAAAAAGAACTACTACATACCGAGAACTGCTCTTAGAATAGTACAGAACCCGAAATCCGGATTGTCCAAGGCTTATTACAAGATGTTTGCAATGAATGACGAGCTGTGGGAAGCCATAACTTCAACTGACAAATACTCAGCAGCAATGGATATTTCGTCAAAAGTTACGCCCGATAATTACTCAAACTTTACTGTTACTCTGGGCGTATATAATGTGAATATGAGAGCAGACGGCGGGTGTGAAATTTTTGGCGATGACAGCGGTGCAGGATATCGTGAGCTAACCGGCAAAAAATTGGAAAAACGAGACGAGCTGATAAAGAAGATTATTACCGCAGGTGTATTTGATCAGAATTCTGTCTCAAACAACCCAATTCTCGGCACGATCTCAATAGATTTGATTAGACCTGTTGAAGGACGGCAGTACATACTTTACCCAATAAGCGCGGGCAATCTTGATCTTGTGAACGCAGTGTCGGAGTTTATTGCGTTTGTAAGAAATTCGGAATTCACTTCATACAATTCAATTGATGAATACTACAAAGCATCGTCTGAGAAATACGACTGCGCAGTTATGACGGACACCAAAACCGGGGAAGCCAGACGCATTACGATAGATAAGCTGAACGAAAACATGAAATATGCAGCGTCACAAGATTATTTTTACGGCAGCTACTACCAATTTGTGACCCCGGGAGACGAGGGATATATCCTGCTTGTCAAGATGAAGAACGGCTACACTAACGAGATTCTGTTCCGCGAAGGCACAAACTCCGACGGGGAACTGACGAAGCTGTTCGATAGCTTAAAGTAAACAGAAAAATCTGCCTGATGTGCGCGTACTGCGGTATGTCAGACAGATTTTTTGTGCTATTTAGTGGGACTGCTTATTATGATAAGGTGCATATCATATCAGAAGCTTACGCTGACCTTTGCATCAGTTTCACCTGCGGGATAAACGAAGTACGTCGTCTCGCTGTCGGGTTCGTATTCAAACGGAAGGTCGGTCGTTACCTTGTCCACCGTAACTTTGACGGATTTCGGCGGGCGCTTTGTCCATATTCTTGCCGCTATGTTCATCTGCGTGGGCGACATTACGGTGAAGTTCAGCGCGCGCTGCGTTACCTTAATCGAAGCTGCTCTGCCGGAGAGGGCGATTATGCTTGCGTTTTCGCTCTTGTCTATGCGGGAGAGGTCGAACCAAAGTCCTACTGAGCCGACTTCAAGCTCGGGGTCTTCTATGACGGGGAGCGTGTGGTCGTACAGATTTACATAAGTTCCCTTGAGCACTGCCTTTTCGCTTCTCTCGGTCTCGTCCATTACAGCGGTAACATAGTAAGAGCCGCGGCGGAGTACAAGCTCGGATGAGTTTTCCGCTCCGATAAGCTCGGTTATTTTTGCGAGGAATTCGTCCGACTTTTCCACGTTTTCCGCAAGGAGCTTCGGCGCTGTCTTAATGTAAAGCACTCTTCCGTTTCCTACGCTGTGCAGTCCTTCTTCGGGAGCGCGCGTCAGTCCGAGAGACTCAAACAGGTGCTCTGCGGGGTTGGAATATGTGCCGAGTCCTGTGTTCCACCATTCGCGGATGTTCATGAACGGGTCTGAGCCGTCGCCTGCATATACGAGAGTTCCGCCGTTCTTTACCCAGTTTGCGATAACTCCGTTTATGTCCGGCGACTGCGGCTTCATGAATTCGTAGGAGAGAATCATTGTTTTGTATGCGTCAAGGTAGCCTGCGAATCTCTTTACGTTGTCAAGCTGAACGGGACGAGCCGCAATACCGCCTTTGAGAAGAGGAAGCGCAAGACCGAAGAATGACGAGAACTCGGGGCTGTCGTCTCCGCCTTCTACAGGACATATTCTCTGGAACATCGCGGAGTCGGCTATCATTACCGCAACCTCGGAGGTCTTTGTTATCCATTCGGAGTCGGCGTTGTCCTTCATCTGACGAAGGGTGTGCATTACCTCAAGCAGGTTTGTCTTGTATTCAGCCGGAATTATGCCTTGTTCTCCGCCTTCGGTAAGCATATGACGTCCGTTCATGACGCGGTTAGGCCAGGGAGAAACCTCGTAGTCGGAGATTTCGGGATGGAACAGGGAAGCGGTAACAGTGCGGTAGTAGTTTTCGCGGTAGTCTACCCATGTGTGGCGCGGGTTGTCCTCGATAGGGTCGGCGAGATACCACATTCTTCTGCCCGTTCCGCGAACAAGCTCCTGCATAACGCCGTATTCAAGGAAAGCCGTCTCGAATGTACGCTCTTTGCGAAGTCCGCGGTACACGTTCTCACTGCGGGAAGTACCCGTCCAGATCTGCGCGATATAACCGTCGATTGTCGGCAGGTCGATGAGTGCGGATTCGGGGGAAACTATCTTCCACTGCGTGTAGTTGATGAGAGAGTGCGTGGGAACGTAGAAGCGGAGAAGTCTGCCGTATTTTACGAGGGCGTATTCCTTCAGCTCGGAGCAAAGTCTGTCAAGCGTTCGGGTGTAGAGATACTGCTTCAGCTTCGACGCGCGGTACTGTGCTTCGGGAGTTGACTGCGGATCCTGCCAGTCCTCCTTGTAGTAAATCTTCCATTCTCTCTTGAATGCGTCGGAGTATCCGGATTCTACCCAGAACTCAGGCTCTTCAAGGTGGATGGCTTCAACACCGTAGTCGACTGCCTTTCTCAGGTTTGAAGCGAGGTAGTGCGCGAATGAGTTTGACGGAACCATGTACGGAACATCCTTGCCGTGGCTTATGTCGCTTCCGTTTCGTCTCAGCTGACCTTCATCGTGGTGGTCAATGCCGTCAAAACGTCCGTAGAGGTAGTCCTGATATTCGCCCCATGAAACACCGGTCATAAGGTGGATAACATAGCCTCTCTTCTTCCATTTAGCGATTCTGTTTTTCAGGTCGTGGAATCCGTAGACCATTACAAAGTCGCTCTGTACGTCGAATTCACGGCTGAACGCTGCGGCTTCCTGTACACCGGTGCGCTCTTCGTTTCTGCTGTATTCTTTCATTTTGTCCTCCGTTTGAGTTCATTGTTTCTAAGCCCATTATATACTAAAACTCAGTACAATTCAATGATTTTTACGTTTTTCCATATGCGGCAGAAAAAAACAAATCATGTCGTTGTCGTTACAACATAAAATATGCAAGAAGAATGTTATAATCATATCGTAATCACGGAAAAAGAAAGGTTAGGAAGCCTCTGATTTAAGGTTATTTTTGCGATAAAAGCCCCTATATTTTAGACTTTCATCGCAAAAATCCGATTTATTCAGAGTATCCTTAGAGACAAAATGAAAAGAAGAATAATTAACATAGACAGAAAAAAGTGCAACGGATGCGGAGCTTGCGCAAAAGCCTGCCACGAGGGAGCAATCGGTATGGTAGAGGGAAAGGCACAGCTGCTTCGTGACGACTACTGCGACGGACTTGGTGACTGCCTTCCGACCTGTCCTACGGGAGCTATCACATTCGTCGAGCGTGAAGCCGCGGCATATGACGAAAAGGCAGTCCTTGAAGCGAAGAAAAAGAATTTCGCAAAGCCGCATTTCGCCTGCCCCGGCACAAGAATGAAGACCATCGAGCACGATACCGCCGAGAGCATGCATCAGCCGGCGAAGAGCAGACTGTCGCAGTGGCCTGTTCAGATAAAGCTCCTGCCTGTGAACGCACCGTTTTTCGATGGAGCCGACCTTCTTATCGCGGCAGACTGCACGGCATACGCATACGGAGACTTCCACGATAAGTTCATCAAAAACCGCGTGACGCTTATCGGATGTCCCAAGCTCGACAGCGTTGACTACTCCGAAAAGCTGACTGAAATATTCAGGCTCAACCGCGTGAGAACCGTGACGGTAGTCAGAATGGAAGTGCCGTGCTGCGGAGGACTGGAGAACGCCGTGAAGACTGCAATTACCAATAGCGGACGCGTGATACCGCTAAAAGTAGTAGTCATCGGAACGGACGGGGAAATCAGATAAAACACATATAAAATACCGATTTGATTTTTGTGCCGAATCGGTATTTTTGTTAGAAATTGTAGTTATTAAGTTTACATTATTTCCACTTTTTCGGTTGAAGATTATGATATAATAGTTCTGTAGTGAATAATATTTTGTGAGGCGATTTTTTTGGAGATACTGAAAATTGTACTGGTAACGTTTTTTGCGGGAATGGGAGCCGGTCTCGGAACGGGATTTGCTGGAATGAGCGCGGCGGCTGTTATAACTCCCATGCTTGTGACGTTCCTTGGAGTAGAGCCGTACATGGCTGTGGGAATAGCTCTCGCGTCGGATGTGCTTGCCAGTGCCGTTTCAGCTTACACATACGGTAAGAACAAAAATATTGATATAAAAAACGGACTTCTCATGATGGCGACGGTGCTTTTGTTCACGGTAGTCGGAAGCTACGTCTCAAACCTCGTTCCGTCAAGCACTATGGGAAACTTCTCCGTGTTCATGACCTTCCTGCTCGGCGTTAAGTTCATCGTAAAGCCGGTAATGACGACAAAAGAGACAATGCAGTCCGTTTCCGCGAAAAAGCGTGCCGTTCAGTCTGTAGTCTGCGGAACAGTTATAGGCTTTATCTGCGGATTTATCGGTGCGGGCGGCGGAATGATGATGCTTCTTATCTTAACAAGCGTACTCGGATATGAGCTTAAAACTGCTGTCGGAACAAGCGTGTTCATCATGACCTTCACTGCGCTGACCGGTTCTGTTTCCCACTTTATGATAGGCGGCGCTCCGGACTGGTTCATTCTTGCGCTGTCGGTGGCGTTTACTCTTGTGTGGGCGAGAATTGCCGCAGTATTCGCAAACAAAGCCGAGCCTAAGACCCTAAACCGCGCAACGGGTATTGTCCTTGTGCTGCTCGGCGCAGCTATCTTCGTATTCAATTTGATTAAATAAACACTTTTATAATATCTTTTTCGCAGGAGGTAATGTTTTGCTCCCCAAAAGTATGCTTTATGAAAAAATACGCGAATCGGTGGCGTCCGTTGTTCCGATAACGTTGATCGTTGCGTTCATGTGCCTGTTTTTCATACCGATAGAGAGCGGACTTATGCTTTCGTTCCTCATCGGCTCAGTTATGATAATCATAGGCATGGCGCTGTTCAGCATCGGCTCGGATGTTTCCATGACCCAGATGGGCAATCACATAGGTGCGAAAATGACAAAATCGCGTAAGCTGTGGCTCATTCTCCTGCTCAGCTTTGTGCTCGGATTTATTATCACCCTCGCCGAGCCTGATTTGCAGGTGCTTGCGACAAACGCTCCAGCGATAGACAAAACGGTGCTCATCGTTACGGTGTCGGTGGGAGTGGGACTGTTCCTCCTTGTGAGCATGCTCAGAATTCTTTTTAGCATCTCGCTAAAATGGCTGCTCATCGTGTTCTATGCCGCCTTGTTTATTATAGCAGCATTTGCAGAACGCAGCTTCCTTTCAGTTGCGTTCGACTCGGGCGGAGTTACCACAGGACCTATCACAGTTCCGTTCATCATGGCTCTCGGCGTCGGCGTTGCATCCATACGAAGTGACGAAAAGGCAAAGTCTGACAGCTTCGGTCTTATCGCGCTTTGTTCCATTGGACCTATCCTCGCCGTGCTTATACTCAGCTTCATCTACAATAACGGGGCGGAAGCCGAGCTTTCAACCCTTGTAAAAAGCTACAGCGACACGGTTCATCTCGGACACGAATACCTGCGCGAGCTTCCCGATTATCTCGGAGAGGTAGCCGTCGCGCTTCTGCCGATATTTGTTTTCTTCCTGCTGTTCCAGATTTTCTCCCTGAAGCTGAAAAAACGCCCGCTCGTGAAGATAATCATCGGAATAGTTTATACATATGTCGGACTGGTGCTCTTCCTCACAGGCGTAAACGTAGGCTTTTCTTCGCTCGGCTACGTTCTCGGTCAGACTATGGTGGAGAAAAATCTGAAGTTCCTGCTTATCCCGCTTGCTATGCTCATGGGTTGGTTCATCATAAACGCGGAGCCGGCGGTACACGTACTGAACAAGCAGGTTGAAGAGCTTAGCGCGGGTGCGATATCCGAAAAAGCAATGGGACTCAGCCTCTCTATCGCAATATCCGCCGCAATGGGACTTGCAATGATACGCGTTATCACCGGAATTTCCATAATGTGGTTCATGCTTCCCGGATATATTATAGCTCTTGCACTTGCGTTTTTCGTACCCCCGACGTTTACCGCTATCGCATTTGACTCGGGCGGAGTTGCGTCGGGACCTCTCACAGCTACGTTCATGCTTCCTTTTGCCATGGGAGCTTGCTCTGCACTCGGAGGAAACATCATGACGGACGCGTTCGGACTTGTGGCAATGGTAGCCATGATGCCGCTTATCACAGTGCAGGTCATGGGAGCTATCTACGTAATCAAGTCGAAGAAGGTCGGCAATGTCGCACCCGAACCCGAATTTGCGGACGACGAGATCATCGAGCTTTGGGACAACTGAGGAGGACATATGGAACTTTACTACGTTATAACTATAACCGACCGTGCAAAGGCGTCCGCTATGCTTGACATACACCACGAGCTGTCTCTTTCGATGGTGCTGACAAATCTCGGAAGAGGAACGGCGACGACGGAAAATCTTGCGCTGTACGGACTTGAAATAACCGAAAAAGCGATAATCAGCACTGTAGCCGACGCGGAGTCCACAAAAAAGCTGATTAAAAACGCGAAGAGAAAAATGTTTATTGATATTCCCGGAAACGGAATAATGATGGCTGTACCGATTAAATCTGTAGGAGGAGGAAAAACCCTCGAGTACCTTGCCGATGGGCAGAATCTCATGGGAACAAAACCTGATATGCAATTTGAGCACGAACTGATAATAGTCATACTGAACGAAGGATATTCGGATATGGTAATGGACGCCGCAAGATCCGCAGGTGCCGCAGGAGGTACGGTGCTCCACGCGAAGGGAACGGGAAAGACCAAGACTGAAAAATTCTTCGGCGTGTCCCTCGCTGAGGAAAAGGATATGATATACATAGTGTCAGCTGCCGGTAAGAAGTCCGATATCATGCGCGCGATAAACAAAAACGCGGGACCCGAGACAAAAGCCGGTGCGATATGCTTCTCGCTTCCCGTATCCGAAGTAGCGGGACTGAGAAAGTTCGACGAGGAATGAGAAAAAAAACACCATTTTTACGAGAGTATCGTTTGAATGGTGTTTTATTTATCGTATGTGCGGATTATTCCGACCGCTACCTCACGCCGCGACATTCTTGTGTCCATAGCCTGCTTTTCGATGTAGTAGTGCGCGTCCTTTTCTGTCATTCCGAGGTTCTCGATGAGCAGCCATTTTGCGCGGTTCACGGTGCGTATGTCAGCCATTTTCTCCTGCAAGGTGCGGTTTTTCTTCTCAAGCTGACCGAGCTTCACACTCATCGCCGCGAGAAGCCTTACTGCCGAATATATTGCCTGCTTTGAGTTGGGCTTCGGCAAAGTTAAAACTCCGCTTTTTTCAACCTTGTAGAGGGCAGCGTCGTAGCTGTCGCTTTTTACAAGGAGCATCACGGCGGTTTTTGTCGAATCCTCGGAAATATCCGTGGCGAGGGATGTTCCGAATTCATCGGGGAGAGGGGAGTTTATTATCACAATGTCGTACTCGGCGGACAAAAGCATTCTCTTCGCGTCGCCTGCACTCCCGGCACGAAGTATCGGGGAAAACTCGCGCGGCGGGAGAAGCTCCGTTATGTAGTCCGCTATTTTGTCGGCGTCGGACACGATTAGTACGCGGTGCTGCTGTCTTTCTTCAAGCATAGTCGTCCTCCGTCAAGAAAGCAGTGCGCGTATGTCAAACGGGAGTATTGATTTAAGAAATTCCCCCGACACTGCGGCTTCTGCGGCTTCACTGTAGCTCTCCGGCAGTTTCTCAAGCTTTGAGAGCTCGTCCTCGCTCGCAGAATAGATGTCAATGTCGGTTTTGTCAGGCAGCTCCTGCTGATTCTTTATTCCGTCAAGACCCGCGTAGATGAGTACGGCGTAGGCGAGATATGGATTTGCGGTCGGGTCGGGCGAACGAAGCTCAAACCTCTTAAACTCTCCGCTTGCCGCAGGGATTCTTATGAGCTGTGAGCGGTTTTCCTCGGACCACGTGATGTATTTCGGTGCTTTCAGCTTGCCGAGCCTGCTGTATGATTCCTTTGTAGGATTAAGAATAATGCTCATTTCACGGATGTGCGACATGATTCCCGCCATAAAGCTGCGGCTGTAGTCAATTCCGTTGTCGGAGGAGAGGGAAATGTTGATGTGCAGTCCGTTGCCGGGTTTGTTTTCGATAGGCTTCGGGGAAAAATCCGCATAGAGACCGTTATGCGTCGCTGTTGCTTTGACGACAGTTATAAAATTCATAGCGTTGTCGGCGGCGGTCATAGCGTCACTGTAGCGGAAATCTATTTCGTTCTGCCCCGGACCTTCCTCATGATGGGAACACTCCGGCTGAATGTCCATGTCCACAAGCGTCAGGCATATCTCACGGCGCACGTTTTCCCCCTTGTCGTCGGGAGCTACATCCATGTATCCCGCATTGTCGAACGGTATCTTGGTAGGCTCTCCGTTCTCGTCGGTTTTGAAAAGGTAGAATTCGTATTCCGAGCCGAACTTTATACGGATTCCCATTTTGTCGGCGTCCGCCACTGCTTTTTCGAGGAAAGCGCGCGAGTTTTTCTCAAAAATCCTGCCGTCGGGGTATTTTATGTCGCAGAACATTCTTACTACCTTGCCGTGAGACGGTCTCCACGGAAGCACGGTGAGAGTAGACGGGATGGGAAATAGCAAAAGATCCGATTTTCCGTCGCTGTCGTATGAAAATCCATCGATGGCTGTGGCGTCAAACGATATACCGTATTCAAACGCACGGCGCAGCTCATTCGGCATGATGGAAACGTTCTTCTGCTTTCCGTGGATGTCGCAGAACGCGAGACGTATGAAGCTCACGTCCTCCTGCTCGATATAATCAAAAACTTCTTCTGCGGTATATGTCATGGTATTTCTCCGAAACATGAAAATAATAGAAAATTCTGCACGATTTGAGCAAAATCTCAAAAATATTATACTTTCGGAGCAGAAAATTGTCAAGGTATTTGAGCAGTTTTTTTGTTTTTCCGCCTTGACAAAAATTCACGCGGGTGCTATAATTATGCACATGATAAGCGTAAGACCTCGATGAGAGAGGAAATTACCGCTTTGACTGAATAAATATGATTAAATGCGACAATGGCGTCGGATGGATAACGGAACTTTTCTCCGCTCTCCGCCCCACTGTCGCTTTTTTTATTAACTTGGAGGAATTAAGATGAGTGCTTTAACCGAACTTTTTTCATCAATGGTTTTCGATGATACCGTAATGGAAGCGAGACTTCCGAAGGAAACATACAAGGCATTGCAGAAAACCATAAAAAACGGAAAACATCTTGATACGGAAGTTGCGACAGTTGTGGCAAACGCAATGAAGGACTGGGCTATCGAAAAGGGAGCTACACATTATACGCATTGGTTCCAGCCTATGACGGGAGTTACCGCCGAAAAGCACGACAGCTTTATTTCTCCGAAGCCGAACGGAAAGGTGATAATGGAGTTTTCCGGCAAGGAGCTTATGCGCGGTGAACCTGATGCATCCTCATTCCCCTCGGGCGGACTTCGTGCTACATTCGAGGCAAGAGGCTACACCGCATGGGACGCTACATCATACGCTTTCATCAAGGACGGCGTGCTCTACATCCCGACAGTGTTCTGCTCATACGGCGGAGAAGCTCTTGACCAGAAGACCGCACTGCTACGTTCAATGGAAGAGATAAACCGTCAGGCACTCCGCGTACTGAAGCTGTTCGGTAACGAGGACGTTACATCTGTAAAAACAACCGTAGGTCCGGAGCAGGAATACTTCCTTGTTGACAAAGAAATGTACGACAAGCGCAAGGACCTCATCTACACCGGAAGAACACTTTTCGGGGCAAGAGCACCCAAGGGACAGGAGCTTGACGACCACTACTTCGGCGCAATCAAGCCCCGCGTTGCCGCATTCATGAAGGAGCTGAACGAAGAGCTTTGGAAACTCGGCGTACTCGCGAAAACGGAACATAACGAAGTCGCTCCCGCACAGCACGAAATGGCGCCGATATTCTCCACTACAAATATAGCAGCCGACCACAACCAGCTCACTATGGAAATGATGCAGAAGGTCGCTAAGCGTCACGGTATGGTATGCCTGCTCCACGAGAAGCCTTTTGCGGGGGTCAACGGAAGCGGCAAGCACAACAACTGGTCGATATCGACTAACACAGGTACAAATCTTCTCGAACCCGGCGAAACTCCTTACGAAAACGCTCAGTTCCTCCTATTCCTCTGTGCCGTAATCAAAGCTGTCGACGAATATCAGGATCTTCTCCGTATTTCGGTAGCCTCCGCAGGAAACGACCACAGACTCGGAGCTAACGAAGCACCGCCGGCTATAGTTTCAATGTTCCTCGGCACGGATCTTTCCGAAATTCTTGAAGCTATCGAAAAGGACGAAAAGTACGACTCCAAGCAGAAGGAGCTCATGCGTATCGGCGTTCATACCCTCCCGAAGTTCCCGAGAGACACAACGGACAGAAACAGAACAAGCCCGTTCGCGTTCACAGGAAACAAGTTCGAGTTCCGTATGCTCGGTTCCGCCGCTTCAATCTCATGCGCAAACACAGTTTTAAACACAACCGTTGCGGAAGAGCTGAAGCAGTTTGCCGACGTTCTTGAGAATGCCGAGGACTTCGAGACAGCGCTCCACGACCTCATCAAGAATACCATCAAGGAGCACAAGAGAATCATATTCAACGGCGACGGTTATGACGAATCATGGGTCAAGGAAGCCGAAAAGAGAGGACTTTACAACTTCAAGACCACACCGGACGCGCTTGCACATATGCTTGACGAAAAGAATGTTACTCTGTTCACAAGTCATAATGTTTACAGCAAGACGGAGCTTGTGGCAAGACACGAGGTTCTCCTTGAAAACTACTGCAAGATAATCAACATCGAAGCGCTCACCATGCTCGATATGGCAAGAAAAGACATCCTTCCCGCAATGAGCGAATATTCGGCAACTCTCGCACGTGACGCTGCCGCAAAGACATCGTTCGACCCGGATGCAGACTGCACATACGAGAAAGAAAACATAAAGAATCTCTGCGCGCTTATCGGAGCCTGCAACAGAGCGGTAAAGAAAACCGAGCAGGATCTCATCTCCGCAAAATCCATAACCGACGGAGCGGAGCTTGCGGAATTCTACAAATCAACAATAATAGACGACATGAAAGCGATACGCATTCCGGCTGACGAAATGGAAACTATCGCGTCAAGTGAAAAGTGGCCTTATCCTTCATACGGCGAGCTGCTTTTCGGAATAAGATAAGGAATAAGATAAATAAAATCGGCTGAGACGGAGAGAAGTACGGCGGATACGGAAGCTACAGTGAGCACGGGAGAGTGAGAACCGTGTACCGACGCCCGCCCGAATAACACTCCCGAGCCCCGAGCTGAAATAAGCAGTAGGCAAGGCGTGGACAGAGCGTTAATCTGTAAGGCTTGACAGAGCCGTTTGAGTGATCCTATGTGGATAATGCAGGTGGTACCGCGGGCAGCACAGCTCGTCCTGAAATTTAGTTTGGAGTTGTGCGCACGGAGGGAAATATGTGTTCCATCATGGGATTTTACGGCAAAACAATATCACAGGAAAAATTCAGCGAAGGTTTTTATAAGACTGTATCGCGGGGACCCGATATGTCGCGTGTGATAGGCGTGGACGGCGGAATTCTCGGCTTCCACAGGCTTTCGATAATGGGACTTGACGAGAGCGGAATGCAGCCGTTTACACTCGACGGAGATTATGCGGTATGCAACGGTGAGCTGTACGGCTTCAGAAAACTGAAAAAAGAGCTTGAAGAAAGGGGTTACACCTTCCGGAGCGAGTCCGACTGCGAACTTCTTCTCCCGCTTTACCATGAGTACGGGACGGAAATGTTCAAAATGCTCGACGCGGAATTTGCCTGCATCATATACGACGGTAAAACTAAAGAATTCATAGCGGCGCGCGACCCAATAGGAATACGTCCGCTGTTCTATGGATATGATGATAAAGGCGGGATGTTTTTCGCGAGTGAGGCTAAGAACCTCGTAGGACTGTGCGATAAGATCACGCCTTTTCCTCCGGGATGCTATTACAAGGACGGAAAGTTCGTCTGCTACAACGATATCTCAAAGCCGAAGAGCGTGATTTGCGACAGCCTTGACGACGCGGCGAAAAACATACGCGAGAAGCTGATACGCGGTATCGAAAAAAGGCTTGACGCGGACGCTCCCATAGGATTTCTGCTCTCGGGCGGACTGGATTCATCCCTTGTCTGCTCGGTTGCGGCAAGACTGTCGGATAAGCCGATAAAAACCTTTGCCATAGGAATGAGCACGGACGCCATTGACCTCAAATACGCGAGAGAGGTGGCGGACTACATCGGCTCTGACCACACGGAGGTAATAATCACCGAGGACGACGTGATCTCCGCTCTGCCTACGGTAGTCTCAATCCTCGGCACATTCGATATCACAACGATTCGCGCGTCTGTCGGAATGTACCTCGTGTGCAAGTATATCCACGAAAACACGAACCTGCGCGTTATACTGACGGGCGAGATATCGGATGAGCTTTTCGGGTACAAATACACGGATTTCGCGCCGTCACCTGAAGAATTCCAGCGTGAAGCGGAGAAGAGAATCCGCGAGATTTATATGTATGATGTACTTCGCGCGGACAGATGCATTTCCGTAAACTCACTTGAAGCAAGAGTGCCGTTCGGGGATATAGACTTTGTGGAGTATGTCATGGCTCTCACTCCTGAGATGAAGATAAACCGCTGGGGCAAGGGAAAGTATCTGCTCAGGCACGCGTTCGAGGGGGATTATCTTCCCGAAGACATATTGATGCGTGAAAAAGCCGCATTCAGTGACGCCGTAGGACATTCCATGGTGGATGACATAAAAGCCTTTGCCGAAAAGCAGTATACCGACGAAGAATTCACAGAAAAAAGCAAAAAATACACATACGCCGCTCCGTTTACAAAAGAATCGCTCCTGTATCGAGAACTGTTCGAGAAATATTATCCTGCTCAGGCTGAAATGATAGCCGGATTCTGGATGCCGAACAAGGAATGGGCAGGATGCGACGTAAACGACCCGTCAGCGAGAGTTTTATCAAACTACGGTGACAGCGGAAAATAATGAACGAATGGTGGTAAATATGACGGATGGTCAGCAGAAAACACTGTATAGCGAAAGATACGAGCATGACGCCTGCGGTATAGGAGCGATAGTCAGCATAGACGGAACAGCTTCATATTCCATAGTCAACGATGCTTTGTCAATTGTAGAAAAACTCGAGCACAGAGCCGGAAAGGACGCTGCCGGAGAGACGGGAGACGGAGTCGGAATACTGCTACAGATTTCACGCGACTTTTACTCAAAAGCTGTAGAACCTCTCGGCTTCACACTTCCTGCGGCACGGGATTTCGGTCTCGGAATGTTTTTCTTCCCGCAGAGCACTCTCGCAAGACGTCAGGCTAAGAAGATGTTCGAGATAATCTGCGAAAAAGAGGGAGTGAAGCTTCTCGGATGGAGAGACGTGCCTACCGACAGCTCCATTCTCGGCGAGAGGGCAAAAAGCTCCATGCCGTTCATCGCTCAGTGCTTTGTCGAAAGACCCTCCGATATATCCCGCGGACTTGATTTTGACAGAAAGCTGTACATTATCCGTCGCGTATTTGAGCAGAGCAACGACAACACATATGTATGTTCCTTCTCATCGCGCACGGTGGTGTACAAGGGAATGTTCCTCGTTAAGCAGCTGAGAAAATTCTACCCCGACCTTATGGATGAGTCGTATGAGAGCGCGATAGCTATGGTGCATTCACGTTTCTCGACCAATACCACCCCCAGCTGGGAGAGAGCGCACCCGAACAGGCTCATTCTACACAACGGGGAGATAAACACAATACGCGGCAACTCCGACCGTATGCTTGCCCGTGAGGAAACAATGCACTCTGAGTGTATGCAGGACGACCTCGACAAGGTTTTCCCCGTCATATCAGCCTCGGGTTCAGACTCCGCGATGCTCGACAACACGCTCGAATTCCTTGAAATGAACGGAATCCCGCTTCCTCTTGCCGTAATGATAACAATACCCGAACCGTGGAAAAACAGCACGGATATGTCAAGAAGCAAGCGAGACCTATACCGCTATTACGCAACGATGATGGAGCCTTGGGACGGTCCTGCCGCGATACTTTTCTCCGACGGAGACATCATGGGCGCGGTGCTCGACAGAAACGGACTCAGACCGGCAAGATACTACATCACGAGCGACAGAAGGCTTGTGCTTTCATCCGAAGTCGGCGTGCTCGATATACCTCCGGAAAAAATCGTCTGCAAGTCCCGCCTTGAACCCGGAAAAATGCTGCTCATAGATACCGTGAAAAAGAAAGTGGTGTCCGACGAGGAATGCAAGGAATACTACGCTTCACGCAAACCCTACGGCGAGTGGCTTGACAGATACCTCGTCACACTGTCCTCTCTTCCCGTACCGAACAAAAAGGTTCCGCAGTACACAAACGAAGAGCGCGACAGACTTTGCAAGGTGTTCGGATATACCTACGAGGACATAAACGACGCGATACTTCCGATGGCAAAGAACGGTATCGAGGCTACGGCGTCAATGGGATGCGATATTCCGCTGGCTGTACTGTCGGAGAAGCATCAGCCGTTGTTCAACTACTTCAAGCAGCTTTTCGCACAGGTAACAAACCCGCCGATAGATTCGCTCCGAGAGGAGATCGTCACGGACACAACGGTTTATGTCGGCTCGGACGGAAATCTGCTCGAAGAAAAGGCGGACAACTGCAATGTGCTCCAGATAAACAACCCCATACTCACATCCGTCGACCTCATGAAGATACGCGCGATGAACAAGCCCGGATTCAAGGTAAGCACCGTGTCTCTCTTGTACTACAAGAATACCTCGCTTGAGAAAGCAATCGACAGAACCTTTGTAGAATGTGACAGAGCCTACCGAGACGGCGCGAATATCCTCATCCTGTCCGACCGCGGAGTTGACGAAAACCACGTCGCGATACCGTCCCTCCTTGCGGTTTCCGCGATAGAGCAGTATTTCATCAGAACAAAAAAGCGCACGGCAGTTTCCATCATACTTGAGAGCGCAGAGCCGCGTGACGTGCATCATTTTGCGACACTGCTCGGCTACGGTGCTCGTGCGATAAATCCGTATCTTGCGCAGGAATGCGTAGCCTCACTCATAGAAAGCGGACGGCTCGACAAGGATTACCACACCGCAATCGAGGACTACAACAACGCTATCCTCCACGGAATCGTAAAAATAGCGTCGAAAATGGGCATATCCACCCTCCAGTCGTACCAGTCGGCACAGATATTTGAGGCTGTCGGAATCTGCAAAGCCGTTATAGACAAATATTTCACGAATACGGTAAGCCCCGTCGAGGGAATAGGACTTAAAGAAATAAACGAAGGCGTTGAGTGGAGACACAGCCATGCATTCGACCCGCTCGGGCTTGGAGTTGACACTACTCTCGACAGTGCGGGAATACACAAGCTCCGCTCAAACAAAAACGCCGAGGACCATATGTACAATCCTCAGACGATAATCGCCCTCCGTGAAGCCACCCACACAGGCTCATACGAGAGATTCAAGGAATACACCGCGTTGGTCGACGACGAGAGAAAACCGCACACACTCCGCGGACTTCTCGAATTTGTCTGGGACGAAAACGGAGGAATACCGCTTGACGAGGTCGAACCCGTTTCCGAAATAGTGAAGAGATTTAAGACGGGCGCGATGTCATACGGCTCAATCTCCGAAGAAGCGCACACCTGCATGGCTGTAGCAATGAACACGCTCGGCGGCAAGTCAAACTCCGGAGAGGGCGGGGAAGATCCCGAAAGATTCGGAACGCTCAAAAACAGCGCGATAAAACAGGTTGCGTCCGGCAGATTCGGCGTAACGAGCGAGTACCTTTGCAGTGCGTCCGAGATTCAGATAAAGATGGCTCAGGGTGCAAAACCGGGCGAGGGCGGACATCTTCCCGGAAAAAAGGTATATCCGTGGATAGCGAAAACGCGTTATTCAACCCCCGGAGTGTCGCTCATATCCCCGCCGCCGCACCATGATATCTACTCGATAGAGGACCTTGCGCAGCTTATATTCGACCTCAAAAACGCCAACCGTGACGCAAGAATATCGGTAAAGCTCGTGTCTGAAGCAGGAGTAGGTACGATTGCCGCAGGTGTCGCAAAAGCCGGCGCGGGAGTTGTGCTTATCTCAGGCTATGACGGAGGAACGGGTGCGGCTCCGAAAAGCTCCATTCACAACGCGGGACTTCCGTGGGAGCTTGGACTTGCGGAGGCTCACCAGACGCTCATAAAGAACGGACTCCGCTCACGGGTACGCCTTGAAACCGACGGCAAGCTGATGACGGGACGCGACGTTGCGATAGCCTGCATTCTCGGTGCGGAGGAATTCGGATTTGCCACTGCTCCGCTGATTTCGATGGGATGCGTCATGATGCGTGTGTGCAACCTTGATACCTGCCCTGTCGGTATAGCCACACAGAACCCGGAGCTGAGAAAGCGTTTCTGCGGCAAGCCCGAATATGTCATGAATTTCATGAATTTTATAGCGGAAGAGCTGCGTGAGATAATGGCAAAGCTCGGAGTGCGCACTGTAGATGAGCTTGTCGGACATACCGAGAAGATACGCGTCCGCTCAAAGAGAACCACACACCGCGCCGAGACTATCGACCTATCAGCTATTCTCGGAGATGGCACAGGCGAGAGTTACCACTACGAGGAGAGCGCGAAGTTTAACTTTGAGCTTGAAAAAACCATAGACGAAGCCGTGCTTATCCCCGAGTTTGCGCCGTACTTCAAGAACAAACGCAGACATGAAGCGAAAATCGAGGTTTCCAGTACGAATCGCACCGTCGGAACGATACTCGGCTCTGTCATAACGAAAAGGTTCGGCACATCTCTTGACGACGACACATATGTTATCCACGCGAAAGGCGGCGGCGGTCAGTCATTCGGAGCGTTCTTGCCGAAGGGACTTACGATATCTCTCACGGGAGACTCAAACGACTACTTCGGAAAGGGTCTGTCCGGCGGAAAACTTACGGTAAAACCCGACCCGCGCTCATGCTTTGCCGCAAAAGATAATATTATTGTAGGAAACGTAGCTTTGTACGGAGCGACGAGCGGGGAAGCATACATTAACGGCATCGCGGGAGAGAGATTCTGCGTCAGAAATTCGGGAGCTTCGACGGTTGTAGAAGGCTGCGGCGACCACGGATGCGAGTATATGACAGGCGGACGCGTTGTGGTTCTCGGAAAGACAGGCAAAAACTTCGCGGCGGGAATGAGCGGAGGAATCGCGTATGTCCTCGACGAAAATCACGAGCTGTATCTGAAGCTGAACAAGCAGATGATAACCATGACGGAGATAACGGAGCAGCATGACGCGGATGAAGTGAAAAAGCTGATATCTGCTCATGTGGAGGCAACAGGCTCGCCGCTCGGACGTGAAATACTCGAAAACTTTGAAGAATACCTGCCGAAATTCAAGAAGATAATACCGAACGACTACCGGAAGATGATGGTATGCATAGGAAAGCTCGAGGAAAAGGGTATTCCGCACGAGCAGGCAAAGCTGAAAGCATTCTATCTTGCGCAGGCTGACTAAGGAGGAAAAAATGGGAAAACCTACAGGATTTTTGGAATACAAAAGAATAGCGTCTCCTACGTTAGCTCCGCTCGAGAGAATAAAGAACTTCCTTGAGTTTCATCCTTCGCTTGAGCTTGCAAAAAGACGTGAGCAGGCGGCAAGATGCATGAACTGCGGCGTACCTTTTTGTCAGTCGGGAACGGTGTTCGGCGGAATGGTGAGCGGATGTCCTCTGCACAATCTTATTCCCGAATGGAATGACGCGATATACAGCGGAGACTGGCATGAAGCTCTCACAAGACTGCTTAAAACCAACAGTTTCCCCGAGTTCACTGGCAGAGTTTGTCCCGCTCTTTGCGAAGCTGCCTGTACCTGCGGAATGAACGGGGAGAGCGTGACTGTGCATGACAACGAGCTTGCCGTGATAGAGACGGGATTTAAAAACGGCTGGATGACGGCAAAAGTCCCAGAAATAAGAAGCGGTAAGCGAGTTGCAATAGTAGGCTCGGGACCTGCGGGACTTGCGGCGGCTGACAGACTTAACGAGAGGGGACACTCCGTTACTGTATTCGAGCGCGCACCAAAGCCGGGTGGACTATTGATGTACGGCATACCTAACATGAAGCTTGACAAAAGTGTAGTAAAACGCCGCGTAGACCTTATGCGTGAGGAAGGCGTGGAGTTTGTGTGCGGTGTGAACGTCGGAGTAGATGTTCCTGCCGAAAAACTGCTTGAAGAATACGACGCTGTTGTGCTTGCGTGCGGTTCAAAAACTCCGCGAGACATTGCCGCTACTGGAAGAGACAGCACAGGCGTGTATTTTGCGGTCGACTATCTCACCTCCGCCACGGAATATGTTGTAGGCGATAGTAATGAGTTCCGTATTGACGCGAAAGGGAAGAATGTCGTTGTTGTCGGCGGCGGAGATACGGGAAACGACTGCGTAGGAACTGCGGTAAGACAGGGCTGCAAGTCGGTGGTTCAGCTTGAAATGATGAAAAAGCTGCCGGATAAACGCGCGGAAAACAATCCGTGGCCACAGTGGGCGAGAGTTTGCAAAACCGACTACGGTCAGGAAGAAGCCGCGGCAGTGTTCGGTCACGACCCGAGAATATACGAGACGACGGTAAAAGAGATAATTTCCGACGAAAACGGACAAATATCCGCCGTGAAAACCGTGAAGCTTGAAGCGAAGAAGGATGAAAGCGGAAGAAGCGTTATGTCCGAGATTGAAGGAAGCGAGAGCGTTATCCCGTGTGAGCTTCTCCTCATTGCCGCGGGATTTGTCGGATGCGAGAGCTACATCTCAGATGCGTTCGGCATAGAAAAAACTCCGCGGGGATGTCTGACTACGGATAGCGGAAAATACTCCACAGCCGTGCCGAAGGTTTTCACAGCCGGAGACGCGCACCGCGGACAGTCGCTCGTTGTGTGGGCAATATCCGAAGGAAGAGCCTGCGCCGCCGAAGTTGACGAATTCCTAATGGAATACAGCAATATGGAATAAGTGAAAAAGGACAACTGTCGAATGACTATCCTTTTTGTTTGACATTTTTCCTCTTTTATGCTATCATATGACGTGAAAATATAAAAGAGAAAAGGATTTGCAATGGAATTTGTTCGCTTGAATGAAAGCAATGTTGAAGAGTATATCGAATATTTGGAGCACGCGTTTTCGCTTGAGCCTGACATGATGTGCGCGGAGAGCGTTGACAATGACGGAATCAGAGCGAGAGTGAAGGACGGCTTTTATAGTAACACCACGTCGGTTTTGGCAATGGAGAGCGGCAGTGTTATAGGTCGCATAGAGTACCATTTCTACGGATGTATGCAGGACGGATGTAAAATGGCTTATGTGGACTGGGTATATGTTCTGCCGGAATTCAGACACCGCGGCGTTGCGAGACAGCTGTTCAAGGAATTCGAGAGCGACTGCAAGCAGAACGGCATTGACCAATACTATCTCATCAGAGCAGAGAATCCCGACGCGGATAAGTTCTACCACAGTTTTGAAAAAGCGGAGCTGAGCCGTGTTCCCCTGCTTAGAAAATACCTGAAATAATACAGAAAATCCCCCTTATATGCGAACCGTGACCGGCGAAAGTCTGACAGGTTCACAAATGGGGGATTTTGTTTTATTTCAGAAGAATGTCCTTGTGCATTTCCACGTGCATCATTATGTGTCCGATGTTGCCTTCACCCGCAAAGACGTTCGGGTCAAAAAAGTCCTTGTCCGGCGTCATCCAGAGTAGCTTGTTCTCGTCTCCTACAGGCGTGAAATTCTTGTTCAGCCGACCCGCGTATACCTCAACATAGCACTCGTCAATGTGATACGTGAAATCCATGAGATGCGTCAGAACAATATCGTCACGCGTCACGGCGGTTTCTTCCCACAGCTCACGGTATGCGGCGTCAATTCCGTCCTCGCCTTTTTCTATCTTGCCGCCGACGAAATTGTACAGTCCCATGTAAGGCTCTTTAAGCCGTCTGCACATGAGCATTTTTGACCTGTCTTCACTGAAAACCACGATAAGATTGTATCCCTGCATTTTCCCTCCTTATGAGCCTGTTCCGCGGAAATGTATCACTCCGATTTTCCAAAGCACTGCGCACGGAATCAAAAACAGAGCGGAGAACAGCGGACACAGCATATATAAAATACTCTTTTCATGACCGAGAATGAACATCAGCGGATAATACTGTACGAGCGCAAGAGGTATTACAAATGTACAAAATCTCAGCACGCTTTTGCCGTAGATCGAGAGCGGATAAGCGCCGAATTCTTTGCCGCCGTCCGTGAATATGTTCATAAATTCAAGCCCGTCAGTCGAGAAGAAGCAGAGTGACGCGTATATTACGAACAGTCCCGCGAAAACCAGCGTACCTCCCGCTATCATCAGCACGAGTGTCAGCACTTTTGCAAAATTCCAGTCGATACCGCTCATCGGGATAACAAAGCAGAGTATTACAGCCGCCTGAATAAGCCTGCCAATTCGTGAGAACTCGATTTTTGAGCCGACTACCTGCAATACAAGTTAGCGTGGGCGCGTCAGCATTCTCTCAAATTCACCGTTTCCTATTATCGAAGCGAAGGAGTCAAAGCCCCTGAAAAAGCACTCCGCAAGTGAAAACGACATCAGTATCGCACTGTAGCAGAGAAGCACCTCGTATATTGTGAATTCGTAGACGCTGCTGAAACGGTTCATGAGGATGAATACGCTGAGAAATGACGCAAACGACGTGAGAAACTGCCCGAAAACCGTCATGAGGAACGAGGTCTTGTACTGCATAACACTGCGCAGGTGAATCGAAAAATATTTGAAATACAGCTTTACTCCGCTCATGTTAACCTCCCTGAATAACGACTTTCTTAAGCGACGACTTCATCCACAGCTTTCCGACGGTAATGAGAACCACGCACCAGAACAGCTGCAGCGTGAAGAATCTCCACATTTCCTCTCCCGCTATGTTCCCGCTGTAAATCCGAAACGGCAGGTTTTCCATTGCCCCGAAAGGAGAGTATTCAAGCACTTTTCTAAGTCCGCTTGGCATGAACATAAGAGGAACAAGACCGCCGCTGAGAAAGTCCACAAGGTTCTGCATTATAATCTTCACACCCATGGAGTTCACGGTATGGCAGCACATAATATAAACAATCATCGTGTATGAACAGACGCAGAAAGCAGCGAGAGCCATGGAGAAAACGAAGATTAAAGCGTTTATAAAGCTCGGCGGTAGAGTCAATCCGTAAGGCTGCGGCAGGAGAAAAGCTATCACGAGAATGGGCAGACAGCGGAGCGCGGTTTTTGAAAGCCTATTTGAGAGACCTCGGACGAACCACAGAGTGTATATGTCGACAGGGCGTGCAAGCTCGTATGCTATGTTGCCGTTTGTTATCATCTGCATTATCTCCGGGTCAAACTGCCAAGAGTTGAACAGCGCAAGAAAAGCCTGCCTCAGCCATATGTACGCCGACAGCTCGGAAAATTCAAGCGGAAACGCCGACGGATTTGTTTCGTACAATGCCTTGAACAGGAGAATATTCAAAAATCCCCACGCGAACTGGGTGGAAATTCCGGCAATTGCGGCGGCTCGGTATTGCAGACCTGTGATGAACCGCATTCGGAACAGCGAAAGGTACTTTTTCATATATCGAACTCCTTGTAGAGTGATACGACAAGCTCTTCCGCACTTGTTCCCTCGACTGACAAATCGGTTATTTCCGCCGTCTTTGAGATAAACTCGATAGCTCCCGATACGCTCAGCTTTTGTATGTCGACCGTGCAGACAGCGTGACCTCTTTGCGCCGACGAAACCTTCATTCCCTCGCATTCACAGACTTCTCCCGAGGAATATTCGAGCTTTATGGTTCTGACAGACGAGCGGCGCGCTTTTAACTCGTCAAGGTTTCCGTCAAGCAGTATCTTTCCACCGCCTATGAGCAGAATGCGGCTTGTGAGGGCTTCAATGTCCTGCATATCGTGCGTCGTGAGAATGACAGTCGTGCCGTGCTCCCGGTTCAGCTTTTTGACAAATTCGCGCACCGCTATTTTAGATACGGCGTCAAGACCGATAGTCGGCTCGTCGAGGAACAGCACGGACGGGGAATGGAGCAGTGACGCCGCTATCTCACACCGCATTCTTTGACCGAGGGAAAGCTGGCGCGTCGGAGTTTTTATGATGTCCGATATGTCGAGAGCGGTCGTCAGCTCGTCAAGATTTGTCTTGTATACACGATTGTCTATGCTGTAAATGTCGCGCAGAAGCTCAAACGAGTCTATAACCGGGACATCCCACCACAGCTGTGACCTCTGACCGAAGACTACACCGATATGGGAGACGTGTTTCGCGCGGTTCTTCCACGGAGTAAGACCGTCTATGACGCATTTTCCGCTGTCGGGAGTCAGAATTCCGCTCATTATCTTAATCGTGCTGCTTTTTCCCGCGCCGTTCGGACCTATGTACCCGACCATCTCGCCGTCGTTAATCTTGAAGCTGACGTCGGAGAGTGCGTTCACAGTAGTGTATTCCCGCCTGAAAAACGCGCGGACTGCTTCCTTCATGCCCGAGTTCCGCTTCGATACACGGAAGGTTTTTGTTATGCCGTCAAGCTCGATCATTGTTTCACCGCCTTTTACTCAAAAAATGGAGCAAAATTATACCACATACCGAGGGGAAAGTCAATATATTTCGTGGCAAAAATCAAAATACGGCAGAAAACACAAAAACAGCGGCACTCGTTTGTTGAATACCGCTGAATATTTTATCGTGTTGTCTGAGCTTCTACAAGAGACACGCCGCAGTATATCTCTCTGAGCTTCGGCTTTTCGATTTTTCCTGTGGGATTGCGCGGAACATCGGCGAAAATTATCTTTCTCGGGCGTTTGTAGCGCGGAAGTCCGAGGCAGAATTGGTTTATCTCCTCTTCCGTTGCCGTGACGTCGGGTTTCAGCTCGATTACAGCCGCGGCAATCTCTCCGAGACGTTCATCCGGCAGTCCGATAACCGCAACGTCCTTTATCTTATCGTTTTGTCTGAGGAAGTCCTCGATTTGCACAGGATAAAGGTTCTCGCCGCCCGTGATTATTACGTCCTTCTTGCGGTCTACGAGATAGATAAAGCCGTCCTCGTCGCGTTTTGCCATGTCTCCTGTGTAGAGCCAGCCGTTTTTGAGTATCTCGTTTGTCGCCGCCTCGTTTTTGTAGTAGCACTTCATGACTCCGGGACCTTTTACGATAAGCTCACCGACCTCTTCTGCCGCGCAGCTGTGTCCGTCAGAGCCGACGATATCAGCCTCCCAGAGATAACCGGGAACGCCTATCGCGCCGACTTTGTCAATGTTCTCAACTCCGAGATGTACGCAGCCCGGACCTATGGATTCGGAAAGACCGTAGTTTGTGTCGTACTGATGGTGCGGGAATACTGCCTTCCATCGCTTGATAAGTGACGGCGGAACAGGCTGCGCTCCGATGTGCATCAGTCTCCACTGGGAAAGTCTGTAGTCGTCGAGCTTTATGTCGCCTCTGTCGATAGCGTCAAGAATATCCTGCGCCCACGGAACGAGCAGCCAAACGATTGTGGCTCTTTCTTCGGAGACAGCGCGCATAATCCACTCCGGCGATACTCCCTTGAGAATAACGGCACGGCTTCCGCTGATCAGGCTGCCGAACCAGTGCATTTTTGCTCCCGTATGGTAGAGCGGAGGAATGCAAAGGAATACGTCTTCGCGCGTCTGACCGTGGTGCTTCTGCTCCGTGCGACATGAGTTGATGAGCGAGCGGTGAGCGTGGAGGATAGCTTTCGGGAAGCCTGTAGTTCCTGATGAGAAGTATATAGCCGCGTCGTCGTCCTCGTCAAGCTCAACAGCGGGGGCTACGGAAGAGCAGAATGTCACGAGCTTGTCATAGCTGTCAGCAAATTCCGGCGGATTCTTGCCAACAAAGAAGTAGTCCTTCACAAGCGGCATATCGAGGAACACGGTTGAAACTCTCTCGGTGAACTCAGGACCGAACACGAGAACCGACACGTCCGCCAGCTCAGCGCAGTATTTTATCTCGTCCGCGGAGTAACGGTAGTTCATAGGAACGGCAAGCGCGCCTGTCTTTAAAATACCGAAGTAAATCGGCAGCCACTCGAGACAGTTCATGAGAAGTATCGCTACCTTGTCTCCCTTTTCAACTCCGCGCGTCTTGAGAAGGTTTGCGAATCGGTTAGCCTTTGTGTCAAACTCGCGCCATGTCATCTCACGACGGTATTTTCCTCCGGGAGCGGTTTCGATGAGCGAATATTCACGCCATGTCAGATTTATATCAGGCTGATTTGCGGGGTTTATTTCAACCAGAGCAACATCATCAGGGTACAGCTTTGCATTTCTTTCGAGAAGATCGGTAATTATCATGTTTTCAGTTCCTCCATCAAACAGATGTAATGAAAAAATCGGTTCGGCGGAAAACAAAAAGTCCCCTGCCGACAAAAACAGCAGAGGACGGATATACCGTGTTACCACCTCAGTTTACCGTACCCTCACGAGTACAGCCTCAGCAGGCACTTATTATGCCCCGATACTATAACGTATATCACACGTCGCAGCCTACGCAGATTCAAAAATCCTTCGGTGCGCTGCTACGGAAATGTATTCACGAAAGATCCTTCATCGACTTGCACCGACCGCCGACTCTCTGAGAAGTGACTCACGCTACTCTTTTTCCATCATCGCATTATAAACATTACTATGATATCACTATTTTATTGGATTGTCAATAGATTTTTCGAAAAAAATGGCAATTATTCGCCGAAATGCTTTACTTCATCCTGACCCATGACACGACAGCCGCAGAATCCGATTTCTTCGAGCTTTGCGAACAGCTTTCCGAGCTTCTTCACGGACTGATATAGAGCGACGTCGTATTCTTCTCTCAGCGTGTCGGCGTATTTCAGTGCGTCAATGAAGTTGTCGTCGTTGTAGATAACGGCAAACTTTTTCTTCTGTGTGGGGATTTTGTACTTCTGCTCGAGGAGGATAGCGCAGAGACGCTCAAAGCCTATCGAGAATCCGACAGCGGGAATGGTTTCTCCGAGGAATTTTCCGATAAGGTTGTCATAACGTCCGCCGCCGCCGATAGCTCCCTTGAAGTCGGGACTGGAAATTTCGAAAACTGTGCCGGTATAGTAACCCTGACCGCGGACGAGAGTCATGTCGTAGGTGACTTCAAAGCCGTCTGCAAGAGAGTTTGCCGCGTCCATTATCTTTCTGAGGTTGTCAATGCAGTCGAGCTTTCCGCAGAGCTTTTCCGCATCGTCGAGAGTGAAGGGAGTTGTGCCGATGGAATCTATGAGCTTTCCGACATTCGCGGAGTCAAAGCCTTTTTCGATAAGCTCAGCCTTAACGCCGTCAAATCCTATTTTGTCGAGCTTGTCAAGCGAAATGCAGACGGAATCGCACTCGTTTTCGGCAAATCCCGCGCCCATTATGATGGCTTTAAGCAGTCTGCGGTCGTTAATTCTGATACCGAAGCGGGTGAATCCGATGTTGTGCAGAGCCTTCGCGGTAGTTGTGATAAGCTCAACCTCGGCAGTCCAGGAGTCGGAGCCGATTATGTCGATGTCGCACTGATAAAACTCGCGCATTCTGCCTTTCTGCGGACGTTCTGCACGGTAAACTCGGTCAATCTGGATGACCTTGAAGGGATTCTGGAGCTTTGCGCGGTTGTTTGCGTAGTAGCGTGTGAGAGGGAGCGTCAGGTCGTATCTCAGACCCATGTCGGCGATTTCCTTTTCGTTGCCGGCAGAGAGAGCTTCCTCGAGCTTTTCGCCGCGCTTCATAATCTTGAAGATGAGATTCAGGTTTTCGCCGCCGTCGCTCTTGTCAAGGTTTTCGATGTCCTCGATTATCGGGGTAGAGATTCGCTCAAATCCGCATGAACGGTATGTTTCAAGTATGCTGTTTTGCAGGTAGTCGCGGATGAGCACCTCGTTCGGGAGATAATCCGCCGTTCCTTTTACAGGTGTAATTTTCATTTTTGTGTGTCCTTTATGTTGGTTAATGAGTTATTATATAATATTTATTGGGGTTTGTCAAGGTTTTGTGGAGGGCTATATGGTTTGAGAGAGGTATATATCTTTAAGCGTAATAATTTCAGAAATTGAGTGGTTGCTAATGGGATTCTCGTTGACATATTTACGCCAATAATTTAGATTCGCATTTATGGGTAAAATCGAGAGAGCTTTGTTTAAATACCCGCTTAGATATATTGAATCCGGTGTAAATTTTACATTTCTAAAAAGATCAGGATACATACTATGATATTCGTTATTTAGCAAACGCAGCTTATTATTTAAATAGTTAGGCTGATAAACCTTGTTATATTTTTCTTCGACCTGTCCTTGTTTTACAAGATACTTCATGAGATATTCGCCGTCATTTTTGTAAAGAGGCTTATTTCCGTTTGTAATTACAGAATCCTGCTGACAATAAAGTTTTAAATATGGAACACCCTCATCACAAACTTTATAAGTTTTACCCTCGTAAGAGAACTTTGTGTAATCATTTGATACATCTGCCATTTTTATATCTACGGATTTTGACCATAATCCAGATGAATAGCAAATAATCATTCCAACTACTAAAACATCAGCTGTTATTGAATTTCGTATATTTTCAGGAACTTTTTCTACATACGAGCGGTTTGCAACATTATACAATTCATCAAAGTTTTTTAAGAATAATCCCCAATAATGAGAATCTTGATATTCAAAATATTCTTTTGTGTTCTCCAATAAACATACTTTGTCTTGCAAATCACGTACTGCACCGATATTATTGTTATACCATAGTAGATATTCTATAGTGTATCTTAGTTTTCTGCTTTCGTTTTTTCTATGAATTGTATGAAACCATCCTTCTTTTATATGATCGAATAACTCAAAATCCATATCAGTAATGGTTTCAATGTAATGTGCTTCAAACTCATCTATATCAGAAACTGTACATGAAACAATTGAAGCAAACGCTTTAGTCAGATTTGGTTTCATTGTATCGTAAAACATTTGAAGATAAGGATTCATTTCTTTCATAATATACTTCCACACAGGCTTAAACCCATGCTCTCTCCTTTATTTTTTCTCCTTGTTCTCCGCCGCGAGCAGCTTCAGGGCGTCGTAGATACCGACAAGCGGGACTATCTCAACTCCGTCCGGGATGGTTTTAAGATGCGAACGCTTCGGTAGTGCTATTTTTGTAAAGCCGAGACGGTACGCTTCGTTAAGCCGCTGTTCAGCCGACGCTACCTGACGGAATTCGCCCGACAGTCCCACCTCGCCGAATGCTATAACATTGTCGGGAACGGGGATGTCGCGGAGTGATGATATCAGCGCAAGGCAGGCGGCGGCGTCTATCGCGGGTTCGTCGAGCCTTAGACCGCCTATAACGTTGAGGTACACGTCGCAGGTCGAGAATTTCAGTCCCAGTCTCTTCTCAAGCACTGCCAGCAGGAGACACATTCTGTTGTAGTCGATACCGTTCGAGGTGCGTCTGGGGGCAGGGAAGACTGTCGGCGTGACAAGAGCCTGAATCTCCGCGATTAGAGGACGGCTTCCTTCCATTATGCATACCGCGCAGCTTCCGCTAACACCCGTAGGTCTGCCTTCGAGGAGCATGGCTGATGGATTCGCGACCTCTTCAAGCCCGTCCTCGCACATCTCAAATACTCCGATTTCGTTGGTTGAGCCGAAGCGGTTCTTTATTGCGCGGATTATGCGGTGCGGCTGCCGTCTGTCTCCCTCAAAGTAGAGAACAGCGTCCACCATGTGCTCGAGTACCTTAGGACCAGCAATGCCGCCCTCCTTGTTGACGTGACCTACGATTACCACGGACGCGCCGTTGTTTTTCGCACGGTCGATGAGCATGGACGCGCATTCCCTCACCTGCGTCACACTGCCGGTCATTGATGAGGACGCTTCCGTGTACATCGTCTGAATTGAGTCCACTATCATAATGTCGGGTTTCAGCTTGTCGAACTGGGTGAGTATTTCCGAAATGTCGGTCTCGGTCAGCACGTAGACAAATTCCGCGTTAACTCCGAGCCTGTCCGCGCGCATTTTCAGCTGCACCTTTGACTCTTCTCCCGAGACGTACAGCACCTTGCACGAGTTGCCTATCTGTCCGCACAGCTGCATGAGCAGTGTCGACTTGCCGATGCCCGGTTCTCCCGCTAAAAGTATGACGGAGCCTTCAACCATTCCCCCGCCGAGTACACGGTCAAGCTCTCCTATTCCTGTGCTGTGGCGAAGGTAGTCGGGCATTGTGAAGTCGGCGAATTTCTGGGCAGGTTCGTGGTCCCTCGCGAGCTTAGTTCCCGATGAGGAGCTTTTCGACAGCCCTGTCCTTGCGGGGGCCTGATATGTTTCCTCGACAAAAGTGTTCCACGCGCCGCAGCTGGGGCATTTACCGAGCCACTTGGAGCTTTGGTAGTCGCACTCGCTGCATACATAGACTGATTTTGATGCTTTCATGATATTTCCTTGATTTTATTATATACCCATATTATAACGCTTTTTTCGCGCCATATCAAGAGAAAATCACTGCTTTCCGACAGCATATTCAAGGCAGGACGAAAATATCACGGCGGCTGTCTTTTCACGGTATTCGTTTGTTTGAAGCATTGCAAGCTCATCGGGACACGACATAAACCCGCACTCGACCAAAACCGCCGGAATTGTGATTCGCTTCAGTATGTAGATTGCGTTTGTGGCGCGCTTTGTTTCACGTTCGTTTTCGGGCGAGAGGTATTTTTTCGCGTAAGACTGGATTATTCCCGCAGCTTCTTCACTCTCCGGCGTGTTGGGGGAGAAATACACCTGTAGTCCCTTGTACTGCGGCTGTGTGAATTTGTTCATGTGTACGCTCACAAACAGCACCGGCGCGGCTTCTTCACCAATCCTCAGACGGTTTCGCAGGTCATAGGTTTTTTTCTTTCCGATGTAGCTGTCGAGGCTGCCATAGTAGTCGTATAGCAGTCTGTCGTCGCTTCTGGTGAGCTTCACGTTTGTCCCGAACAGTGTGCATATGTCGGCTATATTTTCGCTTATTGCAAGGTTCAAGTCCTTCTCAAGCACACCGCCAACCTCAGCGCCTCCGTCCTCACCACCATGTCCCGCGTCGATAACAAAAACATATTCCTGCGGACTTGCTTCCGTGATTCCCGCGGTTTCGGTGGTGAGTGAGTCGTAAGCTGTCTTTCCGATGATAAGCGACGCTCCCATGAATAGGAATGTGAATATGATGTAGTTTAAAACGATGCGCTGTGTCTGCTTCAATTTACGCCTCCGAGAGTTTTTCTTTACGAAAGAATATGCTACCGTGCGGCGGAATATGAAAAAGACCTCGATTTCTCGAAGCCTTTCTCGATTTTAACATTATTAATATCCTGTGATGGTGCGCTTTGTTCCGCCGATGTAGTCTCTTTCAAGTGAGAGAATACCGTTGTCCATACGGAAGATTCTGTCGGCGTGATCCGCTATTGCAAGGTCATGCGTTACCATGATGAGCGTCTGACCCATTTCTTCTCTTGTCTTGAGAAGCAGCTTTAATACTTCGTCCGCGTTCTTTCTGTCGAGGTTTCCTGTAGGCTCGTCGGCAAAAACGATGTCGGGCATATTGATAAGAGCACGTGCGATGGCGACTCTCTGCTGCTGACCACCTGAAAGCTCTGACGGAAGGTGGTTAAGTCTCTCAGTTAGCTGGAGCGTTTCAACAAGGCGGCGGAGTGTTTCCTGATACGAAAGCTCTGACTTGTTGCACATCATTGTTGGAATGAGGATGTTTTCAAGTGCCGTGAACTGCGGGATGAGGTTGTGTCTCTGGAAGATGAAGCCCATGTTCATACCGCGGAAACGGCTAAGCTCGTCGGCGGACATTTTTGTGATATCCTGACCGCGGATGAGAACTCTGCCTGCGTCTGCTGAGTCAAGTCCGGCGCAGATATGGAGGAAGGTTGACTTACCTGAACCCGACGTACCGATGATAGCGACGAATTCTCCGGGTTCGACCTTGATGCTTACTCTGTTTACGGCTGTAATAACTGTATCGTACTGCTTGTACTGCTTAATAACGCTTTCGGTTTGCAGCATATATTCTATTGTATCTGCCATTTATGTATTCCTGACCTTTCACTTATTATTATGTAGTATAAATTAGTCTTGTGCCGATATTATTCGTCGCCCGAATATTCCGCACCTGCGCCGCCGTTCTGGAGAGAGTAGCGGTTCTTGTAGTAGCTTCTGTAGGGGAGATAAGTCGAGAAGAAGCCGCACGCCACTGACATTACGATGCTCGTGAGGATAGCGTACCACGGCATATAGAATACATAGCGGACGTTTTCACCCGAGAAGTAAGGCATTATTACGTTATAAATGTAGAAGAGAATGTAGCTGCCGGCATAGCTGAGGATTATTGAAACGAAGAGCGACATTACAGCCATGCACAGACCGCCTTGGAGATAAATCTGCTTGATTTCCCTCTGAATTGCACCGATTGACTGGAGAATATTGAACTCTTTTTCTCTCTTTGTGTAGTAAAGAGTCTGTGAGAAGAACCATACGAGCGGGGAGATAAGGAGTATCAGTATCGAGATGCAGATGTAAAGCTCGTTGTAGTGCTTGTCAGCCGCGATTGCGTTTGTAAGTGTGATATCTTTGTTCGAAACCTTAACGTCGCCGTATGTGTGGCTCCACTGTCTTACTTCGGCATAAAGAGAGTTGACTTCCTCTGTGGTTATATCCTTTTCAACGTAAATATTGAACGATGTAGCCTTCGGAGTTTTTCCGGTTATCGTATAGTAATCGTCGAGGTTCATGAATATCGGAGTAGAGCCTGAGGGAATATCGTAGAGGATCGCGCCGATTGTGAATTCGTGATATTCATAGTGGAAGTATTCAATCTGATTTTTGAGAAGCACGCGACCCGTTACGTTTGTGTCGACTGCTTTTATCTGACCGGTCTTTACCGAGATGTAAATCTTGTCGCCGACGTTGAACTTATATGTGGGAACGTTCGATATCGAGTCGCCGATTACAACATATCCCGGCTGAAGAACACTTGTGACGTCTCCCGTGTAGTCGTAGTCCTCGAGAATGCGAACCTGTTCCGCTGTCATTGCCTTGTAAACGATGTCGCTCGATACACGCCAGTTTTTGTCGCCTACGTCAAATTCCGTACCGTTGTAGTGTACGAGGTTCTTGAACGGACGAACGTTTTTCTTTTCCACGATCATGTGGGAGGCGTTTTCGTAGGATTCGGTTGAGTTGTCGTTTATCTCAACTGCGCGTACTCCGGGCATATTGTAAAGCTCTTCGCTCATTAGCTCGTCATACTCAAAGCCGGACTCCGCGAGGTTTACTTCAAACTGCGGGCGTGGGTAGTACAGGTCGGTCGTGTAGATATCCGCCATGTACAGACCCATGATGAACAGCGCACAGAATACGATAGCAGTTGTAAGAAGCTGGATATTGTATTTTCTGAAACGCCAGATAGAGTAGAACTCATACTTAACCGGGAACTTTTCCGCGAATATGTTGAAGGAACGCATGGGGGATGTAACAAGGTTTGAGTTGTCCTCGGTGATGATGAGCGACATTGGGTCTTTGACCGACATTATCTTCATAGGAGTCCAAACGGACGCGAGGATAACGACAAGTGTAAAGAGGAATATCTTCAGTATGGAAAGACCGTTGAAAATGAATCCGTATCCCGACGCGCTGTACATAAGATATGAGATAAGCGTGGAGATACCGAGGGACGGGATGAACGTTACAACAAAGATGATGAACAGCTCCCAGAACGCGGTGGAGAACAGCATCTTGAAGTCAGCGCCGAACGTCAGATAAATACCGTACTGGAATTTGTACTGGTTGATTCTGATGTTGTAGAGCGATGTGAGAAGGAATATCGACACCGCGAGAAGGATAAGCGTGACAAAGACGAACGTTGTTGTGTTTGCCGCGATATTCTTCGAGAAGGTCATGAGCGGGGTCGTGGACTTTGTGAAGGTTCTGTCGGCGTCACCGAGAGCGGCAAGGTCGGGCTGATAATTCTTCTCAAAGCGCTTCATGCACTGGTCAAGGTCGCCGGTGAAGTACAGGTAAACGTCATATCTTTCGTCACCCGTCAGAGCGTTTACATATTGCTCCGATGAAACGACTTCAAATATCACGTCGCTTTTAAATACCGTGCCTTCATCCTTGATGAGATAGCGCGCCTGATCTTCGTTAAGACCTTTGAGCACCATATGGTAGTTGTATTCTTCCATAACGTGCTTGTATTCGACATTGTTATTGTTGTCTGCCGAAACCGACATCATTCCGTACAGTACCTGAACGATGATGATCGCCATGAAGAAGCAAAAATATTGCTTAAAATTGAAAAATACGCTTTTCCATGCGATCGTTAAGCTTCTTTTTAAGTATTCAAATACCTTTTCCAAAACTGAAAATGACAGTATAAAGAACCGCGTTGACGCAGCTGTAAATCTGCCTTCCTCCTTTGCTTTGACGAAATAAACATATTTACTCCACCTATTATAACATGAATTGTTTTGAAAATATATTATAAATTTGTGAACAACGTCGTTTTGCGGAATTTTTAAAATAAAAAAATCACACAAGTTTTTGTACATATTGTCTATTGTAGTTATTATATGACTTTTTGTTAAACAACGGTGGATTTGTTACAAAATAAAAAGGGCAAAGCGATGAATAATCATACCGTTTTACCCGAATATTTGTGTGTCAGATGTTGTTTTTCAGCCAGAGTATCGCCTCGGAATATCCGTCGAGTCCGTGTCCGATTATGGTTTTCACAGCCGCGAGGGAAACAAACGAGTGACGCCTGAATTCCTCTCTCGTGCTGACGTCGGAAATGTGAACCTCAACCGTCGGAATAGCCACAGCTTTCAGCGCGTCAAGTATCGCAACGCTCGTGTGTGTGTACGCCGCCGGGTTTATTACTATCCCGTCAAACTTACCGTAGGCGGACTGTATCTTATCGACAATATCCCCCTCGTGATTCGACTGGTAGTGCTCGTATTCTATGCTGTTTTCGCGGCAGGTCTTGTCGATAAGCGAGAGTAGGGCAGCGTAATCCTGTTTTCCGTAAATCCCCGGCTCGCGTATTCCAAGCATATTTATGTTAGGTCCGTTAATTATGAGCAGCTTCATTTTCTCACCTCACAGATTTTTAAGCTTGCCTATGATACCGCGCGAGTTTTTCTCAGGGCTTCCGTCCATTTCAAAGACAATATCCGCTGCGGAGAGGTACATTGGAAGACGCTTTTTGTACAGCTCTCCGAGGTCGTTTGCCTGAGACAAGGGTCTGCCGTCCTTTGGAAGAGATGCAATGTCGCGCTTCATGAAAACCACCGTGCTGTTCTGCTTCATCAGCTTTATGTTGTCGCTTCTTGTTACCGTTCCGCCGCCGCATGAGATGACAAGACCGGATCTCTTCGAGAACTCTTCAAGTACGCTGTGCTCGATGTCCCGAAAGCCGCCCTCTCCCTGCTCCGCGAATATGTCGGGAATGGATTTGCCGCTCCGCTTTACGATTTCATTGTCAATGTCAACAAAATCACGTCTGAGTTTTTGTGCAATCAGTCTGCCGTTTGTGGTCTTTCCGACGCCGGGCATTCCGATGAGCATGATGTTCTTTGTGTCAAAGCTGATATGCGCGGTTATCTCGTCTATTTTGGCGTCCTCGATTTTCTTTCCCGTGAAGAATTCCGACGCCGCCTTAGCCTGTGCCACAAGCATACAAAGTCCCGATATGCACGGGATGCCCATCTCTTCCGCTTCAAGAATGAGCGCGGTTTTCGAGGGGTTGTATATCATGTCGACTACTCCCGAAAGTTTGGGAAAACGGCCGAGAGATACGGGAGAGATACCGTTGTTCGGGTACATTCCGACGGGAGTTGTGTTTACTATAATGTCGCAGTCGGCGTGCTTGTCAATATTGTCGTAATTGTCCTCACCCCTCCGGGAGATTATCACGACTTCACGCGCGCCTCTGTCAGCTACAACGGTACGTGCTGTCATTGAAGCCCCCCCGCTGCCGAGAACGAGGACTTTCTTTCCGCTCACGTCTATTCTGCCTTTGTCGAGCATATAGGAGAATCCGTAGTAGTCGGTGTTGTTTCCCTTTAGTCTTCCGTCCGGCAGATGTGTAACAGTGTTGACCGAGCCTATCCTTTCAGCTTCGGGAGAGATTACGTCGAGAAACGGCATGACGGTCTTTTTGTATGGGATAGTCACGTTCAGCGCGTCGTATTTATCGCTTTTTATGAAAGAGCCGACTTCGTTTTCGTCAAGCTCGATTAGTTTGTATTCATAATCGGCAAGGCAGGAGTGAATCAGCGGAGAATAGCTGTGTCCGAGCGGTTTTCCGATAAGTCCGCACTTCATTTCACTTGTTTTCTTCATAATATTACCTCAGACTTACTTTTCCATCTCTCCGCAGTCAAGCAGAGCGTCGAATACAGCTATACTGCACATCGCTTCGATAACGGGGACAGCACGCGGAACTATGCACGGGTCGTGTCTGCCCTCGATTGAGATGCGGGTATTTTGCTTTGTGGATAAATCAATCGTGTCCTGCTCAAGTCCTATCGAGGGAGTTGGCTTTATCGCACAGCGGAATATCAGCGGCATACCATCAGTCATTCCTCCGAGAATACCGCCGCAGTTGTTTGACCTTGTACGAACCGTGTCTCCGTCGTAGTAGAACGTGTCGTTGTTCTCCGAGCCGTACATATCGGTTGAAGCAAAGCCCGCGCCGAACTCAATTCCTTTTACAGCGGGAACGGAGAAAACAGCGGACGAAATGCGCGACTCCATTCCGCAGAAGATGTGCTCGCCGACTCCGACGGGAATACCGACAGCAGCGCATTCTATGACTCCTCCGACGGAATCCTGCTGCATTCTCGCGCCGTCTATCACCTGAGCCATTCTCTCGCCTGCTTTTTCGTCGAGAACAGGGAGGGAGTGGGAGAGAATATCCTCAAAATCCGAGCGGTTTACCTTTATCGGGTCAAAACGGTAGTCGAGCGCGCTTCCGATGGATTCAATATGCGCACCGATGAAGATACCGCGCTTTTCAAGCTCCTCTTTGAGAATACCGCCGAGCGCGCATATCGGAGCCGTGAGCCTGCCGGAAAAATGTCCTCCCCCGCGAAGATCAGCCTTACCACCGGACTTCACCATAGCGGGATAATCTGCATGGGAGGGACGCGGCTTAGACGAGAGGGAAGAGTAGTCGGAGGAGCGCGAGTTTTCGTTCCTTATTATTATGCGTATCTTCTCGCCGTTTGTGGTGCTTCCGTCAAATCCGCTCATGAGTACGGGCGTGTCGCTTTCCTTGCGCGATGTCGTCAGCTTGCTCTGTCCCGGTGCGCGTCTCTGCATGAAGGCTTGCAGCTTATCCATGTCAAAGGTAATACCCGCGGGAATGTTTTCGGCTGTGATACCAATCTCACTGTCATGTGAGCCGCCGAATACTTCAATTTTGATATTTTTTCCGTAAGAGGTCATGCGCTCCTCCTTAGTTCATACATAATTTTCCAAAATCATCGAAAAAACCGGGATATGACTTTGCGACAGCTTCACATCCGTCAATTGTAACGGGAGAAGAGCACAGCACCGAACCGACAGCCGCCGCCATAACAATCCTGTGGTCGTTATAGGAGTTAACCGTGACGTCGCTCTTCTGCACTGTTCTGCCGTGAACCGTAATGTCGTCCCCGCACACCGAAATGTCTCCGCCGAGCGAGGTTATCATGGCGCATACCGATTCTATTCTGTCGCTTTCCTTCAGCCTGAGCCTGCCGCAGTTTTTTATCACTGTTGTTCCCGAAGCCGCCATAGCCACTACGGAAACGATCGGCACGAGGTCCGGTATGTCCGCAGCGTCAACTGTGATACCGTGCAGCGGAGCTTTTTTAACCGTAACGCTGTCTTCGCTTATGCTGACCTGTGCTCCGAAATTACGGAGAATATCGACAATTTTTTTGTCCCCCTGTGATGAGCCGAGATCAAGTCCCGTTACCGTAATACCGTCTGTGAGCGCACCGCAGGAGAGCATAAACGCGGCGTTTGACCAGTCCCCTTCAACTTTAATGCGAGAGGGTGAGTGATATTTTCCGCTGACAGAAAAAGCGTTGTACTCTTCTTTGACTATAATACCGAACTTTTCAAGCACTCTTTCGGTAAGCGTGATGTAAGGCTTTGATTCGACCTTGCCGCTTAAAACGACGGTGCTGTCTTCTCCGAGGTATGGCAGAGCAAGCATAAGCCCCGTAGTGAACTGTGACGAAACAGAGCCGTCGAGACAGTATTCACCCGCGCCGATTTTTCCGCTTATTCTGACGGGATTCAGCCTTACCTTTGCTCCGTGACGCTCCAGCTCGTCGGAGAGAGGGGAGAGAGGGCGTGAGGACAGCCTGCCTTCGGTGACAAATTCGCATTCTGTTCCGAGTACTGCCGCTGTGGGGAGCATGAATCGCAGTGTAGAGCCTGATTCTCCCGGGTGAAGGATGGCGAATTCCGGCATATTTTTTACGGGATATACTGTGAATCCCGCGTCGGAGCAGTCGATTTCGGCACCGAGGGAGCGCAGACACGATACAGTAGCGTCAATGTCACGGCTTGACCTCGAGCAGAGTATTTCGGTAACTCCGTCAGACAGCGCGGCGCAGATAAGAGCACGGTGAGCGTAGGATTTGGACGGGATAGCACTTATTATGCCATGCGGATTCGGTGAAAATAGCGTAATTTCCATCACATAACTCCCGAAACAAAGTTTTCTATATCGCAGAAGTCTATTGTCATAAGCTCGCATTCTCCGATATCTCGCGGAACAACGAGCGTTATTTTGTCCCCGTTCTTCTTTTTGTCGTGAGAGGACGCGGAGATAAGCTCGTGAATATCGTAGTTTCTGTAGATAAACGGGTCGAGCGAGTATTTTTTAAGCAGGTTTTCAAGCCTTGTGAGTGCGTTCTCGGGGCAAAGACCGCGTTTTACGGCACAATTCATCATAAAATACATTCCCGATGCAACAGCGTGACCGTGCGAGACTGTGTATCCCGACAGCGCTTCTATGCCGTGACCGAATGTGTGACCGAGATTCAGCTTCTGCCGCTCGCCCTTGTCACGAAAATCACGGGAAACTACGTCGCGCTTGTCCTTTACGCATTCCGATACGATGTCGTCTATGTCGTCGCTAAGGCTTGTAGAATTTTCGAGGAGAGAGAACAGCGCAGTGTTGCCGAGAACGCCGTATTTTATGACCTCCGCCATTCCGTCAGAGACAAAATCCTCGGGAAGGGTGGAGAGAAGCGCGGTGTCGCTAAGCACAAGGGAAGGCTCGTGGAATGCACCGACAAGATTTTTTCCCTCGGGAATGTCGACAGCGGTTTTTCCTCCGACGGAAGAGTCCACCATTGCCAGAATCGACGTGGCTACGGAGACATATTTTATGCCCCTCAGATACACCGCCGCCGCAAATCCTGCCATGTCTCCCGTGACGCCTCCGCCGAGAGCTGCAATGCAGTCGCTCCTTGTAAGCCCTTCATCGGCAGCGTGACGGAGTATTTCGCCGAGATTTGAGAGGTTTTTGCTCATCTCACCATGCGGAAACACATAGTCCTCTGCGAGAGTGAATCCTGCGCTTTTTAAGGCTTCTCGCGTTCTGTCCCCGTACAGGCTGTAAACTCTGTCGTCCGATACGATGAGCAGCTTTGCATTATTCGTGCCGAGTGCGGTTTTGACGTATTCGCCGAAAGAGCAGAGGGAGTTTTTCTCGATTATGATATCGTATTTGCCCGCGTTTATGATTTTCTTCATTTTATTTATATATCAGCCGTCAGCCTTTTCCTTCGCGTCAACACCTGCCTGAAGCAGAGAAGCGAGAAGCTCGGCATTGCCTGAGTCGATAGCGTCCTTGTATTCCTGAAGTGAGCTTATGATAAGTCCGAGCTCGTTTGAGAGGTTGTCGTGATTCTCGAGGAAAAGCTCCGTCCACATATTAACGTCAAGCTGTGCAACTCTCGTGAGGTCACGGTAGCTTCCGGCTGAGATTCCGCTGTGTGTCTGAGCGCGGGGGCTTTTTACAAACGCGTTTGAAACGACATGAGCAAGCTGGGAGGTGTATGCTATCATCTCATCGTGAGCGTCGGCTGTCGTGAAGGTGTAGCGTGCGAATCCTGCCGGTGCGAGAGCTTTTTTAGCTCTGTCGAAGAGGGCAATGTCGTCTCTGCACGGAGGAACGAGAACCGCAGTTTCATCCTTGAACAAGTCCGCGCGGGAGTTTTTGATTCCTCCGATGTGCGAACCTGCCATGGGATGAGCGCCGACAAATGTAAAGCCGTACTTTTCCGCGAGAGCGAATCCGACGGAGCAGATGTATCTCTTGGTTCCGCAGAGATCCATGACAAGTGTGGTCTTCTCTATGCTCGGAGCGTTGTCCTCAAGCCATTTTGCTGCGCTTTTCGGTGTTATCGCGAGGAGAATGAGGTCGCAGTCGGGAATATTGTCCTTCGTGAGGTTTTCGTCGGCGATACCGTTCAGCTTTGCCCAGCTCAGTACAACATCGTTTGTGTCGCATCCGAGAACCGTGAATCCGCTGTTTTTGTATGCGCGAGCCATTGAACCGCCGATAAGTCCGAGTCCTATGATTCCTACAGTCATGCCTTTACCTCGTCTTCCTTTACAGCGGCAAGAACACGTTTTGTAGCGCGCATTACGTCGTCAAACTGCTCGGGAGTTAGTGACTGAGGACCGTCGCAGAGAGCAACCTTCGGATTGTTGTGTACTTCTATCATAAGTCCGTCGGCACCGCAGGCAGCAGCGGCAAGAGCCATAGGTTTAACGAGGCGTGACATACCTGTTGCGTGGCTGGGGTCAACGATAACGGGAAGGTGAGTCAGCTCGTGAAGCATCGGTACTGCGGAGAGGTCGAGGGTGTTTCTTGTGTAAGTCTCGAAGGTTCTCACGCCGCGCTCGCAGAGGATTACGTTTTCGTTGCCGCCTGCCATGATGTATTCCGCGCTCATGAGAAGCTCTTTCAATGTGTTTGCAAGACCGCGCTTTAAGAGAATCGGTTTTCTTGTCTTTCCGAGTTCCTTTAAAAGCTCGAAGTTCTGCATGTTTCTTGCGCCTACCTGAATAACGTCGACGTTTTCAAAGAGGGGAAGGTGGTTTGCGTTCATGATTTCCGTAACGATGGGAAGTCCGGTTTCACGCTTAGCCTCAAGAAGAAGCTCGATTCCGTCCGCGCGAAGTCCCTGGAAGTCGTAGGGAGATGTACGAGGCTTGAACGCACCGCCGCGAAGCATTGTAGCACCGGAGAGCTTTACCGCCTTTGCGACTTCAAGCACCTGAGCTTCGCTTTCAACCGAGCAAGGGCCTGCGATAACCGCGAAGATATTTCCGCCTACAGTAGTCTTTCCGGAAATGTCGATAACAGAGTTGTCGGGATGGAATTTACGGTTCGCGCTCTTGAACGGATCGGATATGCGCTTTACGCTGTCAACGATATCGAGACCCGAGAGCATTTCCGCGTCGATTTTTGTCGTGTCTCCGATAAGTCCGACTACAGTCTGAAATTCTCCGTTATATACGTGGACGCCAACGCCCTGAGCCTTTATCCAGTCGCAGAAGCTGTCTATCTGCTTTTGTGTAACTCCGTTTTTAAGTACTGCAATCATTTCTGTATCCCTTTTCTGTATAAATAATATTTCTCCGAGTAAAGGAGGTGTGACTTATTATGTCAAAAAAATAAACGGGCGATTCAGTGTTAGTTACTGAAAGCCCGTTTTAAACATCATAATTTAAAAACAAAATTCCGGCAAAAACACTCTTACTATTTCCTGCAGGTAAAAAAGTAAGAGTAATAAAAGAAATATTCAGCTGCCGCGATTATGCTTCTCATTACGGTTGATCCTTTGCTTTAAGATGGCTTTATTTTAGCACATGGAGTTTGAATTGTCAATACGTGTTTATTGATTTTTTATACACAAAAAAACGAATTTCGATTTACGACAAAACTCACCGAATTTCGTGCTTAATTTTAGTGAAAAATAAACCAAGAAACACCGAAATTCGCGAAAAAAGAGAGCTTTGTATTATTTTCTTAAAAACAAAAATAATTATTGCAATTCAAACTCGGATGTGATAATATAATTTACATCAGAGAAAGTTATAAAATCAACAAAAATATACATGAATAACAGGAATGAATATACTATGAATTACACTCTCTCGACTCCGGTAACAGTATTAAAAGGCGTCGGAGAGACAAGGGTTAAGTCGCTTTTGTCGATGGGAGTAGAAACTCTCGGCGACCTTGTACGCTGCTTTCCACGGGCATACCAGAACCGCGGAGATACAGTGCTAACCTCCGATATAAAAGAAAAGCTGTCCCCCGGAGAGAGCGGTATTTTTTCACTGATACTGACTATATCTTCCGAGCCGAGCGTGAGAATGATACGCCGCGGAATGACCGTCATGAAGTTCAGCGCGTTTGACGAGGGCGGAGCGGTGCATATAACCTACTTTAATCAGCCGTATCTGAAAAACACCATGCACACGGGTTCTGTGTTCCGCTTTTTCGGCAAGGTGACGCGTGAGAACGGTGCGCTGACGATGGCAAGTCCGATATCCGAGCCTTACTACAGCGGTGCAGTGCTTCAGGATATTGTTCCCGTGTACCCTCTGTCTGCCGGAATCAAGCAGAAGTTCATGGCGGGTCTCGTATCGGAAGCTCTCGGATATGTGTCAAAGGAGCTGACCGAGTTTCTGCCGACCGATGTGCTGACGGAGCTGTCACTTCCGACGTATTCCTATGCCATAAACGCCGTGCATCATCCCTCGACAGTGGACGACATAGCAAAAGCAAAGAGGCGGCTGACGTTCAACGAGCTGTTCCTCATGATGCTCTCGCTTGACGTAAGAGGGAATGCCGCGAAAAAGAGCAATTCCGTTCCGATAAAATATACAGCCATAGACGAATTTGTAAGCGGTCTTCCGTATGAGCTGACAGGCGCGCAGAAGAGGTGCGTATCGGAGATAATATCGGATATGTCGGGGCAAAGCCTGATGAACCGCATTCTCACGGGAGACGTAGGAAGCGGAAAGACGATAGTAGCTGCCGCCGCGTGTTACTGTGCCGTGAAAAACGGTTACAGAGCCGCCGTCATGGTTCCGACCGAGATACTTGCGGAGCAGCACGCAGAGGATTTTCAAAAACTGTTTTCCCCTCTCGGAATAAACTGCGCCCTCCTCACAGGCTCAACGAGGAAGAAAGCAAGGGATATGATTCTCTCCGGACTTGCGGACGAAAACGAGCTTAACCGTGTGGATATTGTTATCGGAACGCAGGCTCTTATATCGGAGGAGGTAAAAATAGACCGTCTCGGGCTTGCGGTTATCGACGAGCAGCATCGTTTCGGTGTAGCTCAGCGCGCGGCACTGTTCGAGAAAGCGGAAGACGTACACTGCCTTGTGATGAGCGCGACTCCGATACCGCGTACAATGACCCTTGCCACATACGGAAGCATAGCGGTGTCGAGAATAGACGAGCTCCCGCGCGGAAGGCAGAAGGTGGACACGTTTATAGTAAACGAAAGCTACCGTGCAAGGCTTAACGCGTTCATAAAAAAGCAGGCGGACGAAGGACATCAGACATATGTAGTGTGTCCCGCAGTGGAGGAAGCCGAAAAGGAGCAGGACAGCGAAAACATAGGCGACATCATGCTCATAGACGACGCGGTGAAGGAAGAAAAGCTGCCGATGAAAGCTGCTGAAACCATGGCGGAATATCTCACGTCAGCTCTGCCGGAGTTGAAAGTCGGACTTATCCACGGAAAGATGAAGACGGCGGCGCGGGATGTTGTTATGCGTGAGTTTGAGAATGGGGAAGTGAACGTTCTTGTTTCCACGACGGTTATTGAAGTCGGAGTGAATGTGCCGAACGCATCTCTTATGATAGTGGAAAACGCCGAAAGATTCGGTTTGTCGCAGCTGCACCAGCTCAGGGGAAGAGTAGGGCGCGGAAATATAAAGTCGTACTTCATCCTTGTCTCGGACGCAAAGGATTTGGCGGCAAGAGAAAGGCTCGGAGCGATAAAGAGCACGACCGACGGATTCAAAATAGCCGAATACGACCTTGAACAGCGCGGACCGGGAGACTTTTTCTCGGACAGCGGAATTATACGTCAAAGCGGGGAGATAGACCTAAGTCTCGCGGCGTCGTGTACCGATACGGATATGATAGAAAAAGCGGCGTACTACGCGAAAAAGATAACGGCGGACGACCCTGCTCTCACAAGCGAAAAAAATAAGGCTCTGCGGCGACAGCTTACGAGATTTAACAAAAAGACGTCAAAAACAAACAATTAATTACTCTATAAAGGAGAAGAATATGAATCAGAAAACCACGAAGGCGGACATGAAGCTGCTCGAAAAAGGCTTTGTTCATCCGTCAAACCACACCGAGGTGATGTACGACATTCCGCTGACCTTCAAGCTCGGCGAAAAGACTGTACACGGAATCCCCGACACGATGAAGCGCAGCTATACAAGAGAGATAGTCGACGCGAACATCACACGCTACACCTACACGGGAATATGCGAAAAATGCGGTCTTGAGATAAAGGCTACACATCTCGAATACCGTGACTACGCCGTGTCGGAATGGCGCGTTGAATTCACGAACAACGGAAACGAAGACACTCCCATAATCTCCGACATAATGCTCGGCGGTGAGATTCGTGGAGAGTTTGACGCTTTTGTATACGGAAACGGCGACACCTGCGATGAGAGCGGCTACGAATGGTTCCGTGACACTCTCGATAGCACCGTTATGGAGCTGAAACCCTCCGACGGAAACTCATGCAGAGGTGCGTTCCCTTACATGAAGCTCGTGTTTGACAAATTTGTCTGCCGCGCCGCTGTAGGCTGGAGCCAGATGTGGAAGGCTGTGGTAAAGCGTACCGACGACGGAGTTGACTACCGCTGCGGACAGCTCAGATGCCACATGAAGATTCATCCCGGTGAAACAATGCGCACGCCAACCCTTACTCTTATGTTCACCGACGGAGACGAAGACAGATCCCGCAATCTTTGGAGACGATGGTATATGGCGCACATCATTCCGCGTGAAAACGGTCAGCCGATAGAACCCGCTCTCTGCCTGCACCACTGGAGCTGTGAGGGAAAGCCGGAGCACACCGCCGCAACCGAAGAAAATCAGGTCAGCGCATTGCACGACTACATAGAAAAAGGACTAAAACCCGATATATGGTGGATAGACGCCGGATGGTACAAATGCGACTACGACTGGCCGCACATCGGTACATGGAAGCCGGACGCTGAGAGATTCCCGAACGGATTCGGACCTGTAGGAGAAGCGTGCGACAAGAACGGCGTGAAGCTGCTCGTATGGTTTGAGCCTGAGAGAGTTACCGCGGGAACGGAGCTTTACGAAGAGCATCCAGACTGGCTCATCTCCCCGAATAAGGACGACTATAATAAACTGCTCGACCTCGGCAATCCCGAAGCAAGAGAATGGATTACGGACCGCGTAGACTCCATCATAAAGGAAGGTCACATCAGAGTGTACCGTCAGGACTTCAACTTTGACCCGAAACCCTGCTGGCTCGCCGTAGAGGAAGAGGACAGAATAGGCGCGCGCGAAAACCTCCACGTTCAGGGATATCTCAGATACTGGGACGAGCTTATATTCCGCAACCCCGGACTTTGGATCGACTCCTGTGCATCCGGCGGCAGAAGAAACGACCTCGACACAATGAGACGTGCAGTTCCGCTCCATTACACAGATGTAGGATACGGCAAGCACGAAGTCAAGCAGAAGCAGTTCCGCGAGATGCACGAATGGATACCGTATTTCCGCTCCCACAATATGTCTTGGGACAGGGAAGAAGTCGAGAGAAAAGGCGGAACATGGGTTGAAAACGACGAATTCTCGTTCCAGAACGCCATGGTTCCCGCTGTGACATATATGACATGGTTCAACGCCTCCGACGACGAATTCAAACGTTCCATAGCCGCCGAGAAGATTTGGAGACGCGCCGCTCGCCTGACACTTGACGGAGACTACTACCCGCTTACGGAATGCCGCAGGAACACGGGCGACTGGTACGTTTGTCAGTTCGACGACTCCGACAACAAGCGCGGATTTGTCCAGTTCATCAGAAATATCTCCGCAGAAGACGAAGAATTCACCGCAAAGCTCCACGTGGAAGACGGCAAGACCTATGTCTTTGAAAACTCCACGACCGGCGAAACCTTTGAAAAGACAGCCGAAGAACTCCGCGGCGGACTTACGATAAAGCTCGCGCAAAGAGAAGGCGTGGTTCTGTTCTACGAAACAAAGTAAATAAAGAAAATGCGTAAACCGACAATATCATCGGAATACGCATTTTTGTTATCTCTGAAAGAATGACGAGAGGATATCGGCGCTTTTTCTCGACAGTGCCACGTAACGCCGTACTTTGTCGAGCTTGCTCATTACATGGAAGAAAGCTTCCGCGGCTTTGGTGAGTGAACCGGCGTATACATAAAGCCTGCTGTCACTCAGAGAAAACACGCTTTTGTCCAGTCCTGTGAAAAGTGCGATGGCTTGCGTTGTCTTTGCACAGTCCGCACACAAATCCGGAATATCGGACGAAATAACCGCTCCGTTTCCAGACGAGAGAAGCCGCTTTTCCTCGGGTTCAAGTACGCTCATATCCTCGCAGAATGCCGCTTCGCATGAGCTTTTTCCAATCGGCTTTACGAGAGCTATTCCGTCAGACACAGCCGCGGCGCGAAAATCCTCGCTAAGACACACTCCCATGTCCTCGAGATATTCGCAGGCGGCGCGTAAATCAGTTGACAAATTCAAACTCGATGTCACCGATTCTTACCATGTCGCCGTCCGTGCATCCCGCTTCTCTGAGTCTGTCGATAAGACCGGATTTTGAGAGGGAACGCTCAAAGTACATCATAGATTCGCGGTCCATGAAGTTTACTCTGGCGACGAGCGCCTCTACCCAGCGCCCTTCGAGATTGAAGAAAGCGTCGTCCGTGCGGAATATTCTTACGTTTTCTACGCCGTCAGTGTCGATTTTTTCTTCTTCGGGTACTATCTCGTCCTCGTATACCTTAACGGGCGGGAGCTCGCTCAGCATTGCCGCAACCTTGTCGACGAGCTTTTTCAGTCCTTCCTTAAGGTAAGCCGAGATATACACGACTTCGTAGCCAAGCTCATGACAGCGTTTTTCAAGCTCTGCGCACTCTTCGCTGACTTCCGGTATCATCGAAAATTCGTCCTCGCCGTTTACGAGCAGATCCGCCTTGTTCGCCGCGATTATTCTCGGTCGTCCGGCAAGGTCGTGCGAGAACTTTTCAAGCTCTGCGGATATCGTTTCAAAGTCTTCAAGCGGAGTTCTGCCTTCCTGACCCGATACGTCCACCACCTGAATCAGCATACGGCAGCGTTCGATGTGCCTGAGGAAGTTGTGACCGAGACCCGCGCCCTCCGATGCTCCTTCGATAAGTCCGGGAATATCCGCCATGACAAAGCCCGATTCGCCGCCGGTTGAAACAACTCCGAGGTTCGGCTCAAGCGTTGTGAAGTGGTAATCCGCGATTTTCGGACGTGCAGACGACAGAGCCGCGAGAAGAGAAGACTTGCCCGCAGAAGGAAGCCCCGCAAGACCTACGTCGGCTATCATTTTCAGCTCCAGTATGACCTCTTTTTCCTCTCCCGGAAGTCCGGCTTTCGCAAAACGGGGTATCTGTCTTGTAGGAGTAGCGAAATGACGGTTTCCCCAGCCTCCGCGACCTCCGTGGCAGAGAACAAAATCCTCGTCACCGGACATATCGTGGATTATCTTTTCGCTTTCCGCGTCCTTGATAAGTGTTCCGCGAGGCACAAGCACAATGGTATCCTCACCGTTCGCACCGTGGAATTTCGCGCCGCCGCCGTCTCCTCCGTTCTGTGCAACGAATTTTCTCTTGTAACGGAACGCAAGGAGTGTGTTTGAGCCTTCGTCGATACGGAAGATTATATTTCCCCCATTTCCGCCGTCTCCACCGTCAGGACCGCCCTTTGCGACGTATTTTTCACGCCTGAACGATACGACTCCGTTTCCGCCGTTTCCTGCTTTTGTGTAAATTTTAATTTTATCTATAAACATAATCAGATATTCAAAAGTTCCTGTCTTTTTTCTTTGTAGTTTTTCAGTGATTTTTCGATGATTCTCTTAGCTTCTTCCTTGCCGCCAAGCTCGTCAACCGCAGTCGTTTTGTTCTCGAGCGCCTTGTACACGCTGAAAAAGTGCTTCATTTCGTCAAAAATGTGCGACGGCAGCTCGTAAATCGAATCGTAGCAGTTGTAATACGGGTCAGTCTTGCATATTGCGATGATTTTTTCGTCCGGCTTGCCGTTGTCTATCATTTTGATTACTCCTATGGGATAAGAGTCGACAATTGTCATGGGGATGATTTCTTCTGAGCAGAGCACCAAAACGTCAAGCGGGTCGTCGTCGTCGGCATAGGTGAGAGGGATAAAGCCATAGTTGGCAGGATAGTGCGTCGAGGTGTACAAAATTCTGTCAAGCCGTAAAAGACCCGTGCTTTTGTCAAGCTCATACTTGTTTTTGCTTCCCTTAGTTATCTCGATTACAGCGGGAAAAGCATCGGGAGTAACCTTTTCGGGAGCCATGTCATGCCATATGTTCATAATATTCCTCCGTATATAAAATTTATTCGCTTTATTCGCCGAACATTTCTTTAGCGAGATCGCCGAGTATTTTTATGCCGCGCACGATATCTTCATCAGACGGTGTGGAATAGTTCAGTCTGAATGAGTCGGACGGAGCTTCCGTATCGCAGTTGAACGCGGTTCCTGGAACTACGGCTACCTTTCTCTCAAGCGCTTTCTTCACAAATTCAGATGAGTCCGCACCGTTCGGGAGAGTACACCAGATGAAAAGACCGCCTTCGGGACGAGTGTATTTCACGCATTTCGGCATATTCTTGTCAAGCTCGGAGAGCATAAGTCCGCATTTTGCACGGTATAGCTTGTTGATGTCGGCAATGTGTCCGTCCATGTCGCGCTCGGTCATGTATCTGTAGCAGAGCATCTGGAACATAATGTTCGTGTGTACATCCTCGACCTGCTTTGCGACTACCATCTTTGTGACGATTTTTTCGGGACCGCAGATGAAGCCGATTCTCATGCCGGCGGAGAGTATTTTCGAGAATGACGAGCAATAAACGACAAGCTCTTCCGTGTCAAAGGATTTGTAAGTCGGAACGTCCTCTCCAGCGAAACGAAGCTCGCCGTAGGGGTTGTCTTCAAGGATTACGACGCTGTACTTTTTCGCAAGCTCGTATACCTTTTTGCGGTTCTCGAGAGTTGAAGTGATTCCGGCGGGATTCTGGAAGGTGGGGATGAGGTAGAGCAGCTTTACGTTGTCTGTCGTCGCGAGCACCTTTTCAAGCTCGGCTACGTCAATTCCGTCGTCTCTCAGCGGAACGCCCACAGTTTTTGCACCATTTGAGCGGAATGCGTTGAGTGCGCCGATGAACGAGGGATTTTCGCACACTACGACGTCTCCTTCGTTGCAGAGAGCCTTGCAGAGAAGCTCAATGCCCTGCTGACCGCCGGAGGTGATAATGGTTTCGTCATGCTCGCCGCCGATACCGAATTTATTCTTTATTCTTTTAGCTACGGCTTTTCTCAGCGGAGGATATCCCTCGGTAATGCTGTACTGGAGAGCGGCGGTGGCGTTGTTTTTATATATGTCAGCGGTAAGAGCAGCAAGGTCGTCGGCAGGGAAGGACAGCGGGGAGGGATTTCCTGCGGCAAAGCTGATTATAGTCGGGTCGGAAAGAGACTTGAAAATCTCACGAATAGCGGAGGGCTTGAGCGCGGCAAGTTTATTTGAAATTTTATATTCCATATGTTTTAATATACTCCTCATAATGCTTTATTCTTTAATAAGATATTTTACCATATGAAAAACGAAAATACAATAGCAATAATGAGAAGAAAAAGGAAAAGTTTTTGAAAATATGTCGCGCAGCTCTTGATAATTCACGCGGAATTTGCTATACTTAAGTATCATGTGCAAGTAGGGGGAAAGACGCTGTGGACGCGAAAATATCGGAGCTCTTAAAAATGCAGTACGACCTCGCAGTCGAAAAGGGCTGGATAGACGACAGAACGCCGGAAAAAGCACCGCTATCAATCCTTTGGAGCATAGACGAGCTTGGTGAAGCTATCGCTATAATTAAGAAAAAGGGCGCAGACGGAATAATGGAAAACGAAACGGTTCGCGCTCATTTTATTGAAGAGGTAACGGACACGTTTATGTACCTGTTCGACATGATGAATGCCTATGAAATAAGCGCGGAGGAGTTTTCCGATGCCTTTGTAAAAAAATTTGAGAAAAACATGGGCAGGCAATGGAGTGAAAATAAGATTATGTACGAAGACAGCAAAATCAAACTTATCATATTCGACATGGAGGGGACTATAGTTCACGAAAGCACGGCGGTAAAGTCGGCTGAGAGACTTCTCGAGACCCTTTCAAGAACCGGAATTAACCTTGTGCTCATCTCCGATTTTGAGCCGGACAAGGTTAAAAAGATTCTCACGGACAACGGACTTGACGCGGGTGTGTTCCACTCGATAATCAAGTCTCAGCACTACGGTGAGACGTTTGAAAAGGCTATGACGGATTTCGGAGCTAAGCCGGATGAGTCGATAGTCTGCACCGGTTCCAATGTCGCACTCAAGATAGCACAGCGGCTCGGCATGATACCTTGTGCCATCAAAGGACGTTTCAGCCACGCAATGTACGAAAAAGCCGGAGCAAAGCACATACTTGAAGACGTAATCGAAATAGAAAAAGTATTATAAAATAAAGGACAGATAACATGGAAACATTCACAAAACAGGACAAGCGCACCTGCTACTGCGGAACTCTCACCTCGGCTGACATCGGCAAGAGAGTATCCGTTGCAGGATGGGCTCAGAGAACACGCGACCTCGGCAGCCTTATCTTTATCGACCTCAGAGACAGAACCGGCATTGTTCAGCTCGCGTTCGACGACAAGACCGACCGTGAAGTATTCGACAAGGCTTTCGGCGTCAGAGCAGAATATGTACTCACGGCTCAGGGCGTTGTCCGCTCAAGAGGAGAGGGTGCGATAAACAAGAATATTCCCACAGGCGAGATTGAAGTTTATGTTGAAAGCATGAAGATACTCTCCGCCGCGCAGACCCCTCCCTTTGAGATAAAGGACGACAACAATGTCCGCGACGAGATTTCTCTCAAGTACAGATACCTTGACCTCCGCCGTCCGTCCCTCCAGAGAAATATCCTCATGCGCCATGAAATTGCCCGTGTAACGCGTGAGTATTACTATGAAAACGGATTTATCGAGATAGAAACTCCTATGATGATAAAGCCCACTCCCGAAGGCGCGAGAGACTATCTTGTTCCGTCGAGAATCCACAAGGGCAGCTTCTACGCTCTCCCGCAGTCCCCTCAGATTTACAAGCAGCTTCTCATGCTATCCGGATTTGACAGATATATCCAGCTTGCAAGATGCTTCCGCGACGAGGACCTCAGAGCAGACCGTCAGCCCGAATTCACTCAGATAGACCTTGAAATGTCGTTCGTTGACGAAGAGGATATCATGTCCATGAACGAGGGTTACGTCGCGCGTCTGTTCAAAGAAATTCTTAATGTTGATATCCCGCTCCCGCTTCCGAGACTCACATATAAAGAAGCTATGGAACGCTACGGCTCCGACAAGCCCGACACGAGATACGGCATGGAGATTCAGGATATATCCGACCTCGTTAAGGACAGCGGATTCTCCGTATTCTCCGGCGCGGTTCAGGCAGGCGGCAGTGTCAGAGCGATAGTTGCAAAGAACGCGGCTCATGTTTACACCCGTAAGGAGATAGATAAGCTCACGGCTCACGCAAAGGGAATCGGCGCAAAGGGTCTTGCTTACATCAGATATGTTGAAGACGTACCGAACTGCTCATTCTCCAAGTTCATGGCTGAGGGAGAGCTTGAAGCTATCATGGCAAAAATCGGCTGTGTAAAGGGAGACGTTGCTCTTATCGTTGCGGACAAGGACAGCGTAACTCTTCCCACTCTCGGCGCGCTCAGACAGATGATGGCAAAGCAGCTCGGCATTATCCCCGACCGTTACAACTTCCTCTGGATTACGGAATTCCCGTTCTTCGAGTGGGATGAAGAGAGCGGAACATGGCTCGCTATGCACCATCCCTTCACAATGCCGCTTGACGAATGCCTTGAATATATAGACAGCGACCCCGGAAAGGTAAGAGCAAAGTGCTACGACCTCGTCCTGAACGGTATCGAAATTTCCTCCGGCTCGATAAGAATCACCGACCCCGAGCTTCAGCAGCATATGTTCCGCCGTCTCGGACTTACAGAGGAAGAAATCGACAGAAAGTTCGGCTTCCTTGTTGACGCGTATAAGTACGGAGCTCCGCCGCATGGAGGTGCCGCTCTCGGTCTGGACAGACTTGCAATGCTCATGACGGGCAGCGATAACCTCAGAGACGTTGTTGCATTCCCGAAGGTACAGAACGCGTCCGAGCTTCTCTCAAAATGCCCCGCACCGGCTGACCCGAAGGCGCTTGAAGAGCTCGGCATCACAGTTGTTACATCAGACGAAGAAGAGTAATTTTATATAAATAAGGAGCGACATCATGGAAGTATTAAAAATGTGGGATAAAACTCCCGGAACGTGCAATGAAGAACCCGTGCTGAAGTATTTCCCGGCATCGGAAAAAACTACTAAATCCACTGTAGTGATTCTCCCGGGCGGCGGATATTGTTTCAGAGCGTCGGGACACGAGGGAAATGCGTTTGCAGAATATTTCAATTACCTCGGAATGGACGCTTTTGTCTGCGAATACCGTGTTGCGCCGCACCATCATTTTCCGCTTCCTCTCCTTGACGCGAGAAGAGCAGTGCGCTATGTCAGAGCAAACGCGGAAAAGTTCGGAATAGACCCCGATAAGGTTGCGATAATGGGTTCTTCCGCCGGCGGACATCTTGCGGCTCTCACTTCGACCTATACCGACGCGATAGATTTCGAGGGGGAAGACGATATCGATAAAATTTCTCCTGTGCCGAACGCTACAATACTGTGCTATCCTGTTATCCATATGCCGGATGAGACAAATGTTGCGCACGTCGGAAGTTACGAAAACCTTTGCGGCGATGATAAAGACTACGCAAAGTATTCGCCCGACCTTCTTGTAAGCGACACAACACCTACCGCATTTATATGGCACACATCAGAAGATGATTGCGTTAACGTAATTAACAGCTACCTTTATGCAAGTGCGCTCCGCCGTCACGGAATCCACCACGAGCTTCATGTGTTCCCCGACGGACCTCACGGTATGGGATTTGCCAAAAAAGCGCCGCACGTCGGTCAATGGGCAGGACTCATGAAAAACTGGCTCGGCTATCTCGGCTGGCTTTGATTTAACTGAATAGAAAAAGCACCGGAATCTTACCTTGCAGTGAGACTCCGGTGTATTTTTTTCGTTTTGCGAGACGAGGAAGATAACTGTAAATTTCAGCTTTCGAGCTGCTTGCGAGGCAAGGAAGATAGCTTTAGTGTTCAGCTTTCGAGCTGCTTGCCTAAGAATCCTGCCGCGGTCTGAATCAGCTTTGCCTCAAGCTCAGGCTCAAGTCTGCCGCTGTCGGAGAGGTGGATTGACGCAACGCAGCCTGCTATGTCTCCCTCGGTGATAATCGGCATAAGACAACCGACAGGAGCGCCGCCGTCTATGAGAGAGAATCCGTCACCAGCTGCTGATGAGTAAAGCTGTCGCGTCTCGATGGCGTTTTCGGCTTCTTCGCTGAGCTTTTTGTCGATGTACTCTCTCTTCGGCACACCCGCGCAGGCAATAACAGCGTCTCTGTCGCATATCACAACTTCGAGATTGCAGGTCTTGTAAAGCGTCTCGGCATACTGCGCGGCAAAGGAAGACAGCTCTCCGATGGGCGAGTATTTCTTGAATATGACTTCCCCTTCGCGGTCTGTGTATATCTCCAGCGGGTCGCCGTTACTGACAACATTGACACGGAAAACCTTGTCCCCGTGGTTTTTTGAGGACTGGCTTATTGTATTTTCGATGTTTTCCGTGCCGGAATTAAAATTTGCCGCAGAAATCTCCTTCCTGCATTCTTCTATCGTTCCGCAGTGCAGCAGTGAATCAATGTCCGCTTGCAGCTTGATTTCGAGGTGGTCCTCATACACCAGAATCCGGTCGATGAGCAGCTCTAAATCATTGCGCTCCAGCTTGTCCTTGTGGAGAATATCGTCGAACACCTCCAGAGCAGTCTTTGCGGCGCGGTTGACTCGAATATAGGTGTTCCGTTTGTCGGATAAGATGTCGATTTGGTGGTTCAGACCGTCGATTTTCTTTTGCAGCTCCGCTTCCATTTCATCGTATGTCGCTTCAATCATCTCTTCCTGCTCCGGCTTTTTCATGATTTCGCGGATACGCTGTCGTTTGGTAATACGCATTTCCTCCATGAGGTCGTCCAGTATCTCGGCAAGGTGGTCGGCGGACTGTTCGGTTTCGGCAATGTTGTCGTTCTCCTTGGCAAGGTCGCGGTTCAGCTCCTCTATCATGGATGCGGAGTTTTCCATCAGCTTTTCCACATAGATTTTGAGCAGTTCATCGAGCTTTTCTACACAGATGTGGTGGCTTGTACAGCCTTTTATACCGCGTCGGTGGTATGTTCCGCAGGTGTAGGCGGGTTTTAAATCCTTTCGGCTCATGGAGAACATCGGACTTCCGCAGTCGCCGCATCTCAGAAAGCCGGAGTATACGTTGTCGTTGATTTTGATTCCGCGATAGTTGCTCCGTGTCCGTTTCTCGCGCAGAGCCATGGTGGTAGCAAAGGTGCGGTAGTCAATGATTGCCTGATGATGATTTTCAATGACGATATGCTCTCCGTCGTCACGCTTGACATCCTTGCCGTTGATTTTTGCGCGGGTATATTTGCCTTGTCGAAGCGTACCGATGTAGAAGTCGTTGTCTAAAATACCCTGAACGGTGACGATTGCCCATGCGGGTTTGACCTGTCGGTTGTATTCCTGTCCGTCTGCTTCCTTACGCATTCTCTCGGACATTCGCGGTGTGGGAACTCCCTCATCGGTAAGGTAGTTTGCTATTTTCTTGTATCCCCATCCGTCGCAGTTGTAGAGCTTGAATATCTGCCGCACGATTTCCGCTTCTGTGGGGACGATTTCGAATTCCTTGCGCTTGTTTATAATGTAGCCGTAAGGAGCCGCGCATAGCCATTCCCCGTCCGCCTGCCGTCTCTTTATGACGTTGCGCACCTTTTTTGACGTGTCGGTGACGGGCATTTCGTTTATGACAAACTGGAACTGTATTTTCAGCCAGTCGTCGTCGTTCGGAAAGTCGATGTAGTCCCCGATGGAGATGATACGGACTCCCGCGTCGCGCAAATCCTCCAATTCCACCAGTCCTCGTGAGTTGCGGCGTGAAAATCGTGAGAAGTCTTTGATGACGAGGATGTCGTACTTGTGGCTCATCAGTCCACGGCGCATCTCCTGGTATCCCTCGCGCTGTTCAAACGTATAGCCGGAACGGTCGCGATCCTCGAAAAATGTCAGCGTACTGCCGGGGAAACGGGTGTGGACGTAATCCTCGATGATGGCTTTTTGGTTCTCTATGGAAATGTTTTTCTGATTCTTCTCATCATCCACGGAAATACGGACGTAACCCGCTATGTCAAAGGTTTCTGTCATGGCGACGTACCTCCTTCATTGTTTCATTAATATCTGTCTTTTGTGTTCGTGCTTACAGATATCATTGTAACATATTATTTTGAACATATCAAGTGGCGTATGATAACAAATGCAAAAGAAAAGACGGGAAAACGCTCCATCCCGCCGCTGTTATCCTGTGTTTATCGCTGCGCGCTGTTTTTCACGATTAACTTCTATCTCTGCGCATCGCTTTTTGTTGTATGAAAGCAGTTCCAAAGTCGACTGATAGAGATCACCTTCGCCTGACTCAAAAACCGCAACCAGATATTTTTTCTTCTTGTATTCGTCATATAGGCGTTTCAGTCCTTCACGCAGAGACGTATCCTTTTTCTCCGCATTGCTTAGCCAAACCTCAACAAGATGTTTATCGTCTCTCACGTGTATCTCCAAACTTATCACACCCCTTTACTTGAATTATTTTCCACAGTTTTTTGCGATTTATTCAGCTGCGGCGGATAAATCAAATCATGATACCTTTTTAGCATGACGCAAAACTGCTCCCGTGTCACCGGACTGTGGAGCATTAGATCCCCACGCTCGTCTCCCTTGAGGATCCCGTTCCGCAATGCCCAATTTACTTCGTTTTTTGACCAGTCAGCGGCATTATTGTCAAGCGGCGTTTTTGTTAGTGCATCTGTGACTTCCCTTGCCAAGCATTCAAGCCTTTCATACATCCAGTCACCGGGGCAGCTTTTGCTGTCAAACCATCTGTGGACGGTCAGCACCATCTCGTCCGATTTCGGGGTATTATCAAACGTATGAGTTCACTTTCAATACTCATATCCACCTCATATTGCCGCAAGAGCTTCTTCAATGTCGGATGTCAAAGATACAGTGCCGCCGGAGGTGTATCCCGCGGGTATTGTAACGCTTGATGCTGTGATTCCGTCAATTGTTGACGACACATCACTATTGTCCGGCATGGAACCGATGATTTTCTCGCCTTTCACATACGCTGTCTTTCCGTCAATGATGTGTGCCGCCAAAGCATCCGCGTCGAATGTATCCGCATAAGTATCGGGAATTGCCGCAACAGACACCTTAGAGAGAACCTTACCGGCGGATGGAACGACATCCTGTGCAGCTTTTGTCGGGGTGACAGTTTTTTCTTCCAATGCAATCGATACCTTGCCCGAGCCGCTGTGATAGCCTTTTGGAATAGTGTAGGAAGGCAAACTCGCGTCCAGTGATTTTGAGACAGTGCCATTGTTTGGCATTGTACCGGTCGTGACCTTGCCGTCCGCTGTTACAATCACTTTGCCTGTAAGTGTGTCCGCCGCGCCTGCCGTAACAGAAGATACATCCTGATACGCATCAGGGATTGGCGAAACGGTAACATCGGACAAACCGTAATATCCGCTATCGGGCGTTACGGCTTGCTGTGCTTTTGTTGGCGATACTGTTTTGCTTTGCAGCTTGTAGTTACCGCCGCCCGCCACACCGGAAACCGTACCGCTGCCGTTGTGGTAGCCTGCCGGGATAGTGTAGGTGTCTCCCTCCTGCACAGTCGCGGATACCGCACCCTGATTTGAGATGCTATCCACAGCCGAGGCGCAGTCGTCCAGTTTTGCAGTAGCTGTGACAAGACCTAATGCGATGAGTTTGGTTCTGATTTTGTTGCGCGCAGTCTGCAAACGTGAGAGTTCTGTAGAAATGCTCATGAAATATTCTCCTTAAATAGTTTGAAGTAAGATTTCGATATTGCCGAGTTCTGTATGTACTGCCGCTGCGGTGATGGGGAGAGTGTTGTCTTCCTCCGCTTCGTTCGCTACCTGCAAGGCAAGACGTCCTTGTTTGTCCCACATTAGAGCGTGACCAAGTGAAAAGCTGCCGATGGTTTGAACGGAAGTATTCAAGACGGCATCCAAACGCGCGTCCGCTGACAGAGCAGCTTTCAAATTAACATCCTCCGCATGAAGTTTTGCTGTGATTTTCATTTACAACGCCTCTCTGTGAAGCAGTTCTTTTGTAGGTACCGCAAGAACATCTGTCGCTGATACCGTGCCGTCAAGCATAACGCGCAGCTGTACTTTTGCCATGCGGTTGTCCGGAAGCGATAACGTCTCAGACTGCGTCAAACGAATACTGATTTCTTTTCCGTCTTCAGATATTTGCAGCTCCGGCAAGCTATGCAGAATACGGACATTCTCACAAACAAGACAGAATTCCGCAGCTGTGCAGTTTGATATGCTTGTGTCAAGAGACAGCGTTAGTGTCGGCGTTGTGCCCGGGATAATGCTCATATGCTTTGCCTCCTTAAATGCCGATCGGGATAATATCGTCGATGGAAAGCTCCCGCTTCGGCTTTGCCATGCCGAGGAACTGCCTGTGACATTCCCACAGGTCGAGGAGAAAACCGAACGGCGTCAGCCAGACCTCCTCGGATGGAAGATGCAGCTGCGCCGTTCCGTAATAAAAAAGCCGGGTGAACAGTTCCTCGTCTGTTACCCGACCTGCGCGTTTTTTGA
>Ga0129314_1000119_pt1 | contig 102626 bp, 79 predicted proteins | sample O1111metagenome_FD_94431 | JGI IMG/M metagenome (GOLD analysis project Ga0129314, IMG submission 94431) | Orangutan individual fecal microbial communities from fecal samples from Wisconsin, USA - O1111 metagenome | ecosystem: Host-associated > Mammals > Digestive system > Large intestine >...
AATGGAGACTAGCTAAGCTATCACCTAATGAATATTATGACTATATAATAACAGGAGAATATCCATTAAAGGATGTAATTCCTTCTAGCAAAATGGATAAAGAAGAAGGTACCTAAAATAAGAAAATATATACATCTGTTAGATGACATCTAGGAATCCCTTCTTTTTAAAATGTCCTTGACAAGGGGTACACTTTAGATTATTCCTGGCAGCAGATGCGAGAGATCCGTTTAGGCATGGAGAAGGGGCTTGATATTTCTCTTTATTCCAAAAATCTGTACTCCTGGCAGCAGATGCGGGAGATCCGTCTGGGACTGGAGGAAGGACTGGATGTAGATGATTACAAAAGCATGATGCATTCGGCATCTGATATGAAAAAAATCCGTCAGAGGCTTTTACAGGAAAAGGAAAAAGAGGATGAGGAAGAGCTTTCAGATGCATATACGACAGATTCGCTTCCGGAGCATTGGGAAGAATATGTGCAGAAGCTTCCTGCTGATACCATACATTTCTTTGTAGATGAAGACAAGATGAAAGCATACGTATATGCAGGAAAGGCAGCGCTGCCAATGTCCAAAGAAGATCTGGCAGCACAGCTTACCATGCATAAGATCATAAAAGGTCTGGATGTCTCTGTTGTTAATCATCTGCTATCCGGTTCTATCAAAGATCAGCTTGTTGTGATCGCCAATGGACAGGAGGCTGTCGATGGAACGGATGGCTATTATGAAAGTTTTATAGGTGAAACAGATTACGGCATCCGGACACAAAAGGACGGATCACTTGATTTTACTGACGCTTATCTGTTTCAAAAGGTATATGCCGGGCAGAAGCTTCTCGTATATCACAATGCGACAGCAGGAACGGATGGTTTTTATGTAGATGGAAAAAAGATCCATGCAGTAGATGGAAAAGAAGAGCCGCGCATCAGAGGAAGGGGATTCCGTTTGTTGGAGGATAGTCATACATATCTGGCGGAGGAAAACGGATGTGTTGCATTTCATGAGCATAATCTGTCTGTGACCAAGATGCTTGAACTGGAAACTGCCGATAATATACTTGGCGATGTGGATTATGACGGAGCTGTATATATCAAAGGCGATGTGGATGGCAATATCAGGATCCGTGCAGCCGCGGATATCGTGGTCGAAGGCTTTTTAGGGAATGCGAATTTGGAAAGTGAAGGTAATATCCTGATCAAAAAAGGTGCAAACGGAAATGGAGAAGCCCATATTACTGCTTCACATATGGTTTTGGGACGCTTTTTTGAAAATGTGGATATTCATGCAGAACAAATTGTATCCAATTACTTTTTCCGCAGCCGCCTGTATGCCGATAAAAAGATCGAGGTCAAGGGCAACAACGGCAGTATAGCCGGAGGAAATGTATATGCCGGATATGGAATCGGTGTCAGCACTGTCGGCAACTGCAACGGCATTGAGACCTTTATCCGTCTCGGTTATGACAAAGATAAAGAGGGCGATGATTATTATGAGCAGTCCGGGGAAGTGGAAAAGCAGATTGCCATTTTATGCAATGCCCTCAAGGATTACCGTAAAAATTATGCACCTGAGGTCCGCAATACCATGCCGGTATTTTTAAAGCTGGAAAATGCGCTTTATACCAAGGAAAAGGAACTGGCGGAGCTCAAGGAAAAAATAGAACAGCAAAAGATAGAATCGAAAAAGTACGAGAGTGCATATCTGGAAGTATACGGTTCCCTGTACGAAGGAACAACCGTTGTCATCAATGATGCAGCCTATCAGGGTGAGACCATAAAAGGTGTCATGCTAAAAAATATAGCAGGTAAGATGAGTGTGCAGCAGACGAAGGAGAAGATAATATTATGAGAGAAAAGATACTGATTGTAGATGACATTGAGCTTAACAGAGAAATCCTTGCTGTTGCACTGGGTGATGAATATCCGGTAATGGAAGCAGGTGACGGTGAGCAGGCTATCCGGATTTTAAAAGAGCATTTCCATGAAGTTGCAGCTGTTCTTCTGGATCTGATCATGCCAAAGGCCGATGGCTATGAGGTTTTAAAATACATGCATGAAGCAGGTCTTATGGCACACATTCCGGTTCTGGTCATCAGTGCCGCGTCAAGAACGGATGACGAGCGCATTTGTCTTGAGATGGGTGTATCCGATTTTATCCACAAGCCTTTTGACAGTATGACAGTCAGAAGCCGGGTAAAAAATATTGTTGAACTTTTTATGTACAAAAACCGGCTGGAAGACAGGGTCAGAATACAGACGGAAAATCTGAAACGTCAGAACGAGCTTTTGATACAGCAGGCTGAAAAGATTAAGGCCAGCAATGAAAAGATCATCGACGTACTCGGTACTGTCGTAGAATACCGAAATCTGGAGAGTGGAGAACATATCAAGAGAGTCAAGGGCTTTACCGGAATTTTAGCAAATAAGGCTGCACAGAAATACCCGGAATACAATCTGACTCCTGAAAGGATCAATATTATTGTTGCGGCAAGTGCCCTGCATGATGTCGGTAAGATCTCGATCAAGGACAGTATTTTATTAAAACCGGGAAGACTGAGTGCGGATGAATTTGAATATATGAAATCCCACACGGTCAGGGGTTGTGATATCTTAGATCAGATTGACGGTGCATGGGATGGGGAATATGCCAGAGTCAGCTATGTCATCTGCAGACATCATCATGAACGTTACGATGGAAAAGGATATCCGGACGGACTTTCGGGGGAGGATATTCCCATTGAGGCACAGCTTGTGTCGATTGCAGATGTTTATGATGCACTGGTCAGTGACAGAGTATATAAAGAGGCAATTGACAAAAACAAGGCTTATCATATGATTTTAATGGGAGAATGCGGTGTATTTTCACCAAAGCTTATGGAATGCTTCCGTGAAACAAAAGAAGAATTTGAAAATCTGGCAGTTAAGTTTGAAGCAGCACAAAAGGAGTAAAAGATATGACGGTTAGAGAATGTTATGGGCAGATGGGAGCAGATTATGAAAATGTATTGGGAAGACTTGGATCGGAACAGATTGTACAACATTTTTTGCTGAAATTTCTGAATGATACCAGTTTCCGGGATCTGGAAGAAAAATTAAAAACAAAAGACGTAGAGCAGGCATTTCGTGCCGCTCATTCGTTAAAAGGTGTCTGTCTGAACCTTGGCTTTGACAATCTGTTTGCGGTAAGCTCTGAACTGACCGAAAAACTCCGGGCAGGGGAGCTGGATGGTACGGAGGCTCTGTTTGAAAAAGTAAAAGAACAGTACGACATTACGGTTTCGGCGATCAGGCAGCTGGAAGCATCATAATAAGCAGGGCGAAGATCAAAAATACCGTTACCGATTGGATTCAGAAGGATAAAGAGATGACAATCGGAATTGTTCGGGATATCTTTTTATAAGGGAGACAAGCTGTGAAAAGAAATAAAAATCTGCTGTTTATGTTTTTGATTCCGGTTTTGTGTATTATTTTTCTACAGGGAGCGATATCAATCCTTATATTGTTTTTTGGCGGTACAAAGACGGGGATTGAACAGAACATTATCAGCGCTGATAATCATAAGGTGGAAAACAGGTGTCTGGTTTTGGAAAATGATCTGGTTGATCAAAAAAACGCTGTTAATAAAGAAGTGACAAGGCTCAATCAGATTCTGGATGGCTTTTTGGAAAAACGGAATATGACAGTTCAGGATTTTCTGGAATATGATGATATGCAGCAGGAGTATCTGGAACTGGCGTTTCCCGATATGAAGGATAACATACAGTTTGGAATATCATCCGGTTTTTTTCTGATTCTTGCCGATCATCAGCCGATAGAGGAGCCAAATGATTATCATGGTTTTCTTGTAAGAGCTTCTGATCTGCAAAATAAGGAAAATGCTGTTTCTTCGGATAATGCTTTTTCGGCTAATACATGGTCTGCTGATTTTTGCTTTGAAGGAAAGGATGTGCGCAGTGCGGATGATTTTTTCTATCAGCCATATTATATAGCTATGAAAAATATCAATGTGGATGTGAAAAAGCTGGGCTATTGGTCAAAGACGTTTGTCCCGGAAGATGATCCGGCGGATGATGGCAGCGGGATCACTTATTCGGTTCCTTTAGTATACGGCGGGGCTGTCTACGGTGTAATGGGAATTGAGATCAGCACGAGCTCTTTAAGCTCTTATATGCCGGTCGGAGATTTAAACGGTGATCTCAATGCCGGCTATGCTCTGGTCATCCGGACAGATGATAATAAATATGAAAAGGTACAGGGATATGGAACCCTTTGTGATTCTGTGCTTGAGCCGGGAGGCAGCGGTATCATGACACCGGCCTTTGGAGAACAGTTATACAAGGTCAAAGATGCAAAGGCAGGAGAACAGGATATCTATGCGATCATAAAGCCATTGGAGCTTTATGATAATATTGTGCCCTATGATAATACTTCATGGGCATTGTGTGGTTTTATAACAGAAGAATCCATTTATGGAACGGAAAACAGCATTTTCCGGAATATGCTGTCAGTCAGTGCCGGGAGTCTGGTGATTGCGGTAATGATGGTTTATGTAATGGCGCATTCTGTTGCCAGACCGTTTTATTCCCTGATTGAAAGTGTGCGTAACGGTGTGGAGGAAATCCATAATTTCAAGCCGACCGGGATTAAAGAAATCAATGAACTGCATGATGTTGTTGAAAAGCTTACGGACTCACAAAAGCTGGCGGAGCAGAAGCTGTTACAGGAAAAAGAACTATACCGTGTGGCAGTTGAAAGTACGCATGATGCTTTTTTTACGTACAATTGCAAGGAGCAGGTGTTGGAAATTATCCACAGCAATGGTCATGATGGCAGTTGGAATTGTAAGAAATATCCGGAATATATAAATGAGCTTTGTATTTATCCCGCTGACCGCCAGAGGGTGTTTACGGAAATAAAAGAGGGGAGTGGGGAATTCAACATTGATTTTAGATTAAGAGAGACGGTGGAAGAGGAATACAAATGGGTCAATCTGCATGGAAGCATTGTAATGGATGAAAATGGAGAACGCAGTCAGATTATAGCCTGTATTCACAATATCAATGAGAGGAAGCTTTTGGAGGAATCTCAGATGAACCGGGAAATGTATGATCCGATTACCGGCTTTTATAGGTTTGGCTATGGTATGAAGCAGCTGCAACAGGGATATCGGGGATGTCAGAGAGGTGTGCTGGCACTTTTGGATATTTGTCAGTTTGCCTATATCAATGAAGAATATGGGCTTGTTTTTGCGGATATTATCATGGAGCAGCTTGCCAAGATCCTGAAGGAGAAGGGCACAGAAGCGGGCTGTGAGAATGTTGTTTATGTCAGAGCCGGAGCAGCCAAGATACTGGTCTGGTATCCGCTTAAGGATATTACCAATATAAAAGGGCTGATGGGTATGGTTCATAAGAAATTCCATGCGCTTATCCATGAAGATTATCTGGATCTGGACTTTTTGTGTGCACTGGTTAAAACCAATGCGGAGCTGTCTTTTGCAGGAGCGATCGGATGTGCGAAAAGGACGATGAACCTGTTGCAGAAGAATGATGAAAAAGATGGTGTATACCATGAGACATATCAGGGCCGGATCGTGGATGAAAAGAGTGTTGTGCTGGAGGAATATACATCCCTGACACAGCTTCGGCAGATGAGTATTACCAATATTGCATTCAATATGTTTGACCGTAGCGCCGATTTTTATGCGGGATTTGATCTGCTTGCCTTAAAACTGCATGAACAGTATGGGCTGTCCAATCTTGTCGTTACAGAGTTTGACCGGGAGCTTCTGGTAAGCAGCAGTGTGTATGTATGGAAAAAAACAGAAACATATCGTCATTGGAATGGTATTGTAAAATGTACTGAAATGGAATACCAGAATTTCCTTCAGACTGAAAATCTGCAAAATGCCCAGCCGATCACGAAAAGGCTGCAGGATGAGACGTTGTTTGGCAGATATGCGGAAGACACGGTCGGTATGGTGTTCCGTATGCATGATAACGGGGAATATTCGGGAAGTGTATTCTTTATCGGTATTCCGGAAAGTCAGTTGGAGAATGAAAGCAGACGCAAAAATTTTGACGAACTGACCTCCATTATCCAGAATCGTATTAATATGCAGAAGCATGATCTGTCAGCCCGTGCCAAATCGGATTTTCTGGCACGTATGTCCCATGAAATACGTACCCCGATGAATGGCATCATCGGGATGACGGAAATTGCCTTAAAAGAAGGGCAGACGGAGGAAAAACGTCTGGAATGTTTAAAAAAGATTGATGGTGCATCCAACTATTTGCTGGGGATATTAAATGATATTCTGGATATGTCCAAAATCGAGAGCGGCAAGATGAAGCTGATAGAAAAGCCATGTGATCTCAAAGCTGTTTTACAGGATCTGCAGTCCATCATCGAGTCCAAAATCCGCGAAAAACAGATTGTCTATGAGCAGGATATCCGACTGGTCCATGACTGGTTTATCTGTGACAGCCTGCGCATCAATCAGGTTTTGGTTAATTTCTTAAGCAATGCAGTCAAATATTCGGATGTAAAGGGGCATGTGAAGCTTACTGTGATAGAAACGCCGGGAACAGATGAAAAGTCGGAATTATATTTTGAAGTGAAGGATAACGGTATCGGAATAGCTTTGGAAAATCAGAAGCTGATATTCCAAAGATTTGAACAGGCAGATGATTCGGAAAATGCAAGAAAGCAGGGAACCGGACTGGGACTTGCTATCAGCAGCCGTCTGGTACATATGATGGATTCGGAAATTCAGCTTGAAAGCAGTCCCAATAAAGGGAGTACTTTTTCCTTTGTGTTGAGACTTTCCCGTCTGTCAGATCAAAAGGATAAGGATACCGGGAAGAATCTGTCGGTGGAACTTTCGGGCAAACGTGTGCTCATAGCTGAGGACAACGAACTCAATATGGAAATTATCAAGACGATTCTGGAAAATGAGGGAATGCTTGTGGATGAGGCATATAATGGAAAAGAAGCAGTCGACAGGGTAAAAGCTTCTGAGGCCGGATATTATGATCTGATCCTGATGGATATTCAGATGCCGGTTATGGATGGTCTTGAGGCAACCGGCCAGATTCGTAAACTTGATCATGCGGACAGCTGGAAGGTGCCGATCGTTGCCATGAGTGCCAATGCATTTGATGAGGATATCAGACGGTCCTTAACAAGTGGTATGAACGCTCATCTTTCCAAGCCGGTTGATACAAAACAACTGAAAAGGCTGTTGGCAAAGATCTGGGCAGATGATAATTTTGATGCCAGAAAGAGTGTTGAGCTGTAGGATGTTTTATTTTGAGGATTCATGGATGATGATGATATCTTTTAATACTAAAACGGTATCACGCTGTGGAAGAATAGACAGCCCGTCCCGCAGGATGAGATAAATCGTGATCTGTTCAGAATCCTCAACTTCCTCGACTGTTTTACCGGCATATCGCTGATCGACCGGTATTTCAGCAATTTCCTTGATATCCGTATCCTTCAGAGATGAGATACTGCTGTTTCGCTGATATTGCTCTACAAAACCGGCACTGATGATACCAGTTGGTATTGCCACAGCCCCCACACCGAGATAAGCTATGATGATGGCCATGATTTTCCCGAGGATGGTAACCGGATAAATGTCGCCGTATCCAACGGTAAGAAGTGTGGACATGCTCCACCAGATGCCGCTGAACGCATTGCGGAATACCAGAGGCTGTGCCTCATGTTCGACACTGTACATGCACAGGCTGCTTGCGAGCATCAGGATAACTACGATAAATACAGAAGACATGATCTGATTTCTTTTTTCGTACAATACGGTTGTGATGACATTGAACGAATCATATTTGGCATTCAGGCGGAACAGATGGAAGATTCTGGCAACCCGCAGCATACGGAAGATGACAAAGCCGGATAAGAAGAAGAGCGGGATGATCGTCAGGATGTCAATAATGCCATCAAAGGATAAAACAAAATGAAGCCTGGCACGAGCCCGGCTTAAATCAGGGTAGAGATAATCCGCAGTCCAGCATCTGAGAATGTATTCCACACAGAAAATTGCCAGTGTGATACATTCTATGATGTGGAACAGGGGTGTAAATGCCGACAATTCGGCAAATGTCTGTAAAAAGGTAGTCAGAATATTTAACAGAATGACAACCGTAATAAAGATATCAAAAAAACGGCTGAACTGATTACTTTTGTCTCCGATCTGGATGATGTTAAAAATCCTTCGCTTCACAAAAAATCCCCTTTAAAATACAGTGTGTATCGTTTTGCTCATATACGTTGCTTTTTATTTTAACATAGAATCGGAATGTTTTAAATATTTACCCTGAAAGTATCTGGCAACACAGACTAATGAGGTGATGATCCATGTCAGGCCTGTTGTTACCCAGATGCCCCAGAAGCCGAGGAATGGAATATGGCACAGTAACGGTGCCAGCAAAATACGGCACAGCACCTCCGTCAGTCCGTTGATCATTGCAAAGCCTGCGTCACCACAGCCATTTAAAAGTGCTCGCGGAACATAGATCATGCCAAGGGCAAAATAGCAGAGGCTGGTAATTTTTAAGGAATCGGCTGCGACGCTTATGACATCGGGATCCTTTAAAAAGATCTCTACAATGGGTTTTCCGAGCAGATAAAAGACCGGAATGAGAGCCAGACTGAATACGAGCACCATAAGTGTGGACTGCCGGAAACCGCTTTTTACACGGTCATATTTGCCCGCACCAACATTTTGTCCGGTATATGTAGTAACAGCCATGGCAAGGGAACCGTAAGGCTGTTGTACAATCTGCTCAATTCGGCCGGTAATGGTGTAGGCTGCCATGATGGTGTCACCAAAGGAGTTGACAACGCCCTGAAGTGCCATGCAGGATATTGCGATCATGGAATTCTGGAGGGCGACCGGTATTCCCAGCTTGAAAGACTGGATGATTATGTTTTTCTGAGGCTGCAGTTCTTCTCTGGTCAGGCGGAAATAAGAAACCTTTTTGTAGGCATAAATCAGGCATGTGACCGCTGAAACAATCTGAGCAATGATGGTAGCAAAGGCTACGCCGAAAACACCCCATTCGAAAATCAGGACAAAGACCAGATCCAATACAACATTGATGATACTTGCCACAATCAGGAAATACAGAGGAGTCCGGGAATCTCCCAATGCTCTTAATATAGCTGATATACCGTTGTAAAGGGCAATGCCGATAATGCCGATACAGGTTGTTCTCATATAAAGAATGGAATCGGCAATGATATTGTCAGGTGTTGCCAAAAGCCTGAGCAGGGCAGGGGCCGTCAGATATCCGATGATACTTACGACAATGGAAGTTGAAATCAGTACGTAAAAAGAATTCGCAATGGTATTACGGACATTTATTTCATCTCTGGCACCAAAATACTGCGAAACGATGATGCCGATACCGATGGCGAGACCGGAGCTTAATGAGAAAAATAAAAAACTCATGGAGCCACAGGTGCCGACTGCTGCAACCGCCTCTTTACCGACAAAATTGCCCACTACGATCGAATCTACCATATTGTATAATTGCTGGAACAGATTTCCGACAAGCAGTGGAAGAGAAAAAAATAAAATATGTCTTGCAGGACTGCCGGTGGTCATGTCAGTTACGTTTTTATCGGTTGTTTTTTTCATTGTTGTTGCGATTTCGGATGTCATTTTAAATCTTTCCTTTTTCTTCTTTTCTTCTTTTTTCTTTTTATCCTTTTTTATTTTTGCTTTTTGCTGTATATATTGAGCGTATATTGAGCGATATATTGAGCGGACTGCTGATATTTGTTGGTGTTGCATATCACGCTGTTGTGCGGGGTGTTGCGTATGCTGTTGCGTAGGTTGTTGCGCATGCTGTTGTGTATGCTGTTGTGCATGTTGTTGCGTATGCTGTTGTGCATGTTGTTGCGTATGCTGTTTCCCATGCTATTGCGTATGTTGCTGCTACGCTGTTGCCTGTGTTATATTTTTAGTCTTTATTGGACTGATCGAATTTGTATTTTCAATAGATTTATAACATGAGTATGCACTTTGTCAAGCGATCTTTTGATTTTATTTTAAATAAATGAAAAAAGTCAAAATTGTCCATAAAAATCGTCAAATAAATATCTGTTTTTAACCATTGGAAGTTGTTACAATGAACCACGGTAAATGAAAAACACACATGCAGAATACACATGCAGAGCGGATTGACCCTGATATCTAGGCGCTGATATACACGCGCTGATATACACACGCTGATATCCACGAATTGCTCCGCTGCAAAGCAGCTTTCGCAATTCTCAAACATTCGAAATCCGCTGATTTACTGCGTAAATCGCTACTTTCTCATGTTTGGCGGGTCCCAAGTTCAAAAATCTTATCGTGCAAGCACGAACGACTTTTTGACCTTTTGGTGCTGATATCCACGAATTGCTCCGCTGCAAAGCAGCTTTCGCAATTCTCAAACATTCGAAATTCGCTGATTTACTGCGTAAATCGCTACTTTCTCATGTTTGGCGGGTCCCAAGTTCAAAAATCTTATCGTGCAAGCACGAACGACTTTTTGACCTTTTGACCCTGATATCATAATGATAGAAAGATGTAAGAAGGAGGAAAAACAATGGAAGCAATTAAGATGATAAAGAAAAGTGAACAGAAAAACGGACAGAAAAGTGGACAGATGCAGATGGATATGACAACAGGCTCCTGCGCAAAAGCAATCTTGTTTTTTGCAATCCCGCTCTTTCTGAGTAATTTATTCCAACAATTTTATAATCTTGCAGATACTGCGATCGTAGGACATATTTTAGGCGATCATGCATTGTCTGCAGTTGGCTCGGTCAGCACGATTTACGGAGTATTGACTGTTTTTTGCTTTGGACTTACCAGTGGTTTTTCCATCCTTCTGTCCCAATACTTTGGAAGCAATGATGAGAAAAGCCTGAAAAAAGGTATTGCCGCATCGGTTGTATTATCCTTTGCATCGGCAGGAATTTTAAGTGTGGCAAGCGTGGTTTTTATGAAACCGATCATGAGAGCCATTCATGTGTCTGATACACTGTTTGATGATGCTTATACTTATATTATGATCATTACAGTTGGTCTGGTTGTCAATGTTGCGTACAATCTGCTTTCATCCGTATTGAGATCCGTTGGCAACAGCAAGACACCGTTATTATTTTTGACAATATCCTCCTTTTTAAATATTTTTCTGGATATTTTGTTTATCAAAGGATTTGGATGGGGAATTGCCGGCGCTGCATATGCAACCGTTTTGGCGCAGGCTGTTTCGGCTGCTTTGTGTTTTGGCTATATTGCAGTAAAGTGCCGCGAACTGATACCGCATAAAGAAGATTTCGTAGTGCAGAAGGAGTATTACCGGAAGCTGATTTCCTATGGCTCATCCATGGCACTTATGTATACAATTGTAAATATCGGAAGTCTGATCCTACAAATCGGTATCAATGGCCTTGGAACAGACGTGGTTGCTGCACACATTACAGCGAGAAAGATTTCAGAATTGTTTATGATGCCCGGATCTACCGTGGCCGGTGCGCTTGCCACCTTTACCAGCCAGAATTATGGGGCAGGATTTAACGATCGTATTAAAAATGGAGTAACGATCAGCTGTGCGGTAATGCTTGTCTGGTCAACGATTGCAACCTTGATCGTATATCTGTTTGGACCGTATCTGGTGCGGATGATCACAGGAAATGTTGATCAGGGAATTATTGATATTGCAGTCCGATATCTGCGTATCAACCTTCCGTATTATTATGCATTGTCTGCACTGCTTTTGTTCCGCAATGCATTGCAGGGCATTTCCCACAATGGATTTACATTAGTTGCAAGTATTTTTGAAATGCTCGGAAAAATAATAACCGTAGCTTTCTTTGTAAAACCGTTTGGATACACAGCCATTTGTTATAGCGAACCGATCACCTGGATCATCTGCTGCGTTCCGGTCACAATTGCTCTGTGGCATTATCTTTATGCCGGTTCTTTCGAAAAACCGATGCTGTTACGCCGTATTTCTCGAAGAAGATCTTATTAAAGTGCTTGGGATTGGTAAATCCGTTATTTTCCATAATGGTCTGAATAGTTAAATCCGTATTTAATATTTCATGGGCGGCTGCTTTTAGCCGGATTGCATACACGTAATCCATAAAAGTGACGCCCATATATTTTTTGAAAAAACGTGAAAAATATTCCGGGTTTAATGCTAAAAGGCCGGCTCCCTGCTGGAGCGTGATCGGCTCTTTATAATGTTCATCCACATAATCGGCAATACAGGCGAGGCGTTCCATATATTTCTGACTGTTGATAGCTTCTTCTTCTGAAATCAGTGTTGAGTAATTGCAAAACAGAATATCTAAAAAGGGAAAGAGAAGACTGTAGTAGGTCAGTTTGCAGCTTTTCTTTGCCCGGGGAGTGACGGTGTTGGTTTCGTTGCTGATGGTTGTGTTGTTGCCAGTTGTGTTGTTGTCGGTTATGCAGTTGCTGGTTGTGCTGCTGTCGGTTATGCAGTTGCTGGTTGTACTGCTGTCGGCTGCGTCATTGTCAGTGGCTTGGTTATTATCCGGATTTGGGTTTCCGTACCTGTAAACATGTATATCTGCATCTGCGTAGTTCTGACATAGAAGATAAAGCTTATTTAACAAGGATGACATTTCAGCCTGATGCGTAATATGATTTTGCATATTGCTACATACATACGGAATCCTGGTCCTATCCATATCCGGAACGTACTGTTTCAAAAAAATATACGGAATTTGGATCAGTAGATACTTGATATTTTCAGATGTATAGGTTGCATGAACCACATTTCTATCCACAATACAGAAATCATTGCTCAAAAGCTTGTCCTGCCTATCCCCTACAAAAGACAATAAAGATCCTTCATATATATATATGATTTCAATACTCTCGTGCCAGTGCGGTGGATTGTAGGTGGGATGATCAAGCTGAATCTGGCTGTAGCGCATGTTCAGTTCGGGATTGATCCGGATAATCTCATGGCTTGGCTGATTTGACGGATTTGGTTTAGCTGGTTGTTTTGGTTGATTTGCCTGCTTTAACGGATCTGTTGATTTAGGCTGATTTCTTTGTTTTGCCTGATTGTTGTTGTCAAATTGTTTTGATTGTTTAGGTTGTTTTGATTGTTTTTGTTGACTGGTCTGATCTGTATAGTGCATAATCTACCTCCGTAAGTAGAGTGAAAGCTAATAAAATTTGGTATAATTGGTTAATGTTGGTATATTCGTTACATGGTATTTTCTTTATATTATAGTATATCTTGATATCGGGGTCAAAAGGTCAATAAGTCGTTCGCGCTCGCAGTGTTCGTGCTTGCAATGTTCATGCTTGCACGATAAGAACTTTGAACTTGGAACCCACCAAATATGAGAAAGTAGCAATTTGCGCAGTAAATCAGTGGATTTTGAATATATGTAACGATAAAATTAAAGATATAAAAAGTAGAGCTGGCAGGGTGAAAATCAAGAAAACATAGAAAAAAGCCCAACAGACAGAGAACCGGCAGGGCGAAAATCAAGAAAACATAGAAAAAAGCCCAATCGACAGAGAGCCGGCAGGGCGAAAATCAAGAAAACATAGAAAAAAGCCCAACAGACAGAGAGCCGACAGGGCGAAAATCAAGAAAACATAGAAAAAAGCCCAACAGACAGAGAGCGGCAGGGCAAAAATCAAGAAAATATAGAAAAAAGCCCAATCGACAGAGAACCGACAGGGCGAAAATTAAGAAAATATAGAAAAAAGCCCAGCAGACAGAGAGCCGTCAGGGCGAAAATCAAGAAAATCAAGAAAAAAGCCCAATCGACAGAGAACCGACAGGGCGAAAATTAAGAAAACATAGAAAAAAGCCCAATCGACAGAGATCCGGCAGGGCAAAAATCGAGAAAATATAGAAAAAAGCCCAACAGACAGAGAGCCGACAGGGCGAAAATCAAGAAAACATAGAAAAAAGCCCAACAGACAGAGAGCGGCAGGGCGAAAATTAAGAAAACATAGAAAAAAGCCCAATCGACAGAGATCCGGCAGGGCAAAAATCAAGAAAACATAGAAAAAAGCCCAACAGACAGAGAACCGTCAGGGCGAAAATCAAGAAAACATAGAAAAAAGCCCAACAAGAAGAGAATCGGCAGGGCAAAAATCAAGAAAACATAGAAAAAAGCCCAACAGACAGAGATCCGGCAGGGCGAAAATAAAGAAAATATAAGAAAAAACCCAGCAAAACTTCATTTCCACGTCAGAAAACAACAGGTACATACGAATTAAAGGTATCAGGAGGTGATTATAGTCGTGAAAATTACAGAGGACAATTTTGTGGAACAGCTGAAGAAACACAATGAGCAGGCATTGGTTTATGTGATAGATACTTATGGATGGGTATTAAAAACAGTTGTTAAGAGACAGATGTCGACACTTGAATATTTATGGGACGATTGCATGAATGATACGCTTTTGGCGGTTTGGAATAACATCGACAGTTTCCGGCCGGAAAAAAATGAATTCCAAAACTGGCTTGCCGGTGTATGTCGTTTTAAAGCACTTACTTATGTAAGAAAATACATTCAGAGTTCCAAAGAAGATCCGGTAGAACAAATGCCGGAATGGAAGGATGAAAAAGCAGAAAAGGAATTTTTGCAAAAGGAATATGAAGAAGAGGTCGAAACCATCTTATCTTATTTAAAGGAAGAGGATGCCAGAATTTTCCGGATGATCTATCTGCAGGATATGACCATGGACGAGGTGTCAGAAAAGATGCAGATGAGCAAGACTGTGATTTATGGCAGGATTAGCCGGGGAAAGAAACAGATAAGACGCAGTTTAGTGAGAAATGAGGTATAAGATATGGCAAAATTATATGAAATGTGCAATGAAATCAATTCGGATGAGATTTTGTCCGACAGAGAAGATCTGACAAAGGAAGAAAAAGATAAATTACTTGCTGATTTTAAGGAAGGTAAGGATACCGGACACCAATATGGCAAAAATAAGAAACAGAAAAAAACGTGGAGCAGTTATATTGGAAAGGCAGCCGTGGCTGCGGCACTGGCTATTCTGATCGTGCCAAATGTTTCTGCCAATGCAGCGTATGCTATGGCGCAAATTCCGCTGTTGGGAAATGTGATCAAAATGATTACGGTCCGGGAATATAATTATGACAGTGATCGTTTTGAGGCCAATATTAAAGAAGCAAAGCTTGTAAGTGAAGAAAATGAAACGGCCGGACAGGATCCGGATGTGAAGAAAAAAACAGATGCTTCCATCCAGACTATCAATGAAGATATACAATCTATGACAGACCGTCTGATCAGACAGTTTGAGGCGGACGTTGAACTGGATGAAAGCTATGGCGGTGTTTATGTCAATCCTGAGGTTATTACCGATACGGATACCTGGTTTACAGTACGTATTACAGTAACACAGGTGGCAGGCAGCGGAACAGAGTACCAGTATTTTTACCACATCGACAAGACAACCGGGGAAATTGCAACGCTTAAGGATTTGTTTAAAGAGGGTGCCGATTATAAGACAGCTATCAGCGATGATATCAAAAAGCAGATGCGCAAGCAGATGGATGAAGATGAAAATGTTATGTACTGGCTCGATGATGAGGATATGCCGGAATGGAATTTTAAATCCATTAAGGATGATCAGAATTTCTATCTGGATAGTAACGGGCAGATTGTAATCTGCTTTGATGAATATGAGGTCGCTCCGGGTTGTATGGGACTGGTGCAGTTTACTATTGATCCGGATGCTGTTGCTGATATTCTGAAATGATCATTGAAAAAGAAAGATTGCAAAAGAAAGATTGCAAAAGAACAATTGCAAAAGATGATTGGAAAATAGGACTGTAAACAGAATAAGAAAAAACTGTATAAAATGCTCTTGATATGTTTGTGGACGGGTTGTGTATGTCATTGATGGATGATGTGTACAGAACTTATGCCAGCCACCGTATTGAGGGCATTTTAACTGCTGTCCTTGATTATCTTGTCAGAGAAGTCTGAAATGAAGAACTTCCGAAGCAAAAGCATCAAAGCAAAAGCATCCGAGGCAAAAGCATCTGAGGCAAAAGCGTCCAAAGCTGTATTTCGTGTTGTAAAAACAAGAAAAATAATGTAAAATGGATTCATCGTGGTTTTAGCAAATATAACGAATAATCAATGGGGGTAAAGCAATGGATATTAGAGATTTTGTTGACCTTGAAGAATTGGAGGAAATGCAGGAAGCATGGGCAAAGGCGACCGGTATGGCAGCTGTTTTTACAGATGCAGACGGCAATTATCTTACCGGCGAAACCAATTTTACCAATTTTTGCGCAAAGCTTACCCGCGGGACTCCGGAAGGGCTTCGCAGATGTATTGACACAGATCAGCACGGACTGGAAAAGGCCGGTATTGAAAAGGGCTGTTATTCTTGCCATGCGGGATTGATGGATTTTGCTTATCCGATCGTCATTCATGCAACCGGAGAAACTGTCATGACAGCTGTTGGCGGACAGGTAAGACCCTCCGATGAAGAGCTTGATGAGGAAAAATTCCGCAAAATCGCCAATGAAATCGGTGTTGACGAGAAGAAATATCTGGAAGAATTGCAGAAAGTTACAGTTATGCCTAGAGAAAAAATCGAGGCATGCGCAAATCTTCTGAGTATTGTAATCGATAGTTATGTCAACCAAAAGTACACAGAATACATCGAAAACAAAAAGATGTCTGTTTTTTCAGCAGACCTGGATAAGATCAACGGTGTTATCGACCGGATCGAGGACAATTCCAAGAAGCTTACCAAGATAGCATCCAAACAGGGAATTTTGGCACTCAATTCCGCAATCGAAGCTGCAAGGCTTGGTACCGCAGGAGCTTCTTTCAGTATTCTGGCCAAGCAGGAAAGTGATCTTTCCAAGCAGAGTGGTGAGATTTATGCCCAGATCGGCGATGATATCGCAATCATTTCCGAGGCTGTCAATGAGATGAATTACGCTTCCGAAAATAACGGGAATGTTGCTCCCGAGGTTAATGTCAAAGAACTGCTATAGCAGGTACTATACCAATAAAATATAGGAAGAAGCAACATGAAAAAATTTATAAAAGAGTTTAAAGAGTTTGCGTTAAAGGGAAATGTCATGGATCTGGCCATTGGTGTTATCATCGGTGCTGCATTTCAAAGCATCGTTGCTGCCTTAACAGACAGTTTTATCAATCCGTTGATTGCCGTCTGCACAGGTGGAACCAATTCCGACGGTGTGGTGATCGGTGGCACATTTGTAATCAATGGTGTCGTTTTTGATTATGGTTCTTTTATTACGGCTGTTGTTAATTTTTTGATCATGGCTTTTATTTTGTTTATGATGATGAAAGCGGTCAACAAGATGATGACAGTGGGGAAAAAGCCGGAGGTAAAAGAAAAAACTACAAAAATCTGCCCTTATTGTCAGAGTGAAATCTCCATTAAGGCAGTAAAATGTCCTCATTGTACATCAGATCTTACTACAGAGGATAAATAAAAAAATCAGAGGTATTTTCATGAAAAAGAAACTATTATGCTTAATGCTTGCCTGTACCATGACTTTAGGTCTTGCAGCATGCGGAAGTAAAGGGAACGAAAAAGCAACAGACGAATCAGCAGTTGAAGACACCGTTGTAGTGGAAGATGCTGCGCAGGACGGAGCTGAGGAAGGAACTCCTGCAGCTGAAGAGGAAAGCAAACCGGGATATTACCGCAGTGAGCTTACCAATGAGTGGATTGATGAATCACTTGTCAACCAGCGCCCGCTGGCTATCATGGTGGATAATGAATTATATGCACTTGATCATTATGGCACATCGACAGCCGACATTGTTTATGAAATGATGAACAGTACACAGAATGGCAGGATTACCCGTTTTATGTGTATCGTCAAAGACTGGAAAAACATTGAACGTTTCGGAAGTATCCGAAGTACACGTACAACCAATTTACAGATTGCACCCGAATACAATGCCGTTGTCATCCATGATGGCGGTCCGTTCTATATTGATGCATTCTTGAAAAATCCTTATTTACAGCATATCAGCGGTGGCTTTGCCCGTATTGAAAATGGCAAGTCAAGAGAGTTTACCGAATATGTTACCAATAGCGGAAACTCAGGAATTGAAAGCAAGATGGCAGCAGCCGGAATTGATGAAAATTACACACAGTATTATCAGGGCGGTTCTCACTTCCAGTTTGCAAGCGAGTCCAATCCGGTTGATTTATCCACAGCTTCCGATGCCATTGACTGCAATAATATCGCATTGCCCTTCCAGCACAATTCTTCCAAGCTGGAATATATGCCCGAGACAGGGACATATCGTTATTCAGAATACGGCAAAGAATATATTGATGCTTTAAATGGCAATCATATGGAATTTAAAAATGTCATTATTCAGGAATGTACTTTTGAACAGTATGATGATCATGGTTATATGAATTACTTTGTGACAAGACCGGGTGGAATGCATGGCTATTATATCACTGATGGTAAAGCCATTCCGGTTACCTGGACCAAGCCTGATGAATGCACCAAGACACAGTTCTACGATGCCAACGGCAACGAGATTGTTGTCAATACAGGTAAGACCTATATTGCAATTGTTCCTTCTGATGTATGGGATGATCTTGTGATCAAATAATTGTCTGATTATCCGATTACAGGGTTTTGTGACCGATAATAAAAAGCAGCTGTGAAAACAGCTGTAAACAGTTGCAAAATTAAGATTGACAAATGAATATTCTTGTGTAATTATATGTTTGTATGAGCGTTAAGGATAAATACGCAAATATACGCCCTTTAGTAAGCCAACGGACAGGCGGGGCAATTGCCGAGGGTGGCCTTATGCCACATTATTGATATCATAACTTGTTAAGTAGTCAATAAGAAAGACAATATATTTGTTTTCGTTATTCCGGATAGGTTCATACCCGAAATGTTAAAATGTGAGACTAAGGCAGGTATTGATTTCAATACCTGCTTTTTTGATGCAATTTTGTCGCAATAAAAAGATTGCCGGATTTGCTTTAAACTGACTGGTATGAAAAGATATGACTGGTATGAGAAGATATGATTGGTATGAGAAGATATGATTGGTATGAGAAGATATGATTGGTATGAGAAGATATGACTGATATGAGAAGATATGATTGGTATGAGAAGATATGATCGGTATGAGAAGATATGACGGCATGAAAAGATATGACGGTATAAAAAGATATATGATGATATGAAAAGATATGATATAAAGAGGAAAAAAGATGGATCTGGAAAGACAAAAGAAGGCGCCGATCTATGAGGCCCTTGAAAAATTCAGAAAAAAGCGTGTGGTTCCGTTTGATGTACCGGGACACAAGCGTGGAAGAGGCAATCCGGAGCTGGTTGAATTGTTGGGAGAAAAATGTGTCAATCTGGATGTCAATTCGATGAAGCCACTGGATAATCTGTGCCATCCGGTGTCAGTTATAAAAGAGGCGGAGGAGCTTGTGGCCGATGCATTTGGCGCTGAACACGCATTCCTAATGATAGGTGGCACGACTTCAGCGGTGCAAAGCATGGTGCTTTCCGTATGCAAGGCGAATGACAAGATTATTTTACCGAGAAATGTACATAAAAGTGTGATCAATGCCTTGATCTTATGTGGCGCAACACCGATTTATGTGGAACCGAAGGTTAATGAACGGATTGGTATTGCGCTGGGTATGGAGATTGATTCTTTCGTCAGGGTGATTGAGGAAAATCCGGATGCGGTAGCGGTATTGGTCAATAATCCGACCTATTATGGAATCTGTTCGGATCTGAAAAAAATTGTGGAAGTCGCACATAGTCATGGACTTCGCGTGCTGGCTGATGAGGCACATGGGACGCATCTGTATTTTGGAGAAGATCTTCCGGTAAGCGCCATGGCAGCCGGGGCTGATTTTGCGGCAGTTTCCATGCATAAGTCGGGAGGCAGTCTGACACAAAGCTCTGTATTACTGACGAGTCAGGGTGTAAATGCAGACTATGTCCGTCAGATTATCAATCTGACCCAGACGACGAGTGCGTCCTACCTGCTGCTCTCCAGTCTGGATATATCCAGACGCAATCTGGCCTTGCGGGGAAGAGAATCATTTGCGGCTGTAGTAAAGATGGCTGAGTATGCAAGGAACGAGATCAATGCCATTGGAGGATATTATGCTTACAGCAAGGAGCTGGTTAACGGAACAAGTGTTTATGATTATGATGTGACCAAGCTTTCCGTACATACGCAGGGGATAGGACTTACCGGTATTGAGGTTTATGATCTGCTGCGTGATGAATATGATATCCAGATTGAGTTTGGAGATATCGGTAACATTTTAGCCTATATTTCCATTGGCGACAGGATCCGGGATATTGAACGTCTGGTAGGTGCCTTAGCTGACATCAAGAGATTATATGAAAGAGACGGCAGTGATCTGGTAAGCGGCGAATATATCCAGCCGGATGTTGTTATGAGCCCGCAGACCGCATTTTATGCAAATAAAGAATCTATTCCGATCCGGCAGACAGCTGGCATGGTCTGTGCGGAGTTTGTTATGTGTTATCCGCCGGGAATACCGATTTTGGCACCGGGAGAGCGGATTACAAAAGAAATCATTGATTATATCCTGTATGCCGGAGAAAAAGGCTGTTCGCTTCAGGGTACGGAAGATCCAAAGGTCGCATACCTGAAGGTAATAAAGGATACAATTGGAGGGTGAAAAAATGGAAATGTGGTTTTCCGAAATGCATACGCCGAATGTGAAAATATCCATCCGGATAGACAGACAGCTTTACAGCGGACAAAGCGATTATCAGAGGATTGATGTTTTTGATTCGACGGAGCTTGGACGTTTTGTGACATTAGATGGAAGTATTATTTTTTCGCAGGCGGATGAATTTGTCTACAATGAAATGGTAACGCATGTTCCCATGAGCGTGCACCCACAGGTAAAAAAGGTACTTATCATTGGTGGGGGTGACGGTGGTGTTGCAAGAGAATACTGTCGGTATCCTGAAATCGAAGCAATTGATGTTGTAGAACAGGATGACATGTTTGTAGATGTCTGCAGACAGTTTTTTCCGGAAACCGCCAAAGGATTTGAGGATGAAAGAGTCAATATTTTTTATGAGGACGGATTAAAGTTTTTGCGCAAAAGGATCAATGAATACGATATTATCGTCAATGATTCCACCGATCCGTTCGGACATACGGAGGGGCTTTTCACCAAGGAGTTTTACGGTAACTGCTATAAGGCATTGAAGGACGACGGAATCATGGTCTATCAGCATGGCAGTCCGTTTTATGATGAGGATGAGGTTGCCTGCCGCAATATGCACAGAAAGGCATACCGGAGCTTTCCGATAAGTCGTGTATATCAGGCGCATATTCCGACCTGTCCATCCGGGTACTGGCTTTTTGGATTTGCCTCCAAAAAGTATCATCCACTGTCGGATTTTAAACCGGAGCGTTTTAATGACAGAAAAATGCATACAGATTATTATACAACCAATTTGCATATGGGAGCATTTATGCTGCCCAAATATGTGGAAGATTTATTAGAGGAGGAAGAAGCATGAGTAAATTATTGATTATCGGATGTGGCGGAGTAGCACAGGTAGCTATCAAAAAATGCTGTCAGAACAGTGAGGTCTTTACAGAGATCTGCATAGCAAGCCGCACCAGGGAAAAATGTGACGCGTTGAAAAAAGAGCTGGATACATGGACAGACACAAAGGTCACAACAGCAAAAGTAGATGCCGACTGCACGGATGAAGTGATTGCCCTGATCAGGGAATATCAACCGGATGCCGTGCTCAATGTTGCGCTTCCCTATCAGGATCTTACCATTATGGATGCCTGTCTGGCATGCAAGGTTTCCTATATTGATACGGCCAATTATGAGGCAGAGGATACCAATGATAAAGCATGGCGGGCTGTATATGAAGCAAGATGCAAAAAACTTGGTTTTACCGCATATTTTGACTATTCATGGCAGTGGGCATATCAGGAAAAATTTAAGGAGGCAGGGATTACGGCACTTCTCGGAAGCGGATTTGATCCCGGCGTGACCAGTGTTTATAGTGCATATGCGCTCAAGCATTATTTTGATGAAATTGAGACGATCGACATTTTAGACTGCAACGGCGGCGACCATGGCTATCCCTTTGCCACCAATTTCAACCCGGAAATTAATTTACGTGAGGTTTCAGCGCCGGGTTCTTATTGGGAAAATGGTAAATGGATTGAGGTTGCGCCGATGTCTATAAAGAGAGAATACAATTTTCCGCAGGTAGGTCAGAAGGATATGTATTTACTTCACCATGAGGAAATCGAATCTCTGGCAAAAAATATTCCCGGCATAAAGCGTATCCGGTTCTTTATGACATTTGGACAGAGCTATCTGACACATATGAAATGTCTGGAAAATGTCGGAATGTTAAAGACAGAGCCGATTGATTTTGAAGGACATAAGATTGTTCCAATCCAGTTTTTAAAGGCTTTATTACCGGATCCGGCATCTTTGGGACCGCGTACCGTCGGAAAAACCAATATCGGATGTATCTTCCATGGTAAAAAGGATGGAAAAGAAAAGACCATCTATATTTATAACGTATGTGATCATCAGGAGTGCTATAAGGAGGTCGGTTCTCAGGCTATTTCCTATACAACGGGTGTTCCTGCCATGATCGGTGCCATGATGATTTTGACAAAGACCTGGTCCGGAAGCGGCGTTTTCAATGTAGAGGAATTTGATCCGGATCCGTTTATGGATGCTTTGAATAAATGGGGACTTCCATGGGTAGTTGAGGAAAATCCGGAGACTGTGGAGTAAGATGGTACAATCACAGGAAATAAAGAGGAAGAACTATCTTTTGATTCATATCATAACATTGTGACAATGAAGTAATAAAACAGTAGAAAAAACAATGGCTGAAACAGTGTCTGAAATAACAGACAAAACAGCAGGTAAAGCAACAGATAGAATGACAAATAAGACAGTAGATATGACAATGATTAAAACGACCGATAAAGCATCAGATGCGGAATTTGACAATCAGCTAAAACAACTAAATACGCCCTGTTACATCATTGATGAAAAAAAGTTAAAAGACAATTTAACTATTTTGAAGAGTGTGGAACAGGATACAGGATGCCATATTTTACTGGCACAGAAGGCATTTTCCTATTATCCGGCATATCCGTTGATCGGTTCCTATATCAGTGGGACTACGGCAAGCGGTCTGTATGAGGCAAGACTTGGTTACGAAGAAATGAAGAAAAAATGCCCGGAGGCTGAAAATCATGTGTTCTGTCCCGGTTTTAAGGAAAGTGAAATGGATATGCTGGATACATGGTGCGATCATCTGGTGTTCAATTCCCTTTCCCAATATGAAAAGCTCCATTCTCTGTGCCGCAATGCAAGCGTTGGACTACGTATCAATCCGGAATGTTCGACACAGGAGGGTCATGATATTTATGATCCCTGTGCTCCGTATTCGAGACTTGGCATCACGGCGGATAAGCTATATAAAAGCTATCCGGATGCCCTGCCAAAGGATGTGGAAGGACTGCATTTTCATACGCTCTGCGAACAGAATGCAGATGCTCTTTTTACGACCCTGCAGGCGGTTGAGGAGAAGTTTGGCAGGTATCTTACACAGATAAAGTGGCTCAATTTTGGAGGAGGACATCACATAACAAGGGCTGACTATGATCAGGCTTTGTTGAAAAAAAGCATTTTATACATACAAAATAAATATGATGTCCGCGTGTATTTAGAGCCCGGAGAGGCTGTTGCTCTGAATGCCGGATATTTTGTTGCAGAAGTCGTGGATATCGTAAATAACGGCATGGATATCCTGATTTTGGACGGATCGGCAGCCTGTCATATGCCGGATGTTTTGGAGATGCCGTACAGACCTCCGCTTCGTGACAGTGGTATGCCGGGGGAGAAAAAGCACACCTATCGGTTGGCCTGTTCAACCTGCCTCGCAGGAGATGTCATCGGGGATTATTCATTTGACCGCAGGCTTCAAATTGGAGACAGGCTGATATTTGAGGACATGGCAATCTACTCCATGGTAAAAAATAACACCTTTAATGGAATGCCACTGCCGGATATCGTGTACCGGAAAGAGAATGGTGAGATGGTGCTTCAAAAGGGATTTGGATATCATGATTTTAAAGAACGGCTTGGGTAAAATCCGGCCGGAAGAATCCGTGTTATAAGATATAACGAAAATGTGCGGACAGGAAGATATATCCTGATAAACGGATATTGCAGAAAGGAAAAGCATGATAATAACAGGTGATTTTAAAATGCGTATGCCGGCAGAATTTGAGCCACATGATGGTTGTGTCATGATTTGGCCGACCAGACCGGGATCATGGATTTATGACGGAAGTGACGCAAAACAAACGTTTTCTGAAATAGCAGATTGTATTGCCGGAAGTGAGCACCTATTTATGTTAACTGACATAGATCATCTGAAAGAGGCTGAGTCGTGGTTGTCACAAAAAGAGAATTACACAAATATGACATTGCTGACAATAGAAAGTGATGATGCCTGGGCGAGAGATACGGGACCGACATTTGTGTTGGATGATACAGGCACAAGATGTGGAATCAGCTGGAAATTCAATGCCTGGGGTGGGTCCTATAATGGATTGTACAAGCATTATGAAAAAGATGACAGACTTGCTGAAGGCTTCTGCGCTGCCATAGGAGAAAAGGTGGTGCGGGTGTCGGATTTTGTGTTGGAAGGCGGCTCTGTTCATACGGATGGGGAGGGTACGATCCTGACGACAGAGGCATGTCTGTTAAGTCCGGGACGCAATCCCAACCTGTCCAAAAAAGAAATAGAACAAATGTTATGCAATTATCTGGGCGGTGAAAAAGTGATCTGGCTGCCACATGGTATCTGGCAGGATGAGACAGATGAGCATATTGATAACATGTGTGCGTTTATAAAGCCCGGTGTAGTTGTTTTAGCCTGGACGGATGATGAAGAGGATCCGCAGTATGGTTATTCAAAACAAGCGTATGATATTTTATCTGCAACAACAGATGCAAGGGGAAGACGTCTAAAGATCATAAAGCTACCGATTCCCAAGAAGCCGGTCTGCATTACGCAGTATGAAGCGGATGGTTTTACATATGAAGAAGGGGAAGATCAAAGACAGACCGGTGAGAGACTGGCGGCAAGCTATGTCAATTTTTATATTTCAAATGACAGCATACTGGTTCCGCAGTTTGGCGATGAGCATGATGCGCTTGCGGTTGAGATTTTACAAAGTATCAGTGGCAGGAGAAGAGTCATACCGATCATGGCAAGAAGTATTATTGTCGGCGGTGGAAATATACATTGTATTACACAACAGATACCGAGTGCTGTAAAGAAAGATCAGATGAATAGTAGAGCCTGCAAATAAAACAAAAAATTAAAATATGACTTAATATTAATGATGTTAGTGTCAAAAGGTATTTTGTTCCCCCTAATTTGATATTAGAGAGGATAAACAGACAGGGAAAATAAAATAAGGAGAAAACAGATGGGACGAATCATCACAGCCGCAGCCATCCAGATGCAGATGAGCCGGAACATAGAGGATAATATTGATAAGGCAGACAGAATGGTAAGGGAGGCCGCAAAAGAGGGTGCTCAGGTTATTTTACTGCCGGAGCTTTTTGAAAGACCGTATTTTTGTCAGGAAAGATGTTATGACTATTATGCCTATGCAAAGCCTGTTGAGGAAAATGATGCGGTGATCCGGCTTCAAAAGACTGCAAAGGAGCTTTCGGTTGTCATTCCGGTAAGCTTTTATGAAAGAGACGGAAATTGTCTGTATAATTCGGTTGCCATGATTGACGCAGACGGAAGCATTATGGATATATATCGGAAAACACACATTCCAGATGATCATTATTATCAGGAAAAATTTTACTTTTCACCCGGCAACACCGGTTTCCGGGTTTTTGATACGGCTTATGGAAAAATCGGGATAGGAATCTGCTGGGATCAGTGGTTTCCCGAGACTGCACGCTGTCTTGCGCTGCAGGGGGCAGAGCTTATCCTGTATCCGACGGCGATTGGAAGCGAGCCTATTCTTAATACAGACAGCATGCCGCACTGGAGGCGTGTGATGCAGGGACATGCAGCTGCCAATTGCGTTCCGGTCATTGCCGCAAACCGTATCGGAACGGAAGAAGTGCATGCATCGGATGCAAATGGCGGGCAGGAGTCAGCCCTTTGTTTTTATGGATCCTCATTTTTGACAGATGGGACAGGAGAAATCATAAAAAGTGCTTCAAGGGACAGGGAAGAAATCCTTGTTTCTTCCTTTGATCTTGAAGCACTTGCAAAAGAAAGGCTTGAGTGGGGGCTGTTTCGGGATCGTCGTCCCGATTGCTATCAGCCGATTACGAATTAACGCTTGGAGCCTGTTTGATCTGTAATTTTACGTCCCTGATCATCGGAATCTTTAATAAGATAGGGGAAAGGACAGCTGCAAGGATGAGACCGGTTCCGCCCTGTACGCAGTTGGGAAGAATTTCTGTAATGGCTGCGGCCATTCCTTCATAAAATATTTCAAATACAAAATACCCGAGCACTACAATGATTTCAGATGCAAATCCGGCTGCAATCACAGCAGGCAGGTTGTATTTTTTGGACACCTTTTTTACAAAATTGAAGGTTAATCCCGCTGCCAGTGCCGCTAAAAATTTGATGACAAAGGTTGCAACGGAAAATACATAATAACCGCCGAGTAAGTCTGCCAACATGGAACCGATACCTGCAGCAAGACCGCCAAGTACAGGTCCTAAGATAATACCGGATGCAATTACCATACAGTCTCCGATATGTACATATCCCTTAATGGTGGGGATGCGGATGATCATGGTAGCGACACAGGTCAATGCTGCCATAAGTCCGGCAAGGACAATTCTTAATGTTTTACTTTGTGTGTTCATAATTCTCGTCTCCTCATGATGTTATTTTTTTGTGTCGGATATAGGAACTATCCGGCTTCATCATATGATTGCTAAACCGGTTTTGATGAATTGACTGTATTGTACACTTATGTATGGCATGCTCAAAATGTCCAGTTTTTATTTTTTTGACCATACCACACAAAGCTTCGAATCATCCGGACTGGCATGAAGATGGTAAAAGTCAGGATATAAAACCGGCAAAAATGAAACCCCAAATAATGAAGTGGATAGATTGAAGCTGGAAAAAATGAAGTTAATTGTAGAATTACCGCGCATTATGTTGTATCATAAAAAAGAGAAGAACGCTGGCAGATCATATTTTATATGTTTTTGCAGGCCGCCATTTCTACAATAATTATGTAAGAGGGAGAAAGACTATGATTTTTAAGTGTAAAAATTGTGGAGCCAATACGGTGTGGTCACCGGAGCAGGACAGGATGTGCTGCCCGCACTGTGACAGTATCGACAGTGAAGAGTTGGTTACCACAGAAAATGAATACCAGTGTCCTTTGTGTGGAGCACCGGTTGAGCCAAAGCCTTATGACAGTGCGCTCAAGTGTGAACATTGCGGAGCCTATATGATTTTTGATGAGCGTATCAGGGGAAAATATGAGCCGCATCTGATCATTCCTTTTAAGATCAGCAAAAGCAAGGCAAAGGAGATTATCCGGGAGCAGTTTGACAAAAAGATTTTTTTGCCAACCGGCTTTTTAAAGGAAGCTTCATTGGAAAAAATGGAAGGAGATTATATTCCGTTTTTCCTCTTTGATATTCACTGCCATTACCGTTACTCTGCCAGAGCGCAGAAGGTCAGAAAATGGGTCAGCGGCAATACGGAATATACAGAGACCTCGGTTTATCAGCTGTATCGTACCATGGACGCTGATTTTAACCGCGTACCCACGGATGCATCCGAGACTATGCCTGACAATGAGATGGATCTTTTGGAACCGTTTGATTATTCATCCATGTATGCATTCCAGCCCAAATTCATGTCCGGATTCCGGGGAGAGCTATACAGTGTGGACGGACCGACGCTTGAGCCAAGGGCCAAAGCCAAGGTGCGCAAGGATGCCGTAGCACTGATGCAGGAGACAATCGGCGGTTATTCATCCGTAGTACCGGAGTGCGATGATTGTCAGTGCCAGACAAAGGAAGAAAATTATGCACTGTTGCCGGTCTGGAATTATAAATACCGCTACAGGGGCAAAGAATACCTGTTCCGATTAAACGGAGAAACGGGAAAGCTGATAGGAAAGGCACCTTTATCTGTCGGCAAAATGATTGGCTGTGCCGCTACCGTTTTTTCTCTTGTGACAGCAATGGGATATATGCTCAGGATGATTTTGGAGGTATTCTGATATGAAAAAATATATAAAACATTTTTCCGTACTTTTAATTATCTTTGCGATCGTTCTGGTGTTATTTGTTGTCGCACTGATCAAAAAAGGACCTGACAAAGAAGAACAGGGAGTATATGAAAGAACCAATACAGAATGTCTTACCGACGAAAGGGTTTTTGACTATGCCGATGTCTTAAGTGATGATGAAGAAAAATCCCTGCGTGATCTGATCGCAGAAAAAGAAGATGAGATCGGATGCGATATCGTACTGGTTACTATCAGTGATTCGGATTATGCCGGCGATACTGCCATGATGAATTATGCTGATGATTTTTATGACAACTACAAGTATGGTTATGATGCTCCATGGGGAGACGGAGCCCTGTATCTGGACAATATGCTGGGTGTAGGCAACAGCTACAGCTGGTTTTCAACATCAGGAAGGGTGGAGGACACCTATTCTACATCCATGATCAACAATCTGATCAATGGCGTCTGTGACAGGGTCAATGCCGATCCGTATGACGCATATGTGTATTACATCAATTCACTTTCCGCTACCATGTCAGGTGAAGATGTTTCCATGTATGAGGCAATTCCCTGGTATGCGATCTGGGGTGTTGCAGCGGTTGTTACCTTTGTATATGTTCTGGTATGCATCAACCACAATGTCGGAAAGAAAACGACAAGTGCCAATACTTATGTGGCAGGCGGAGCAGCACAGTTCCCGGACCGCAGGGATGTGTTTATTTCCAAGCACACAACAAGCCGTACCATCCAGTCAAACAGCAGTTCCGGTGGTGGCGGTCATCATACCTCTTCCGGCGGACACAGCCATGGCGGCGGTGGCGGAAGACATTAGTTTTTGCCAAACGTGATATTTAAGGCTTCGGAAAGAGTATAGCTCATATTGAGAATGATCGAATCAATGTCCTTTCCGGCTACATACATATTTTGAAGCTCATGAAACAAAGTGCTGTCATAATCCTCCATAAATAACCGGAGATTAAGAGAGTGCTTTGTTTTTTGCGTATAATCTTCAAGAGTGTCCATAACAATCGTTGCCGCATCGACAACAGTTGGAATGCCGATGGCAATGACATCGACGCCGAGAGCTTCCTTTGTCAGAGCGCAGCGGTGATTGCCGACGCCGGAGCCGGGATGGATGCCGGTATTGCTGATCTGGATTGTGCGGTTAAGACGATGCAGGGATCTGGCAGCAAGGGCATCAATGGCAATCAGGCAGTCCGGATGGGTCTGTTCGACCACGCCCTTTACGATCTCGGCTGTCTCGATGCCGTTTTGAGCAAGGACACCGGGAGAAAGAGAGCTGACGGTATTTTGATACTGATGATCAAAGGCTGCACTTCCATATTCTAATAGAAGATGACGGGTGATATTTAGGTGATCGATACACAGAGGACCAAGAGAATCAGCAGTGACAGCCCGGTTTCCAAGCCCGATAACCAGAATGGATTTATCGTTTGTTAAATCAGGAATTAACTTCCGTAGCTGTCGGGAGATGTGCATGGATATTTCCCGATGATATCCGTCGTCCGGAATATCAAGCAGGGGAGCTTCCATGGTAATGTAGGTTCCCATCGGTTTGTTTAAGGCTTTTGCCGCATTTTTTGTCGTGATATTGACAGTGGATATGGAAATCTGGTCGGAAGGAAACTGCTCATCCAGAATTTCCACACCATGGATGTGTGTCTGTTTTTTTTCAGCGGCATGTTGCGATACCATATATTCATGTTCTTCCAGAGCCAGATCGGTCCGCGACTGCATATACATAATGACCTCCGTAGATTTTCTGTATTGTGATTTGTAATCAAACCGCATTTGATCTTTTTGATATCAGATTGCTGGTGTTTGTACGTTGTGTGACCATATGAATATTGTGTGACCATATGAACATGATATGTATTATTACCAGAATGATAGAAAATAGACATAACTTTATACCTGAAATGAAAGATTGAAAATGAGAAGACATTTTCATAACGTTTTATTCCTGAGCGAAGCGAAAGGAATGGATATAAATATGGTAGGAAAAACAGATAAAATAAGAAATAATGATGAAAATATGGAAAATATTAAAAATATTCTCTCCGGATATTGACATCATTGCCGGTTTTGGTTATTATAATATGCGTGTGTTCGCATTTGTCTGCCCGTGTCTGGATAATTGTGACACCGGCATAGAGATATGATTTTATAATATGGGAGGTGTAAGTCATGGCTAACATCAAATCTGCAAAAAAGAGAATCCTGGTAAACAGAACAAAAGCTGATAGAAATAAGGCAATCAAGTCTGGTGTAAAAACTTCTATCAAGAAAGTTTACGCAGCAATCGAAGCAAAAGATGCTGAAGGTGCAAAGGCAGCATTAACAGATGCTACTTCTACAATCAACAAAGCAGCTTCTAAAGGCATTTATCATAAAAATAATGCATCCAGAAAGGTTTCCCGTTTAACAAAAGCTGTTAACGGCATGAACTAATTTTGGACAGGTACTTTAACAGGGCCGTCATCCTGTTAGACAGTACATTTTATCAGAAATCACAAGACCAACCGAAATAACCCATCGGTTGGTTTTTTATTGTCTCAAATTTATGGGGAGGTTGTAGATATTGGTTTGATACTGATTTGATATCTGCTTTGGGAGATCTTTGTCCCGATGGGACAACATAGTCATAGCACGTTTGATGTGGACATATACTTTAGTGGTGAGTATATGAGAAGAAGGCGTTATCGAAAAAGATATACAATGGATAGGGCACAGCGGGGGCTGGCATGCTGGGCTTTTTTATGCCTGCTGCTTTTGCTTTCCTTTTGTTACAGGAATGTATGGTGCAATCTGGTGCTTTCGCAGACTTATTTCGGAAATGGAGCTTTGGGGATGACCAATCTTTCGGCAACAGAGATGGCATTTTCTTTTGTAGACAGTAATTATGGGTATTATCTGAAACATGCCGGCCTTCCGGGTGAGGAGACGGATGGAGAAGATCTGGCCGGTGAAAACAGTATTGCAGGCGGAAAAAATATGACAGATGGTCAGGAAGCGGCAGACGGCACAGGTCAGACAGAACAAACGGATACAACCGGAAACGCAGATGGAACGGATATAGCTGGAGGAACAAATAAAACAGGAAAAACCGGAAAGGCATATCAGGATGCCAGGGATTACTTCAGAACGCAATTTCTGGAAGATGAGGAAAGCGGGCATGCGGACGCAGTGGATACATCCAAAAACGGAACGACAGCGGATTCCTCTGAACCGGGAAAGGCATCAGACGGCCGGACAGGGACTGATGACGCAGGTGCAGGCGGTAATTCCGATGATAGTACGGATGGAATGTCTATGGAAGATCTGATGCTTATGGAGAATCAGAGAGCCTCCGGTGCAAATGAAGCCTTTGTAAAGCAGCAGGAACCGGTTGCTACGCCGGATTATCAGGCAATGAAGGATTTTGATTACCTGGTAAAGCATTATTACACGATTGATTCTTCCACAAGCATTACTGCGGAAAAGCTGAATGCGGAAAAGTTTTTGAGCTTTGATGCAACGTTACAGCAGGATGCGTCAACGCCGCAGATTTTGGTCTATCATACACATTCGCAGGAAGGGTTTGCAGACAGCGTAGCAGGAGATCCCAGTACGACGATCATTGGCGTGGGAGAGGAGCTTTGCCGGATCCTCAGAGAGGAATATGGTCTGAATGTGCTCCATGATACCGGCACCTATGATCTGCCCAACCGGGATTATGCGTATTCCGTATCGGCGCCTGCTATTGAAAAAATACTGGCAGAGAATCCGAGCATTGAGGTAATTATCGATCTGCACAGGGATGGAGTGTCGGAAGGAACGCATCTTGTCAAGGAAATCGGTGGCAGACAGACGGCACAGTTTATGTTTTTTAACGGAATTAGTTTTCTGAATTCAACTGGTCCGATCGCATATCTGGAAAATCCTTATATTGAACAAAATCTGGCTTTTTCATTTCAGATGAAGCTTGCGGCAGACCGTTATTATCCGGGCTTTTGCAGGAATATATATATGAAGGGTCTTCGTTATAATATGCATTACAGACCCAAAAGTCTGCTGATCGAGGTGGGAGCCCAGACCAATACGGTAGAAGAGGCCATGAATGCAGCAGAGCCGTTGGCGCAGATTTTGGCTGAGGTCTTAAAGAATGGTGGATAAGTCTGATAGCAGGAGCTGGATGAATAAGACGGATGAATAAGTTGGGTGATGTATTTATTGCCTGACATGTGGAATTTTGGTATAATTCAATTCGACAGTTTTATTTCGGAGGAAAATTATGCAGCAGATAGATCAAAGTAAAATCCGCAATTTTTGTATTGTGGCGCATATAGATCACGGCAAGTCGACACTGGCAGACCGTATTATCGAAAAGACGGGGCTTTTAACCAGCCGCGAGATGCAGGAACAGGTACTGGACAATATGGATCTGGAGCGTGAACGTGGAATCACGATCAAGGCACAGACAGTCCGTATTATTTATAAAGCTCTGGATGGAGAAGAATATATTTTTAATCTGATCGACACCCCCGGACACGTGGATTTTAACTATGAGGTAAGCCGTGCTCTGGCTGCCTGTGACGGTGCGATTCTGGTCGTGGATGCTGCGCAGGGAATTGAAGCACAGACACTTGCCAATGTGTACATGGCACTTGATCATGATCTGGATGTTTTTCCGGTGATCAACAAGATCGATCTGCCGAGCGCAGAGCCGCAGCGTGTGAAGGATGAAATTGAGGATGTGATCGGCATTGAGGCACAGGATGCGCCCCTTATTTCCGCTAAAAACGGTATTGGGATTGAGGATGTGCTTGAACAGATTGTACACAAAATACCGGCACCCAAGGGAGATCCGGCTGCACCGTTATCTGCCCTGATCTTTGATTCACTGTATGATTCTTATAAAGGCGTTATTATTTTCTGCCGTCTGATGGACGGAACAGTCAAAAAAGGCACACGCATCCGTATGATGGCTACCAATGCCACTGCAGATGTTGTTGAGGTCGGATATTTCGGCCCCGGACAGTTTATTCCCTGTGATGAATTATCTGCCGGAATGGTTGGTTATATTACGGCATCCATCAAAAATGTACGAGATACGGCTGTGGGTGATACCGTAACAGATGCGGACAACCCCTGTAAGGAGCCGCTTCCCGGATACAAAAAGGTGAATTCCATGGTTTACTGTGGCATGTACCCGGCTGATGGCGCCAAATATCCGGATTTAAGGGACGCTTTGGAAAAGCTGCAGTTAAACGATGCTTCTTTGAATTATGAGCCGGAGACTTCTGTAGCTCTGGGCTTTGGCTTCCGCTGCGGATTTTTAGGACTGCTTCATCTGGAGATTATTCAGGAACGACTGGAAAGAGAGTACAATCTGGATCTGGTTACCACAGCGCCGGGTGTTATTTACAAGGTTTACAAGACCAATGGCGATGTGATCGAGCTGACCAATCCGAGCAATCTGCCGGATCCCTCGGAGATTGAATATATGGAGGAGCCGATCGTAACTGCGGAGATTATGGTTACAACGGAGTTTATCGGTCCGATCATGGAATTGTGTCAGGAACGCCGCGGTGTTTATCTTGGCATGGATTATATGGAAGAGACAAGGGCACTGTTAAAATATGAGCTGCCCTTAAATGAGATCATCTATGACTTTTTTGACGCGTTAAAATCCCGTTCCAGAGGTTATGCTTCCTTTGATTATGAATTGAAGGGCTATGTCAGATCCGATCTGGTAAAGCTTGATATCCTGATCAACAAAGAAGAAGTGGATGCCCTTTCCTTTATTGTTCACAAGGATTCGGCATATGACAGAGGACGACGGATGTGCGAAAAGCTCAAGGATGAGATACCGAGGCATCTTTTTGAAATTCCCATTCAGGCAGCAGTCGGCGGCAAGGTTATTGCCAGAGAAACCGTCAGAGCCATGCGTAAAGATGTCCTGGCCAAGTGTTATGGTGGTGATATCAGCCGTAAAAAGAAACTGCTGGAGAAACAGAAAGAGGGTAAAAAACGTATGCGTCAGGTCGGCAACGTGGAAATCCCCCAGTCCGCATTTATGAGTGTTTTAAAGCTGGATGATAAAAAATAGTCTGGCATTTAAACGAAGATTTCTATAAAGCTTCATGTAATCTAAGGTTTATGTAAATGTAAAATTGTGAAAATGAAGATTTATGAAAATGAAAATTTATGAAAATGAAAATTTATGAACATGAAAATTTATGAACATGAAAATTTATTTGAGAATGTGAGGAATTGACATTGGAATTGTATGTTCATATTCCGTTTTGTGTCAGAAAATGCAATTATTGTGATTTTTTATCAATGCCTGCAGATCATACTGTGAGAGAGCGGTATGTGCAGGCATTAAAAAATGAACTTTCATTTTATGCAGACAGTATTGCTGAACGGGACCGACAGATTCAGACCATATATTTTGGCGGAGGAACACCGTCTGTTTTATCGCCCGGACAGCTTGAAGAGCTGCTTTCTATAGTTTACAAGCTTTATGATGCGGATAAGGATGCCGAGATCACAATTGAGATCAATCCGGCAACAATAGATTATGATGGTTTACATAAAATTAAAGAAGCCGGTTTTAACCGCCTGAGTATCGGATTGCAGTCTGCCAATGATGAAGAGCTTAAGCTGCTTGGACGAATCCATACATATGAGCAGTTTCTGGATACATACCATAATGCCAGAAAGGCCGGATTTGCCAACATCAATATAGACTGCATGTCTTCTCTTCCTGGACAGAGGCTTGATACCTATATTGATAGTTTACATAAAATAGTCAACCTGCAGCCGGAGCATATCTCGTCCTACAGTCTGATTCTGGAGGAGGGAACACCTTTTTATCAACGCTTCCATGATCATCCGGAAAAATATTTTGATGAGGATCTGGACCGGCAGATGTATCATGAGACGAAAAATATTTTAAAAGAAAACGGTTATGAGCGGTATGAAATATCCAATTATGCTAAAAATGGCTTTGAATCACGCCATAACAGCGGTTATTGGACGCGGATACCGTATCTGGGTGTGGGGCTTGGGGCCTCCTCGTTTTTATTCGGAAAACGTACAAAAAACATGGATGATATGGAACATTATCTTTCTTATTGGACGGAACAGAAAAAGAATATGTCGGGCCTTGGAAATCAGATGGCATATTGCAGTTTCCCGATGCCGGATGAAACACTATGGTGTGGGGAAAAGACAGCCCGGGATATGGAGAGATATTGTGAGATAGAAGCTGTTACCGCAGAAGATGCGATGGCTGAATATTTTTACCTGGGACTTCGCATGAGCAAGGGCGTGTCAATACGGGAATTCGAAAAAGAATTCGACATTTCTGTTTATGAGCGCTACGGACAGGAATTGGAGCTGTGCCAAAAGGAGAAGCTATTGACAGTAGATCCTTTCGCGGACCGGATTGCGTTGACAGATTTTGGAATGGATGTCAGCAACTGGGTATTTGAAAAATTTGTCTGAGAAAAGCTGTTATGCTGCTAAGTATAGAGACAGGACGGTGCAGTATGATTGACTGTTGCCTGATTTTTGAAGCAGAAAGCCCATTGGATTTAGACAATGGGTATTTTGCCCCTGATATCATAGAAAATAGAAAACGGAAAATAAAATTATGACTAAATTTTTAAACAAATTATGGGATTTTATCGTGTTCATCATGGATTTTATGATCCGCAGGCTTTTACACATACCGCTGTCAGAAAAGCAGTGGGATTCCCTGATACAATTTGTAAAGTTTGGGATTGTCGGTGTATCCAATACATTGATCCATTATTTCACATATTTGATCCTGATTGCACTGGGATGTCATTACCTGATTGCGAGTGTCGCGGGTTTTTTGGTCAGTGTTGTAAATGCCTTTTATTGGAACAACAAATATGTGTTCACAAAAGAGGAAGGAGCGGCACGCGTCTGGTGGCAGGCATTTTTTAAGACGTTTTTATCATATGCGGGAACAGGGCTTGTACTGGAAAATATCCTGCTTGTTGTCTGGGTACGTTTTCTCCGTGTCCCAGAGACTGTAGCTCCGCTTGTGACCCTGCTTATCACAATCCCCATTAACTTTCTTCTTAACAAATTCTGGGCTTTCCGCGACCGTAAAAATTATAAAAATCGGGATGAAAAAGACTGAACAAGCCTTGCGCTTTGAAAGTATAGTTTGTATAATAAATATGTTGTGAAACCTTAATTAAGCCTTAAGCATAGAATATAGTAAAACCGTTTTCGGGGATTTTGGATGAGAACATTTAAACAACCCTTAAGCGAGGAAGAGGAAGCTTACTATATCCGCATGTATTTAGAAGGCGAGAAAGAGGCGTCCGAAGGAGCCAGACAGATTTTAATTGAGCGGAATTTGCGACTGGTTGCCCACATAGCCAAAAAGTATCAAAATGTAGACGAAAGTCCGGAGGATCTGATCTCTGTCGGAACCATCGGGCTGATAAAGGCGATAAAGACATATGACTGGAGTAAGGGAAACAGGTTAGCCACCTATGCGGCAAGATGCATCGACAATGAACTTTTGATGATGTTGCGGGCCAAAAAGAAATCCTCCAGGGATGTTTCTATTTATGAGCCGGTCGGAACCGACAAAGAGGGTAATGAGATCAGTCTGCTGGACATTACCTGTGCGGAGGATACCGACGCTTTTGAAAAAATGTCGTTACATGATGATATTATGAAATTACGGGCAATTTTACCGGAAACGCTGACACCAAAGGAGCTACAGGTGATAAAGCTTCGATATGCATTGGATGGGGGAGAAGAATTACCGCAGCGCACGATCGGACAGATGCTTGGAATATCACGTAGCTATGTTTCCAGGATCGAAAAGAAAGCTTTAAAAAAGCTTAGAGTCCGGCTTTTAGACGATAACACAATGTAAAATGTTGGGAAGGTAAAGGAGATAAAAAATGGGATATCCAGCTACGTTAGAGGAAATTTTAGGGATTGCATACAATGCAGGGGCATCTGACTGTCATATTACGGTAGGAGTACCGCCGATTATTCGTTTGAACGGTCATTTGAAAAAACTTGATCTGCCGGTATTGACCCCGAATGATACACTGGAGTTTGTTGTTAATCTGTTAAGACCAAAACAGAGAGAACGTTTTGAGGAAATGGGAGAGTACGATATGTCTGTCGGATTCCCCAATATCGGACGTTATCGTGTCAATGTTTATAAACAGCGTGGTAGTATCGGTATTGCTTTCCGTACTGTCACTACAGAGATTCCGACAACCGAAAAGTTGGGAATTCCGCAGTCTGTTGTTGATCTTTATCAGCGTAAAAGAGGTCTGATCCTCGTAACAGGACCTACAGGTTCCGGTAAATCAACAACACTGGCTTCTATCATTGATAAGATTAATGAAAATCGTGATGCACATATCATTACGATCGAGGAACCTATCGAGTATACACATACACACAAGATGTCCATGATCAACCAGCGTGAGGTTAATCAGGATACATTAAGCTTTGCTAATGCCCTCCGTGGTGCCCTCCGTGAAGACCCGGACGTTATCCTTGTAGGTGAGATGCGTGACTTTGAGACAATTTCAACAGCCATTACCGCAGCCGAAACCGGACATCTGGTATTATCAACATTACATACCATGGATGCAGCTTCTACCGTCGACCGTATCATTGATACATTCCCGACGCACCAGCAGCAGCAGATCCGAGTACAGCTTTCCGCCGTACTGGTATGTATTATTTCACAGACCCTGATCCCCAATGTTACAGAGGACGGTCGTGTGGCAGCTTTTGAAGTAATGCATGCCAACTCTGCTGTACGAAATCTGATCCGTGAAGGCAAGACACATCAGCTGCCTTCCGTTATCCAGACAAGTAAGAGAGAGGGTATGTCGACACTCGATGATTACCTGATGAAGCTTTATATGGAGCGCAAGATCTCTAAAGAAAGCTGTATCCAATATGCGCGTGATCCGGAAAAGATGCGCACACAGATCTTCTAAAAGATCGTTTGTATATATAGTTTCTTGTCCGACTGCCGGCGCCATGCGCCGGCGGCCGGGTATCTAAATTCAATTCAGTAGTATTCTTATAGTCTTTTTTTCAGTTTGATGTGATAGGTTTGTTTTGATTAGTTGGGATTAATTACGTTGTTGATTGCGTTGTTGATTGCGTTGTTGATTGTGTTGTTGATTGCGTTGTTGATTGCGTTGTTGATTGCGTTGTTGATTGCGTTGCTGATTGCGTTGTTGATTGCGTTGTTGATTGCGTTGTTGATTGAGTTGTTGATTGTGTTGTTAATTGCGTTGCTGATTGAGTTGCTAATTGTTTTGTTAATTGCTTGTTAATTGCTTTGTTAATTGTTTTACTAATTTATTTTGTTTGATTGCTTTGCCTATCTGGTTAAGGGAATTTTTTGCTAATTTGTATTATGAACTTAGCAGACTAGGTTGGAAATTTGCAGTATTGAGATTCAGTAATTTTACTATTATTAATCAGAATATTGAGGTGTTGTGGTGAAAATGATGAGTATATGGACGATGCATTAGAAAAATACAAGCAGGGTGATTCAATGAGAAATTATGAAATATATTCCATCAAAGAAAGACAAGTATGGTAAATGGATGGAAAACTGCGAAAAAAACCGTATAAATAAAGAATCGAGGGCAAGGAAAGAAAAAAACAGGAAAAAAACCCAGCGTGAAGAAGAGAGGAAGGGCAAGGAAACAAGAAACTGCGAAAAAAACCCGAACAAATAAAGGAACAAGGGCAAGAAAAGAAAAAAACAGGAAAAAAACCCAGCGGGATGAAGATAGGCAGGGCAAGGAAACAAGAAACTGCGAAAAAAACCCGAACAAATAAAGAATCGAGGGCAAGAAAAGAAAAAAACTGAAAAAAAACCCAGCGTGAAGAAGAGAGGCAGGGCAAAGAAACAAGAAACTGCGAAAAAAACCCGAACAAATAAAGAAGCGAGGGCAAGGAAAGAAAAAAACAGGAAAAAAACCAGCGAGATGAAGAGAGGCAGGGCAAGGAAAAAATAAACTGCGAAAAAAACCCGAACAAATAAAGAAGTGAGGGCAAGAAAAGAAAAAACAGGAAAAAAACCTGGCGTGAAGAAGAGAGGCAGGGCAAGGAAACAAGAAACTGCGAAAAAAACCCGAACAAATAAAGAATCGAGGGCAAGGAAAGAAAAAAACAGGAAAAAAACCAACGTGATGAAGAGAGGCAGGATAAAAAAACAAGAAATTGCGAAAAAAACACAAAATATATTAAAAACTTCAATTTTAAAAGGAGAAAATAATTTATGTTTCAATCTGTATTAACAGGTGCCGTAAATGGTGTTGATGGATACCTTGTTACGGCAGAAATTGACATGGCGGATGGTTTGCCGTGTATGGACATGGTTGGAAATCTTGGTCATGAGGTCCGGGAATCGTCCGAGCGTGTCCGTGTTGCATTGAAAAACATTGGATATGCGATTCCGCCTAAGCGGGTGACGATCAATTTATCGCCGGCAGGTATCAAGAAGGGCGGGACCGCTTTTGATCTGCCGATTGCAATTGGTATTCTGGCAACAATGGGAGTAGTGGAGTTGCCAAAGGATGAGCAGTGGATCGCCATTGGGGAGCTAGGGCTGGATGGACAGGTCAGAGGTGTTCCCGGAATTTTGCCTATTTTAATTACGGCGAAGGAAAAAGGAATCAAAACATGTATTTTACCGTCGGATAACAGATATGAGGCGGAATATATAAAGGGAATTCGAATCATAGAGTTGGGGGATCTGTACCGGTTATTTGATATTTTTGAAAACTGGGAATCTATGGTGAAAACTAAGATGTCCCAAATCGTATCCGGTACTTCCACAAAAACGACTTTTCCGGATCCTATAGACAAATCGCAGACGCATATTACGCCAAACTTTGCGGATATCATTGGACAATCTATGGCAAAACGAGCAGCAGAAATTGCAGCGGCCGGTTTTCACAATCTTCTTTTAACCGGACCGCCGGGAACAGGAAAATCAATGATTGCCGCTGCATTGAGTGGAATACTGCCACCAATGGAAGAAAAGGAAATGCTGGATACATCCAAAGTGTACAGTGTAGCGGGACTGTTAAATGAGGAACGTCCTTTTATCTGTAAACGACCATTTCAGACACCACATCATACTATTACGCCGCAGGCCCTTGTGGGAGGCGGAATCGTCCCGGGTCCGGGAATTATTTCATTATCCAATCATGGAGTTTTATTTTTAGATGAATTACCTGAATTTAAGAGACAGACACTTGATATGCTGCGTCAGCCGATGGAAGAGGGGAAAATTGTGATTACCAGAAAAAGCGGAAGCTATGTTTATCCATGTAATTTTATGCTTGTTGCAGCCATGAATCCATGTCCGTGCGGTTATTATCCGGACAAAAACCGGTGCACGTGCAGCCAGAAGGAAGTACAGCATTATATCAGTGGGATTTCCGGACCGTTGAAAAACAGAATTGATCTATGCGTTAACGTGCAGAGAGGGAGTTATGACCAAATCCGTGAGAAAAAAGCAGAGGAAAGCAGTGAGCATATATGTGAGCGTATTATAGCTGTCAGGCAGATCCAGAAGGAACGAAACGGAGCGGGAATATATAATGGCAGAATTGAGGCAAAGCGGATGCCGGCTCTTTGTGAGATGACGAAGCCTGCTGAAAAAATGATGGAGCACTATTATGAGACGCAGCATCTGAGTATGAGGGGGTATCACCGGACACTGCGGGTTGCGAGGACTATTGCAGATCTGGATGGAAAGAAAATGATTGATGATGTTCATATTTTGGAGGCGGTATCGTATCGAGGATTTTTGGATAAATAATATGATGTTAGGGTCAAAAGGTCTTTTGCCCCTGTCATCATGTAATACAAATAGTATACATGGAGAGATATATGCACATGGTTTACATAATACAAAATGACAATTATAAATCATATGAATGAAAACAAAGCCTGGCATAAAGAATGTGCCTATGCCTATTTCTGGGAGACAGCCCCCGGTATTGGTTCTGCGACAATAGAAAAGATTTTTGAATTATACGGCAGTTATCAGAAGATGTATGAAGCGCTTGAGGATGAAAAAATATATCATTCTCTGGGACTGTGCGGAAAGATGTCTGAGTTTAAGCAAAGAAAAAAGACATTGATCAAAAACCATTTTATGGATTGGAACGTAAATTTGAGATATCAGGAGATGATCGGACAACATATTTTTTGTATTCCACGGTTTTTAAACGGCTATCCGCATAAACTGCAGGAAATCGATAAAGCACCGTCGGCATTATTTGTAAAGGGAAAACTCCCGGAGGAAAACAGACCTTTGGTAGCAATTATTGGTGCACGCAATTGTTCAAATTATGGTGTTCACATGGCAAAAGAGCTGGGACAGGTATTGGCCATGCATGGAATAGGAGTGGTAAGCGGTCTTGCCCGCGGAATTGACGGAATAGGACAGCTGGCGGCATTAAATGAAGGCGGAGCAACGTTTGGAATACTCGGTTCCGGTGTTGATGTGTGTTATCCGCCGGAAAATATAGAATTGTATAAAAGGCTTGCAAATAGTGAAAACAGAGGCGGAATCATCAGTGAAATGCCTCCGGGTACGCAGGCAGAGAAAAAATTTTTTCCGATGCGGAACAGGATCATCAGTGGACTTGCAGATGCAATCATTGTCGTTGAGGCAAAGGAAAAAAGCGGGACCTTTATTACCGTAGAACGGGCACTGGAGCAGGGAAAAGACGTGTATGCCTGTCCTGGAAGGATGTGCGACTCATTGAGTATCGGCTGCAATCGCCTGATTTCACAAGGGGCCGGAGTAATCTGGAATTTGGATGAATTTGTACAGGAGGTGTATCAAAATCATGGATTTCATATAAATATAAACCAGGATACAACGGTGAGCCGGATAGAAGATGATCAGGAAAAAAATACGCTGCCTTTAACACTAATCCGGCAGGTTATTTATAATTGTCTGGATTACAATATGCAGCCTGTTGACCGGATACTGGAACGGGTGATGGAAAAGCATGAAATTTTGTTAAAGGATTTGTTGATTGAACTGAGCGATATGGAGCGTCTGGGGTATGTCAGACAGGAAAATGGGTTTTATGGACTTGCGCCTTGATTTGAACTATCTGAAATTTGCCCGAAATCTGCCTGAAATCCGTCTGAGATCTACTGGAAACCTGCCGAAAATCCGCCTGAGATCTGCCGGTAATCTGACGGAAATCTGACGGAAATCTGACGGAAACCAACCGGAAATCTGCCACAATTCTGCCACAATTCTGCCGGAGCCTGTTTGACAAACAAAAATGAGCATATTACAATGAAAACATATGTCAAATATATGAGATTTTTAAAAGTAAAATGAGCGAGAGAGGTATTTCACAGATGAAAAGAAAATGGAAAAAGCTGATCGTGTCACTGATGTCCGGTATTATGATTGTCACGACAGTTGCCACCACAACGACAATTGTTGGTGCGACAACAGTCAATGAAATGACTGTTTCTGATAATGTATTGCAAGATATAAATCAGGATTCGGAAAAAAATAATATTGATCCGGAAAATGAGGATGTTAAATTGACCTATGATCAATATGATATGCTGACTGATGAGGAAGTTCAGAGAGAATTGTCAGCAACAGCTACAGAATTACAGGATATTATGAAAACAGAAAGTGGTGCATGTAAATATCTGTTTTTGGGTGACAGTGTAATGTGTGGCGGTTATACAGACCAGTCCGGAAATGCAGTGACTTCTTTTGTGACCTATCTGGATCGCATGAGACCGTCTTTTATTATCAACAAAGCCGTTGGCGGCGCTACATATACCACTGTGCATGAGCCAAATGTCATGACCGAACTGAATGGTATCAATATTGAGGATTTTGATGCCGTATTCTTGTATTTTGGTGTCAATGATTATTGTATATCCTCTACAATCGGTAATGTCGGCAGTACCGGAACAGCGACCACCTGTGGGGCGCTAAACGCTATTATCAATAAAGTAAACAATGCCGGTGCAAAATGCTATGTGATTCTCCCATTTCCCTGCAAGCAGCAGTTTGGAAATGAAACCAATATGAATGGCTATACATATCTTGCCTATGTAAGCGGAATCCGCAAAGTATGTGAAAAGAAAGATGTTACGATAATCGATTTTAATAAAGAACTGAATATCAATAAAGATAATTTTGTCGATTATTATGTTGATGCCATTCATCCCAATAATCAGCTTCAACAGCTTGCGGCCAATTATCTCAATACTTTTCTTGGTGAGGATACCGGTGCACAGGATTCCATGACAGGATTTGTTGAGAGACTTTATAAAAACTGTCTGGGCAGGACTTCCGATCAGGAGGGGCTCAGGCATTGGACCGAGCTTTTAAAGAATAAGGATATTACCGGAGCGGCAACAGCACAGGGATTTTTCTTCAGTAAGGAGTTTATCAATAAAAATGTTGATAATGGTGAGTATGTGGAATTGTTGTATCAGACATTGATGGACAGACATTCCGATCCGGCCGGTTATGCTAACTGGGTTAATTTGCTGGAAAATGGGGTGTCACGTGAAAAAGTGTTTTCAGGCTTCTGTGCTTCCAGGGAGTTTGGACAGATATGTAAAGATTATGGAATTGAGCGTGGAGAAATCAATCTGACAGCATCCAGAGACCAAAATGAAGGTCTGACACAGTTTGTTGCAAGATTGTATACCAAAGCACTGGGCAGAACCTATGATCTGGATGGTTTGAATTTCTGGTGCAACGAAATCCTGACCGGTAAACAGTCCATTACACAGGTTTCAACGGAAGGATTTTTCCATTCCAGAGAATTTTACAATAAAAACCTGAGTGATGCTGAGTATGTAAAGGTATTGTATCGCACCTTTCTGGACCGCGAATATGATCAGGATGGTTATGAATACTGGAAGAAAGAGCTTGCAAACGGAAAGTCAAGAGACGAGGTACTGCTTGGGTTTGCCAATTCCAAAGAGTTTTCGGAAATTAAGCAAAAATACGGATTACAGTAGGTGTGATTATACATGATGGATTTATCCTTTTACAAAAATAAGAGAGTATTGATTACCGGCCATACCGGCTTTAAAGGAAGCTGGATGTGTATGGTGTTATTAAAGGCAGGAGCAAAGATAACCGGCTATGCACTGGATGCGCCGACAAAGCCTGGCTTATTTGAGTTATGTCAACTGGATATAAAGATGGATTCTGTGTATGGGGATATCCGTGATCTGCAGCATTTAAAACAGGTATTTGAAAGGACACAGCCGGAAATTGTGATTCACATGGCAGCGCAGCCGATTGTGCGGACTTCATATCAGGAACCGGTTTACACCTATGATGTTAATGTGATGGGGACTGTTAATGTGCTTGAGTGTGTCAGGCTGACAAAAAGTGTGCAGTCATTTCTGAATGTGACAACAGACAAAGTATATAAAAATCTGGAAAGGCAGGAAGGTTATGCAGAGGATGAGGAATTAAACGGATATGATCCATATTCCAACTCCAAGTCCTGCTCAGAGCTGGTGACAAGTAGTTATGTAAACTCATTTTTTGCGCCGCAGATCAAAGACGAAGGACGTCATATAGCAGTTTCTACAGCAAGAGCCGGCAATGTGATCGGGGGCGGCGATTTTGCATCAGATCGTATTATTCCGGACTGTATCCGGGCTGTAGAGCAGGAAAAAGACATCGTTGTGAGAAATCCTTTTTCTACAAGACCCTATCAGCATGTGCTGGAGCCGGTGATGGCATACCTTATGATCTGTCAAAGGCAGTATGAGGACATTTCCTATGCCGGAAGCTATAATGTGGGACCGGATGATACGGACTGTTATACAACCGGGGAGCTTGTGTCACTTTTTTGTGAAACATGGAAAGAGCTAAGTGGACAGGAGATTATCTGGATCGATCGGTATGACGGCGGCCCGCATGAGGCCAATTTCCTAAAGCTTAACTGCTCGAAGCTTAGAAATACCTTTGACTGGCATCCTGTATGGAATGTAAAAGAAGCCATGAAAAAGATTGTGGAATGGGAACTTGCTTATCAGAATATGAATACAGAGGGAAAGGATACTTGTATTGAGAATATCATGAATGAGCAGATAGAAGCTTATCGTGCAAGCACGAACCTTTTGACCTTCTGACCCTGATATTATGAAATTATAAACAACGTGCAATGCAGCTTTGATGCTTCAATAAGACTTTGCACGTTGTTTTTAGATGTGTAAATAAAAGATAAGACAGATATATCAGATTATTATAAAACTGTCAGTATTAATGCCAAGGGCATGAAGGGTATTGATGCTTTCGGTAATGCATGCATCCAGGGTTTTATTGGGAGCACCATTGTTGGAAGCTTTAATACGTTGTAATTCCATAAGACGTGTGATTTCATGTTTAACGGTTTCATCGTGTGTCATATTGCTGATCTCCATTTTGGGTACCTCCTATCGACTGATAGGGCAATTATAACAAAATGCAAAGCCTTATTCAATTATCAAAGTACTAAAAAATGGATTTTAAAACGCGAAATTACAAAAAGATATGCTATAGAGATGCTTATGATTTTAACATAGAAATCCGGCAATTACAAGCCTCCCCAATCAATTTATAATTGTGTATGTCCGATATATAAAAATATGATATAATGAGCGTAAGAGTGCGGATCATGATATAATGAGCGCAAGAGAGCCGATGTGCTTGCACAATCAGCGAACGAAAGGAAATCATATATGTTTGAAAATATGACAGAAGATCAGGCAAAAAACGAAATACTGCAGATGGTTTCAGAGTATTGTAAAAAATATCACAATACCGAGGACAAACAAAATGATCTAAGCAGGATACCTTATGCATCCAGAGTCTATGACAGTGCGGAAATGGTTAATCTGGTGGATTCGGCTCTTGAGTTTTGGCTGACATCCGGACGGTATACCAGACAGTTTGAAAAAGAGTTTGCGGAATACCTGGAAGTGAAATACTGTTCCCTTGTCAATTCCGGTTCATCTGCCAATCTGCTGGCATTTATGGCACTGACCTCACCACTCTTAGGAGACCGACAGGTCAGACCGGGAGATGAGATGATTACCGTGGCAGCAGGCTTTCCGACGACCGTGACCCCGGCGATACAGTATGGCGTTGTTCCTGTCTTTGTGGATGTGACGATTCCACAGTACAATATTGATGTCAGACAGATGGAGCTGGCGCTGTCTGATAAGACCAAAGTAGTGATGATCGCACATACGCTGGGCAATCCGTTTGATTTACGCGCGGTAAAAGAATTTTGTGATAAGCATCATTTATGGTTGATTGAAGATAACTGTGATGCCCTTGGCAGTACCTATGATACAGTTCTTGTACAGGAAGATGGCAGTACGAAGGTGGAAAAAAGAAAAACGGGTACGATCGGTGATATTGGGACATCCAGCTTTTATCCACCTCATCATATGACTATGGGAGAAGGCGGGGCGGTATATACCAACAATCCGCTTTTGCATAAATGCATCCGGTCCATGCGTGACTGGGGCCGCGACTGTATCTGCGTTTCCGGACAGGATAATATGTGCGGTCATCGTTTTGACGGTCAGTTTGGAGAGCTTCCATACGGATATGATCATAAATATGTCTACTCGCATTTTGGATACAATTTGAAAGCCACTGATATGCAGGCGGCAATCGGCTGCGCCCAGCTTGAAAAATTCCCTTCGTTTGTCGAAAAACGAAAAGAAAATTTTCAATATCTGTATAATGCTTTGGTTGAAAAAGGTGCTGATAAAATACTGATCCTGCCGCAGAAGGAAAGCCATTCCGATCCCAGCTGGTTTGGATTTATGTTAACCATAAAAAGTGATGAAAAAGGAGAGCCGGTTGCTGACCGTAAAAGAATCATATCACATATAGAAGGATGTGGTGTCCAGACCAGGATGTTGTTTGCCGGAAATCTCACAAAGCATCCCTGCTTTGATCAGATGCGCGCTGAAAAGAAGGGTTACCGGATTGTCGGAGATTTGAAAAATACCGATTATATTATGGAAAATACATTCTGGGTTGGCGTATATCCCGGAATGACAAAAGAAAAATTGCAGAGAATGGCGGATGTGATCGGTGAAGCATGTGCCGTATAAGGCAAAAATAAATATAGTAATTTTTAACAAAAAAATATAAATATCGAAATTGCTCTTGCGGATTTGCATCTATCATGCTATGCTTTCTGCAAGAGCATATTTCTATTTTCTGATAGAATATTGACGATACAATATCAATAATGTAGTGCTGATTATGTGATATGGATATATTCTAATCTGATTTTCTTACATCAATTCTTAGATCTTATGCTTTTAAAATTCATTAATAATTTTATAAAGCAGGAGATTTACGGAAAAGACGCGGGAAAACATTTTCCGCCCGAAAAGGCAGACTAAGGATATCGTATTTCGTCTGGTATTCGGCAATGACAGGCAGGCACTTTTACAGCTTTACAATGTTCTGCATGGAACTGCGTATACCGATCCGCATGAGCTGCAGATTGTGACACTGGACAATGCGATCTATATTTCGAGAAAAAATGATCTTGCATTTTTGCTTGCCGGTTCGATCAACATGTACGAGCATCAGTCTACGTTGAACCCTAATATGCCGGTGAGATTTCTGATCTATCTGGCACAGGAGTACCAGCTGCTTGTGGAAAGCACGGACAAGAGTTTGTATGGAAGCGAGCTGATACCACTCCCGACACCACAGTGTGTTGTATTTTACAATGGAACAGCAGATACACCGGATGAATATGAACTGCGCCTGTCATCTGCATTTAGCAATCAGGATGTAGAGCCCGCCGCTGAGGTCGTGGTCAAAGTCATCAATATCAACTACGGACACAATGACCATCTGATGCAGGGCTGTGGGATGCTTTCACAATACGCCCAGTTTGTAGCTGTCACAAGGGAATATGCAAATAAATATGATAACCGTGAAGAAGCCATGAATGCTGCGATCGAGTATTGTATCGGGCATGGAATACTGGAGGATATCTTGAAAAAACATAGGAGCCAGGTGCTGGGATCGCTACTGGAAGAGTTTGATGAAAAGAAATATGCGAGGACACTGCGGGAAGAGGGCTACGAGGCCGGCAGGGAAGAGGGCTATGAGTCAGGATTTCTTGAGGGAAAACAGGAAAAAGAACAGGAATTATTGCAAAATCTTATGAGTTCGATGAATATTACAGAGACCGAAGCCAGAGAAAAACTGGGAATACAAAAGATCATATGATGATTGAGAGGGAAATGGGAAGCTTCGATTGAGCACCACTGTAGTATCAAATCCATCAAAAACATGTTATAATAAAAAATATGATGAATATAACTCATCTGAGACATATGAAAAAATAGTAACGGGGGATAAGAATGAAAGTAGTTATTTTAGCAGGTGGTGCGGGTACACGAATCAGTGAAGAGACATCCATCCGTCCCAAACCAATGATAGAAATAGGCGAAAAACCGATATTATGGCATATCATGAAATTGTATTCTTATTATGGATACAACGACTTTATTATCTGCTGCGGATACAAACAGCATATGATAAAGGAATGGTTTGCTGATTATTATCTGAAAAATTGTGATGTTACCTTTGATTTTGCGCATGGCAATGAAATGACTATACATAAGACATACAATGAGCCATGGAGAGTGACCGTTGTGGATACCGGACTGAATACCATGACCGGCGGCCGTATTAAAAGAGTACAGAAATATATTGGCGATGAGCCGTTTATGATGACCTATGGCGATGGATTGTGTGATGTCAATATCGAAGAGCTTGTAAAATTCCACAAATCACATGGAAAAATTGCCACATTGACTTCGGTTATACAGGAACAGCAGAAGGGAATTCTGGATATCGGAGAGATGGGGGCTGTACGTTCATTCCGTGAAAAACAGATTACGGACGGAAGTCCGATCAATGCCGGATTTATGGTGTTGCAACCGGAGATATTTGAGTATTTAAAGGATGACTCTACGATCTTTGAAACAGAACCATTAGAGATGCTTGCTGAGAAAAATCAGTTGATGAGTTATCAGCACAGGGGCTTTTGGCATTGTATGGACTCTTTGCGGGAAAAAAATGAGTTGGAAGCAATGTGGAGCGGACAAAAGGCACCGTGGAAGGTATGGGATTAACATAAAGAATTGGACGACCGAAGATATGAGAACTGTAATAACCGGAGCAACCGGAGCAATCGGACATGCCCTGATTGTCGAATGTATCAGACATAGTATGGAAGTAGCCGCTATTTGTCACCGCGGTTCTGCAAAAGCTGACAGGCTTGCAGATGAAGTGAGTAAAATGCTGTATGTTGATCTGGTGGATGAAAATCCGGAACATATCAGTTGGATGGATGAGTGCGAGAAAACAACATTTAAGGATGTTAAAAGTTATGTAAATCGAAAACTGCATATATATTTTATGAATCTGGATGAATATGCTGCATTTACAGAGTCAGCATGTCCAATTGGATGCGAAAAGCTGTTGGACGATGTCAGAAAAGGAGCCGGCTATGATTTGTTTTTTCACCTTGCATGGAATGGAACAACAGGCAACTCACGTAATGATGAAAGTCTTCAGCAGGACAATTTAAAATATGCACTGGATGCTGTAGAACTTGCGCATAAATTATTATGCCATACCTTTATTGGAGCAGGCTCACAGGCTGAATATGGAAGAGTAGAAGGAAGGCTGCGTGCAGACACACCTGCACATCCGGAAAATGAATATGGCCGAGCCAAGCTTGAAGCCGGAATACAGACCAGAGAACGATGCAAAAATCTTTCCATTAAACATATATGGCCCCGAATTTTAAGTGTTTATGGTCCTTATGATACGGCTACCAGTATGATCATGGGTGCCATAGCAGCATTGAAAAAAGGAGAAGCCCCGCAGTTTACCAAGGGAGAACAGCAATGGGATTATCTTTATAGTGCAGATGCTGCCAAAGCAATGCTTGCAGCTGCATTACATGGTAAAGATGGCAGTATTTATCCAATCGGAAGTGGAGAGGTGCATCCCTTGGCTGAATATATTGAAATCCTGAGACAGCAGGTTGATCCTGAGGGCACAATATCCTTGGGGGCTATGCCATATGCTCCAAAGCAGGTGATGTATCTATGTGCCGATATTTCACAATTAAGTGAGGATACCGGTTTTAAGCCTGAGACAAAGTTTACACAAGGTATCCAGCAGATTCTGAAAGTGCAAAAATTAGAATAGATAATAGAAGGTATATTCATAAATTGATATTACCTTTTTTAACATAGATTATTATTAAATTCGGATCTACGTGATTTGAAAATAGTATTATGTAAAAACCTCTCTGTCAGATAATGGCAGAGAGGTTTTGGTTAATTATTATTCCAGTGAATTTATCTTAGTAGCTTTTTTTCTTGGGTGTACCGTCTGAATTAAAGATATTAAACAGAGTATGCATATTATTCCAACTGATATAAACATTCCCCATATAGCATCGCTGTTATCATATATCATTTTTAACTGGTGCTTACCTGCTGGTGTTTTGATAAACAGATAGGTATTCATCAAATCTTCTGGCTCTACAAGTTGATCATCAATATATATTTTCCATGCAGTTGTATAGGGGAGACTAAACATTGTGTAACCGGCGTTGTCATAGTCAAGATCAGCCGTTATGATATTGTCTGTCCTTTTTACATTTTCCAGCTGATTGGACTTGGCTGTTTGAATAAATGTCTTGTAATGTTCTTGATTAAATGTATAGCAGGTAAAAGTATAATCCTCACTGAAGGTTTTATTGGGATAGGGAATCTTGAAGGTAACTGATTCATTGGCTTTGCCCTCTCCCAAGTAAACAAATTCATTAGCATATAAATAAATAGGACCATTGCTATTCGGGGTAACCGTAATCTCACAATATAGATTGTGACTTGTGAATACCGGATCAGTAGAATTTTCCTGGCCATATATGATTTCTCTTGCCTGTTCTTGTGTGAGTTTGTCTCCATTAGAGTTCATAAAGAGAATTTTATTGCTTGTTTTATCAGATGAATCTGCATCTAATATGATAGGAGATCCATATACTTTCTGGTCATTACCAGTAATTAAACCGACTATATAATCTTGAAAAGTAGCAGCATTGTCCATCGAATTCTCTGGTATATATTCAATATCTGATGGAACATATATTCCAAGTGACAGTGCATCCGGATTGGTATATATAAAATAGCCGTTGATAGTATCAAAATAGTCATAGTTGTACAGATCCCCCAGCGATGCAGTGGAATAACATGGAACCTCAATATAATTGCAGGATGATAATGCCATCGCCAGTGGAGTGGAGTTGTGGTGTGCCATAATAAAGTTATGACCATAATACAAACCATAATAATAATTCATAAACTGTAAATTATTAGATAAAAAGGAATTAAAATAAGTGCCGGTTGGTGCATTTACGATAAAACCATTATTAGATCCATAAGAAGCAGGAAGAGAAAAACGTTCTGCTTTCTTGGAAGCCGTATCTAATAAATTTGAATGATATTCAGCCTGATTTTCATAGTCGCCATAAATACTGATGTTATCAAGAGAAATAGAAGTACAATCATAAAATACATTCAAAGTCATTTCTAAGGCAAATAATACAATCATCATGGCAGATAAATATTTTTTCAGATTATTAAAATGAGAAAAAATGAAATAGATGACATAATAAAGTACAATTAAGATGATGGTTGAAATAAAAGCGAATAAAGTATTACCATCACCAAGGAACTGGCAGGCGCACATAAACAGGATTGCAATGCCGGTTGAAATTGTAATTTGTTTTATAGAAATATGCTCCAACTGATTGAGTATTTCGAAAGCAATTAAAGCTGCTATAAAAGCAAATAAAAATACATGTCTGTTGGGGACGCCTACCTGATAGTGGAAGCCATTCCACATATAGGTAGAAACCTGTTCATTAAAACTGATAAATAAAATGATTGTAGGAATCAAATATCTAAGCTTTTGCCGGAAACTGATTTTTTTGCACAATATAAATAAAGCAAAAAGCAATAAGAAAAATACACCCATATATAAATTGATATGCCCGTTGTCACTTGTGATTGTTTTGCATGGCGTGAACAGCATAAACTGCTTCCACTGATTAAAGTAAGAGGTAAAGAAACCAAAAGTTGGAGCAATACTATCAGATTCAGCATATCCCGTTCCCTCACGTGATGAAAACAGACCGGCAAAAAGACCGACAAGGTTATTATAATTACATAACGCACCGAGAAGAGAAAATACAGCAAAGCGTAATCCTTTTATGATGAAATCCTTGATACTGTCAAATTTGCATGTAAAGAAATGTATCACAAGAAAGATACAAATATAAAAGGCAATATTAAAGTTGGTCAATATACAAAAGAAGAGCAGGAGAGAATAAGCAAGCCATTTTTTCTCGTATATCATACGTTCCTGCAACCATACTAAAATCGGGAAAAGAGCAAATAATAAATACCACCAGAATATATAGCTGTGCATAGCTATCATATAAGTGTTCAGGCTGTAAATCAGTGCAGGAATCAAAAGCTTCCAGTCCGACTTGTCAGCTTTAACGCCATTTTTTCTGTGTGTCAGATAATAGCATACAGAAAATCCGGAAAATCCAAGTAAAAGAGCATCTGTAATCATAAATACAGATGGAAGTGCGGATGCTGAAAATAAAAGTAACGGAAGGTAATATATAATATACAAACCGGGGAAAATACCATTGGCATAGCCACCAAGCATGCTTAGTGTCGTATTACCATCCTTTAGATTATAATAGGTATTCAAATTTGCGGCTAAAACAGAGGAAATACCATCAGAATCTAAAAATGAGCCTGTACCAAAGGGTGCGGAACTGTAATAGATCATAGCAGCAATGAATACAGCTGTAGGAAGTATAAATGCAGTCAGATATACTTTATTGGTAATAATCCGGTAATGTGTATTTCCTAATAATTTCAAGTTGCAGCATTTATTCTTAAAAGCATTGAGGGCGTTGATCAATTTGGCTTTTCCCTTATCAATTGTAAAGCATAGCAACAAAATAATTCCAATAGCTGAAATTATCAGATATATAAGATAGATATAAGAATTTGAAGTCTTGTGCATAGCCGGATCGGCATCTGTAAACAAGGCTGCCGATACTTTTGAAAGGGCATCTTCATTGATTGTGTATGCAGTCATGCGGAAACGGAAAGATAGATTTCTACTTGCTGTAAATTGCAATAATCCTTCAAATGAGGAATTGTCTCCCATATCTTCAACCATATAATCATAAAAACTACATATAATGATATAGTGTTTTTTATCAGGATTGTTATAGTGATAGGAAACCGTGATTTGTCCATCGTCCAAAGTCTGGGGCATTTGCTCTATGCAATAGGTATTATTTCCTTCAGCGACAACCTTAAAATCATCAGTTGAATCAAAAGTAAAATCGACAGGGGATTCCGCAAATACGTCTTCGTCAACACCCAGAATATGTGCACGGAGATTAAATGCCTCAAGATCATTAAAATCTCCGGCAATTCCGTATCTTTCTTTTATTTCATCAGTTATTTCTACGTGTTCTCCGATTAAAGACAGAGTATCTGCCATGTCAGATGCATAGTATTTTTCATAAAACTCATCATAGGCCGAAACGGAGGGATCGGAAGTCTGGTCTTCGGAGTGTGTAGCCTGCGTAATCTGATCACTAAATACTGATTGATAGCTGTCTCTTGCATCCAGAGAGGATGGCAGGATGTTTTGATTCAGCATGATAGAGCTTCCAATTGAAAACTCAGCAATGATAAAGAATGGTAATAATTTTTGCGTGGATGATTTATCTGAAAAATAGGGAGCGATTAACCCTAAAATATACATTATCAGGAAAATTATAATAAATTCTACAGTAATCGTCATAAAATTATGAGAAGCCCCGAATAAAGAGAAAATGATCACGACAACACTAAAAGAAAGCCCTGCTATCATCCGACGGTGGGAAAGATCTCTGAGTGAATTGAGCGAAACTGCCGAAAGTCTTAAACAATAAAAAGTAAAGAAGATAGAATAATAAATGGAAGATGCCTGTGTTTCAAGACATAACTCAATAAGATGCATGAGAGGCGTTAACTGTAATGTACCTATGGTCAATATGATAAATATAAAGTTTTTAAGTTTGTTTTTTCTGTCAATCCTTGAATTGAAAAAATATAAAATTAATAACATAAAAAAGAAAAGCCCAAAATACAGGTCAAGTCCACGACCGTAGGAAAAATATTCAGAGGGGGCAGAACCTGGGAGAAAACGTGAAAGAAATACAGCCGGACCATAATTTACGGAAAATCCGGGATAGGTATTATTTTTGCAATCAGAAATAAAGGTGGTTAATTGAGGAATACAGATTGCAAAAGACATTAAAAATGCAAAAGCATAACAAAGTATCAGGTGAAGAAAATCTACAACCCTCTTTGGAAAATCTGAATTAGAAAAAATGACAAAAAAGATGCCTAAGTATATAAACAATATACAGGAATCCGGTGCACTAATGCAAAGAGATGCAGCACATGCCATGGAGAAGTATACATAGCCTTTGTTGCTAAATGTTTGTTCGAAAAAAATAAAAATAATGGGCACAATAGCGTAAAAAAGCATTGTATTCGGATATGTGTTGCTCAATACAGAATAAGAAGATAATCCGTATGCAACAGCTAATACAACCAGAAAGGTCTGGGTAATATTCTTGAAATATCCGGATGCTTTAAGATAAATATAAAATGTAAGACTTGCTACAGAACAATAGATAATACTTTTTGGAAGCTGATGAATGTACATATCTGTCGGGAGCATGTTTGAATAAAATAAATTGATCAAAAAAAGGATAATAAAAGATATTATGGGGGCGTAAATATAAAAAATTGCCTTTCCGGGTTCAAAATTCTTGATCTTAATATATTGCTTCATAATGAAAACCTCACAAAATAGTACTTTTACAGACTATTATATCAACACATGATGTTTGCTACAATCAAAAAATGTGGTATAATTTTCATATATTTTATAGTTTAGATGAGACAGGAAAAACACATGAAAAAAATCAGCATTTTAATACCATGCTACAATGAAGAAGAAAATGTAGGCCCAATGAGTGAGGCCATCAGCAATTTATTTGCGGATGAACTGTCTGCCTATGAATATGAGCTTGTTTTTATAGATAATGATTCAACAGATAATACCAGGGCGCTGCTTAGAGAAATATGCAGGAAGAATCACAACATCAAGGCTATTTTCAATGCCAAAAATTTCGGACAGTTCAATTCCCCTTATTATGGCATGCTACAGACGACCGGAGACTGTACGATCAGTATGGTATGTGATTTTCAGGATCCAGTGGAGTTGATACCACAATATATAAGAGAATGGGAAAACGGATACAAGATAGTCATAGGTATTAAATCAAAAAGCAAAGAAAATAAATTTGTATATGCCATGCGTAGTTTGTACTATAAGGCAATCAAAAAGTTTTCCAATGTAGAACAAATTGAACAATTTACCGGCTCCGGTTTATATGACAGGGATTTTATCAACGTGCTTAGGGAGCTAAAGGATCCTACTCCGTTTTTGAGAGGAATTGTGGCAGAACTGGGATTTAAAAGAAAAGAGATCCGGTATGAGCAGCCCAGGCGCAGAGCCGGAAAGAGTAAAAATAATTTTTTGAGTCTTTATGATGCAGCCATGCTCAGTATTACATCTTATACCAAGGCTGGCTTACGGTTGTGTACTTTTGCAGGAATTTTTTGCGGAATATTCAGTCTGGTCGCAGGCATTGTTTATCTGGTATTGAAGCTGATGTATTGGGATCGTTTTACGGCAGGTATGGCACCGCTTTTAATTGGAATGTTTTTCCTGGGAGCTTTACAATTGTTTTTTATTGGATTTTTGGGAGAATATATCAGCAGTATCAATCAGAGGGTGATGAACAGACCACTGGTAATTGAAGAAGAACGGATTAACTTTTAGTCATGAAAATTGGAGTTGTTATAGTTACATATAATCGAATAGAAGAACTAAAGAAATCCCTGATGTGTTATGAGAATCAGACCAAGAAGCCGGAATACATTATTGTGACTGATAACTGCAGCACGGATGGAACCAGAGAGTTTCTTGAAGGCTGGAAATCGGAACAGGGAGTATGTGAAAGGTATGTCATTTCACTTGATGAGAATCTTGGTGGTGCCGGAGGTTTTTATTATGGCATGCAGATGGCACAGGAGATGGAAAGTGCTGACTGGGTCTGGGTGGCTGATGACGATGCATTTCCGGAGCAGAATGCTTTGGAAATAGCGGAGAATTTTTCAGATAATCATCCTGAAGAAATGCGAATGGCAGCAGCGCTCTGCGGAATGTGTGAATATGAAGGCAGGATTGCTTCTGTACAGCGCAACCGTTTTGTAAAGACAATCTTTGGAACACAGGATATGCCGGTGCCTAAAAGTGAATTCTCTAAAGAGTATTTTTATATTGATTTATATTCATTTGTCGGTACGATTATTCGAAGAGAGGTTATTAAAAAAGCCGGTCTTCCCAGAAAAGATTTTTTTATCTATCAGGATGATTTTGAACATTCTGTAAGAGTGGGAAAATATGGAAGGATTATCTGTGTGCCGGCTATTTTAATTCATCATAAGGATAATTATCTCTATGGTGATGGTGTTACCTGGAGAGATTATTATGCTACGAGAAATGTTGTAGTGATGTATCGGGAGCATTTGGATAGAAAGTCTGCATGGCTAAGAGGATTTCGTAGAATATTGGTTGCTTATTCATCCTTTGACAGGAAGAAGATAAAGGTAATTAAAGAAGCCGTTAAAGATGGAAAACTGGGGCGAACAGGGATACATCCGATGTATAGACCGGGATGGAAAGCGTAAAGGAAAATAGAAACTTGTAACATTAAAACGACATGAAATACAGATAATGGATTTATGAGCATAATAGATAAATTGAGCTATCAATTATTAAAAAAAAATGAATACATTGGTGATTTTAATGAAGAGTACCAGATAGGAGAAAAACCTATCGGATTAAAAAAGAAACTGCCTGGTGCCGCTTATATGATGACACATTTATATTGGCCAAGATACAGATCTGAAATCTTTGAACCTCACGTCATAAAAGCCTATGATCTTGAGAAAATGAAAAAAAAGATTGATAAAGTGGATGTTGTGTCATTTGATATTTTTGATACCCTTTTGCTGCGACCGGTATACGAGCCAAGGGATATGTTTTATTTTGTGGAAAATGAAAATCATGTGGTAGATTTCCGCAGAAAGAGAGTACGTGCTGAAGAGTGGGCCAGAGAACATACAGATAAAAAAAATGGTGAAATTAATATTTTTGATATTTATCAGCATATAGAAGAATGGTGTGGCATTGACGCAGAAAAATCTGCGTTAAAAGAAATTGAAATTGAGAAGGAATATTGTTTTGCACATCCTTTTGTAAAAAAACTGTATAATTATGCAATTGAACAAAAAAAGACTGTGATTGCTACATCAGATATGTATATTCCAAAGGAATATATGAATGAAATTTTGTCTGAGAAAGGTTATACATGTTTTGATGATATTTTTGTATCATGTGACTATCAGGAGAACAAAAGCAGGGGAAGCCTATATCAAATTATTCAAAATATATTTTTGAATAAAAAAATACTTCACATTGGAGATAATCGATATTCGGATATTGTTATGGCTCAAAAAAATGATCTTTTAACAATATGGATTCAAAATGTTAATCGTACAGGCAAAAGATTCAGACAATTTCAAAGTCAGTCTTTAATGAGTTCAGTATATGCCGGTCTGGTTGATGCTTATCTGTACAGCGGAGTAAATAAACAGGCTGGGAAATGTAAAAATCCCTTTTATCTGTATGGCTTTTTGTGTGGAGGACCATTAACATATGGTCTTTGTCAGTGGATAGATGATCTTCAAAATAAAAAGAATGCCGATAAAGTCCTCTTCTTGGCCAGAGATGGATATATAGTCTCTGAGGTTTATAAAAAGTATTTCAACAATGTGAATTCGGTTTATGCATATGCATCGAGACAGGCCTTGCTTCCGGTTTTATGTGTGACAGATTATGAAATGTATCTGCAGGAAGCCTTTTATAAACGCATTGTATATTCTAAAATGAAACCGGTTAAGGCTCTTAAGGATATAGGGATATACTCCTGTTTTGATGTTGATCTTCAAAATGAAATTCAGCAGAAACTGGGATTGGATGAGATTACCTGGACTAAATTTAAAGAATGGATGCTTGAAAAAAAATCTCTGGTTCAATCGCTCTATCAAATCCAATTACAGGCTGTTACAATGTATTTCAAGGGATTGATAGGTAATAGTAAAAATATCATTATATTTGATCTTGGATGGAGAGGCACTTCCATTCTTTATTTAAAGAAATATCTGGAGTCTCAGATGCAAGATGTAAATATAACAGGAGCTATGCTGGGTATACAGGAGATGCCCATGACCGAGTTGCATGCGCTTCATCATTCGATAGAAGGATATATGTTTTCACAAACAAGACCAAGCTTATTTTCCAGAATTAACGGACAGAAAATTATGTTTCTAAAGGAACGTTTTGCTTTGGAGTTTATGTATACATCTTTGGAAAATTCACTGTTGGAATATTATATAGAAGATGATACATGTAAATTCAGGTTTGAAGAAAAGAATTCAGGCACAAATGATGAAATGATTAAAAATATGCATAATGGTATACGGGATTATATTGATTGGTATGTAAAGCTTTTGCCAGTGAAGCTTGGAAATGTAAGGGATTACAGGATGGCATGCCTGCCAATGTGGCAGGTGTTGGCAAACTCCAAGACATTAAAACTTTTTGAAAAATATAGTGAGAGAAAGACAACCCTGCATGGATTTGAAGACGAGGAAACGTAAGTTATGATGTTTTCTATTATAACAGTTGTACTAAATGAAAAAGAAGCCCTAAAGAATACAATTCAGTCAGTAAAGGAACAGAAATATCAAGACTATGAGTATATTGTTGTAGATGGTAAATCTACAGATGGGACGTTGGAAATAATACGTGATTATAAACAGAGAATGCCTCAGCTGATATATATATCTGAAAAAGATGATGGCATCTATGATGCAATGAATAAGGGAATTGGGCTTGCAAAAGGAGAATATGTTCTTTTTTTGGGCGCAGGAGATGTGTTTTATAATACCAATGTACTACAACAAGTAGCACACTACAAAGGACATGACATTATATATGGGTATGGTTTTTTTTCCAGTGGAATACAGGTAGGAGAAAAGATTGGCTGCAAGCTTAGTAAGATTGGCATTCTGTTAGATCACTGCGTGGCACATCAGGCAACATATACCAAATTGGAATTGTTAAAAAAATATCCATTTAATGAAAAATACAAAGCATATGCAGATCAGGATTTTTTGATTCATATGTACAAAATTAAAAAAAATTTTTATTATATAAATCAGCCATTATGCTATTATGATGGAACAGGATTCAGCAGTCGAGAAGAAAACCGTATTAAGTATCTGGATGACCATTTGAAAATAATGAAACAATATTATCCGTGTTTGTTCTATTTTAGACTGTTAATTAGGAAAATAAAAAATTTGTGGGGATAATAAAATGAGATATGTATATTGTACTTTATTTGATATAAATTACACAGTTAAGGGAATTGCAATGTTATTGTCTTTGCGAGAATGCTCACCGGAAGCTCGAATTTATGTCTTGGCATTAGATGATAAAACTGCTGAATGCATAGGAAAATATGATATTTCAGGTATTTGTCTGATAAAATATGAAGATTTTATTCGTCATTTGAAAATTCGGAATAATATGACCCATACTGAGTTCTGCTGGTCTTGTTCTGCAAATTTACTTCAGTATGTTTTTGATTATTATCATGAAGAGTATTGTACATATATAGATGCAGATATGATTTTTTATTCCAATCCATCCTGTTTGATTGATGAAATGATTAAAAAAAATAAAAGTGTTCAAATTATAGAACATCGGTTTACGATGGATCAATATGGAAAAGACTGCATGAAGAAGTTTGGAAGATTTTGTGTTGAATTTAATACATTTCATAATGACGAAGAAGGAATGAAAGTTTTAAAAGATTGGATAAATCAAGTGGATTATTGTTGTTCAGAAACTGCAATGAACAATGTTTTTGGAGATCAGAAATATCTTGATAAGTGGACCGAAAAATTTGAATGTGTTTCCATATGCGAGAATGAGTTTGCGGGAATAGCGCCATGGAATATAGACCAATATCGTCTGGTTAAGATGGAACAAAACATTCCAGTTATAAAGAGAAAGAAATCTGGAACAATGGGAAAAATTATTTTCTATCATTTTCATGGAATAGAAGAAGTTGAAGATGGAAAAGTCAATATAGCCGTTTACAGAATTCATTGGAAGGTTGACAGGAAGCTGGTTGAATGGGTATATAAAACATATATTGAAAGATTAAAAACAATTCAGATTACACTTGAAAAACAACTAAAAGGGAAGTTACGTTTGTTTAAAAAAAGATCAGAGAAAGGTAAGGATGTTTTTAAAACTCAGATTTTAAAAAGAATGTCCGGTTTGTATTGGAAGAATATATTCTGGAATATAGAAATGCGATTTAAATCATTAAAAGCTAAGGATAAAGACATATTTAGAGTTTGAATATTTTAAAGGCAAAATCCGTGCTTCGTGTGAATTAGGAAATGAAAAGTAGAGGACAGATATCTTGAATGATTCTTTGAAGTTTCTCGATAATTTTCGTTATTCAATTTTGAACATGTGGTTTTTTGTTTTTTTGAATGATAAAATGTTTTATTTGTATGACTTGTGGCGATTTACAAACGCTTACAATATTATATATAATGCGAGGAAAATGCTTATGATGAAATTAATAAACTGTGGATGTGGTGCAAAATATTGTAAGTCTGTTGAGTGGGAAAATATAGATTTTAATTCTCATTCAAAATATGTGAGGCAAGTTAATCTTCTAAAAGGACTGCCTTATGAAGATAATAGTGTTGATATGATATTTTCTAGTTGTTTGTTAGAACACTTTGACTCTGAACAAGCCTCTTTCTTTTTGGATGAAACCTATAGATGCTTAAAAAAAGGAGGTATTATTCGAATTGTTGTTCCTGATTTAGAAAATGTGTGTAGAGAGTACTTAAAACAACTTGATAAAGTAAAGTATAATGATACCAAGGAAAATGAATCTAGATATGAATATGTTTTAATAGAATTAATTGATCAGATGACAAGAAAAGAGACTGGTGGAAAGATGCTTGACTATTGGAAATCAAGCAGAAAAGATGCGGTATATATTCAAGAGAGGACAGGAATGCCTGAGTGCGAAGAAGAGAATAATAGATCTTTCTTATTTCAAATAAAAAATATATTATATAAAGTTGTCAGTAAATGTTTAAAGAATAGTCATATATATAATTTATATACAATTGGGAAATTTCAAACTTCAGGGGAAGTTCATCAATGGATGTACGATTCGTATAGTCTGCGTAAACTACTGGACAAACATGGATTTAGGGATGTTGCATGTATGGAATATAATGTTTCAAATTGTTTAAATTGGAAGAAATATGCTCTAGAAGTTAATAAGGATGGAACGGAGTACAAGCCGAATTCTCTTTATATTGAAGCTAGAAGATAATTTTTTGAGGAGGATGATAATATGTTAATGGATTTTATACATAAAAAAATAGTTGATTATCATTATATTAATGCATTAAATATTGCTGCTGCAATTTGCAATAAAGAAACATTTTCTGAATTGAAAAATTGTAATGAAGGAAAGGAAGTAGCTCTTTGTGGAGCGGGGCCATCATTTGAAAAATATATTCCTATTTCTGACTGTGTTCATGTTGCCTTAAATAGAGCACTATTAAACAAAAAAATACATTTTGAGTATTTTTTTGCAGATGATTGGACAGGCATCAATTTTATTAAAGAAGAAATAAAAGAGTATGATTGTAGGAAGTATTTTGGACATGCTTTAGGAAGTGAAGATTGCCAAATACCAGAAAGCTTTCGGATGGAATGTAATGCAAAAAGATACTATACTGATTTGTATAGGGTTGCCAATGGGTTTGAAAGTAGGTTCGTATGCGACATTGATAAAATGGCTATTGGAAACATGGCAAATATTGCTTTGTCAGCAATGCAGATAGTTTTATTTACCAATCCTAAAAAAATATATCTGGTTGGCTGTGATGCTTCATCAGGACATTATATTCAACCTGAATGTTTAAACAAAGATGAGATTAAACGTCATGAAAAGGATCTGGCAATTGCTGTATCTAGTAAAAATACAATAGATTCATGGAGAGAATTGAAAAAATTTGCAAAAATATATTATCCCAATATTGAAATTGTTTCTGTAAATCCAGTAGGTTTAAAAGGTATTTTTATTGATGAATATCAGTCAAATTAATGATTCAAGAGTGAAAACTAGAAATACAATTAGAAATGTTGGTTTTGGAATATTTGACAAAATTGTGAATGTTGTTATGCCATTTGTTGTTAGAACGATTATCTTAAAACAAATGGGTACAGAATATGTTGGCTTGGGAAGTTTGTTTACTTCTGTTTTGCAGGTTCTCAGTGTTGCAGAATTGGGGGTATCGTCAGCAATTAATTTCTGCCTTTATAAACCGATTTCAGAAGGTGATGAAAATGAGATAAAAGACATAATGCTACTGTATAAAACGATTTATATGATTGTTGGAGTGATAATTCTATTTATTGGTATTTCTTTGTGTCCAATAATTCCATATTGCGTAAAGGGAAGTGTTCCTTCAGACATTAATTTATTTGTTTTATATTTTATATATTTATTCAATACTTTTTCAAGTTACTTTTTATTTGGATATAAACATTCAATATTTATTGCTTATCAGAGAAATGATATTTTAAATAAAGTTGATTTATCAATCTGTATTATAAGAAGTATTCTTCAAATTATAATTTTAAAAGTCTCGTGTAACTATTACTTATATATTGTTTTACTGCCTATTTTTACAATTGTATCAAATTGCATAATTAATTATTTGTCTTTTAAAGTTTATCCGGAAATTGCTGAAATAAAAGGATGTTCATTAAGAGGAATTAAGAATATCTCGAAGCAGTTAGAGGGAGTGGCAATTGGAAAAATTTCATTGACTTGTAGAAACTCCTTTGATAGTATTATTATTTCCTCATTTTTGGGTCTCACTGCAACCGCTATTTATTCAAACTATTATTATGTTATATCCTCCTTGGGTTCTTTATTAAGTGTATTTCTCGTTTCTATGTGTGCTAGTGTGGGAAATAGTTTGATTACAAAAAGCATGGAGAGCAATCAAAGTTCTCATCTACAATATGATTTTTATTTTCAATTTATTGTTACATGGTGTTTAATGGTTTTGTTGGGGCTTTTTCAAGACTTTATGAAGTTGTGGGCTGGAGAGCATTTGTTAGTTTCCAGAAACACCCTGATTCTTTTTTGTATATATTTCTATGTGAACAATATGGCTCAGGTTAGGAGTGTGTATTCGGAAGCTGCAGGTATATGGTGGAGATTTAGGTTATTAACAATAGGAGAAATGTTTCTTAACCTGATTCTGAATTTTTTGCTAGGGTTTTATTGGGGGATGAATGGTATTTTAACAGCAACAATATTTACAGCTTTTATTTTTAGTTTTATAGGAATAACGCTTGTTACATATAATGTCTTGTTTGGTTGTTCGTCAAAAACATATTTTTTGAATAATTTATTCTATATTATAACGGCTATTTTAGGGTGTTATTTAATTAATAAAATTGCTGCTTTTATGATTTGTGATAGATTAAAAGATCTATTGATCAAGGGAGGAATTTTAGGAGTTATATCTTTGATGTATTTGCTTTTGATATATTTTTGTGTACGACGTACAAGAACATATTTACTATGGATACGGGAAATATTATTTTCAATATTATAAAAATGAGTATAGAGGTGGATTTATGAGAGTGACAGCATTATTAACAGGTAGAGGTAATAATACTTTAAAAGATAAAAATATATTAGATGTGTTAGGACATCCAGTAATATATTATCCTGCGCATGCAGGAAAAAGGACAACTACAATAGATAGTTTTTATTGCAGTTCCGATGATTCTAAAATCTTGTTAGCTGCGGAAAATGAGGGATACTCGGCAATTATTCGTCCAGCAGAATTAGCTTTGCCGTCATCCCAACATGTGGATGCCATTTTTCATGCTATTAAGGAAATAAAAAGAAAAGAAGATCTGGCAGATATTTTAGTTGTTATTTTAGCAAATAATGTATCAATTAAGTCTGATTGGATTGATGTGTGTGTGAAAATGATGCAAGAGGATATGTCAATTAGTGCTGTTGTTCCGGTATATCAAGATAATGATCATCATCCGCTTCGGGGGAAAAAAGTCGTAGAGGGAAGACTTCAGATGTATGAAGATGGTGTGAATGAAGAAATATCAACAAATAGACAGGACTTGCCAACATGTTATTTTCTGGCACATAATTTTTGGGTGTTAAATACTAGATTATTAATTGAGAATAATGGAAAAGGACAACAACCGTGGGGGTTTATGGGAAATAATATTGCATATTATGAAATAGAGAAGTCGATAGATATTCATGATGAAATAGATATATTGATTGCACAGGAATGGATCAAAAAAAACTATACTGATTAGTGCATTAGGGATAAAGATTAAGTAGAGGTGGTCTTGGTTGGGAAATATAAGTTTATTAGATTGTACTTTGCGTGATGGAGGATATATTAATGATTGGAAATTTGGAAAAGAATGCATTAGAACCATTTTAAGCAAACTGTCAAGTTCAGGAGTGGAGATTATTGAACTGGGTTTCTTAAAAGAAGTAGATTATGATCCTAATATTTCGATATTTCCTAACATTGAAAGTATAAATGATATAATTATAAAAAAGGATCCCTCAGTTCTATATGTTGGAATGATTGATATTAAGAGTGCTATTCCCATTGAAAAGATAGCTGTCTGTGACGGTAAAACTCTAGATGGAATAAGAGTTATATTTAAAAAAGAAAAACTGGATGAGGCATTTTTATATTGTCAGAAAATCAAAGATTTAGGCTATAAATTATTTGTGAATTTTGTAAGTACTGATGCATATGACGATATTGAATTCGCCGAGGCAGTTAGACGTTTTAATTCTTTAAAACCCTATTGTATGGCAATTGTTGATACCTTTGGAATGATGAAAAAGAAACAGTTTAAACGACTAGTTGAGATTGCTGATCGCAATATGTTGGATGATATCGCGCTTGGATATCATGCCCATAATAATTTGCAACAGGCTATGGGAAATGCCGAAGAAATGGTAGAAATGAATTTAAAGAGGGAAGTGGTTATTGATGCATGTGTTTTTGGAATGGGAAGAGGTGCTGGTAATTTAAATCTAGAACTCTTTGCTGAATTTTTAAATGAAAATTATAATAAAAAATACCAGATTTCCCCCATACTGGAGATTATGGATGGATATCTAAGTGAAATATATCACAAGCGCTTTTGGGGATATTCTTTGCCCTTATATATGTCAGCAACCCTTGGATGTCATCCTAATTATGCAATTTATTATGAAGAAAAAAATACACTTACTGAGAAAGAATTTTATGAAATATTAAAAAGTATCTCGGAAAAAGATAAAAGAAATTTTAGTAAAGAAACTGCAGAATTATATTATCAACGCTTTTTTAAGAATACAATTGATGATGAACAAACGATATGTAAATTAAAAGAAGAATTTTGTGGAAAGAGGATACTGGTAATAGCTCCAGGACAAAGTATTCTTAAATATGAGAATGATATTCTAGAAAACGTTGATACTGATACAAAGGTTGTTTTGATTAATTTTTATGATAATAGATGGAAGGCAGATTATATTTTTACCAGTAATGTTAGAAGATTTTCGAAGATAGTTGAAAATGATGTAAATTGTAAAATGATTGTATCATCGAACGTTCGTGGATATAAAAAAGCTGATTATATGGTAAATTATATGTCATATTGTAGTGGAGAAAAGGAAGTGTCTGCCAATGCTTCATTAATGTTTTTGAGATTGTTGATTAGACTGGATGTTAGAGAGGTGCTGATTGCTGGAATGGATGGATATAAAAACACCAATATCAATAATTATTTTAATGATGATTTTGAAAACACACATATTCTTAGGAAGGATAATAGAAATAATTTGATTGCAGAGGAATTAAAAGTAATTTCTAAAAAACTAAATTTTTCGTTTATTACTCCAACGAGATATAAACTGTAGCAATTACTGTATAACAATAAAAAAGTGGAAGAAAATTTGTTTTTAATTTCAGATTTTATAGTATTGAATATTCACCAACATTTGTGTTTCGTTCGTAGAGCCTTTAAGAAATTTAATGAAGTTCATAAAAGAGAGGCTTTGGATATTTTGCGTTGATAATTCAATAACCCCCTATCCTCATAATGTTAACGAGTTACTTTTTTAACTGATATGTTTCGAGGGAAACGCCGAGAGAACTTAATTTGCCTTCATAGACAGATAAGTAATAATCCAGTTTAGATGGATCGGCTTTGATTTGTTGTAGAATAACATAGATATCAATGCTGTTTTGTTTCAGTTCTTCAATGTTCGTGTTTATCATCTCCATGTTTGGTACCTACCTTTTTGTTGATAGGTGTATTATAGCAGAGGATAGGAGTTTATTCAATTATCAAAACAAAAAAACAATATATTTTAAATAAAATAACAACACACACATTGCGTGAAAATAGCATAACATAATGAGATGTGTTTTGTAAAGATATAATTGTATATCGCGATAAAATTAAAAGAGCAATGAATATAGTAATGGGAGAATGAGATGCCAGACAATATCAAACTTCTGGACTGTACCCTCCGGGACGGAGGATATATCAATGACTGGAAATTCGGTCATGAAAATATCGTAAATATATTTGAACGGCTGGTGGCAGCAGGCGTGGATATTATAGAGACGGGGTTCATAGATGAACGCCGTCCTTTTGATATGGACCGCAGTATTGTGCCGGATGTGCATGGGATGAACCGGCTGTTGGATGGACTGGATCACGGAACATCTATGGTTGTCGGTATGATCGATTATGGCACCTGTGGAATTGACAGGATACTGCCAGCAGATGAAAGCTGTCTCGACGGCATCCGTGTTATCTTTAAAAAGCATCATATGACAGAGGCTTTGTCTTTCTGTGAAAAGATCAAGGCATTGGGATATGCGGTGTTTGTACAGGCTGTATCGATCACGAGCTACAATGAAGAGGAATATGAGCTGTTATTAAGTAAAGTGAATAAAATAAAGCCCTACGCTTTCTCCATGGTGGATACCTACGGACTGCTGCACAAAAAGCAGTTGAAGTTTTATTTTGACCGCGCCAATGAGAGGCTTTATCCGGATATCTGTCTTGGATATCATTCGCATAACAATTTTCAGTTAGCATACGCTAACTGCATTGAGCTTTTAGAGGAGCAGATCAACCGGACAGTTGTGGTTGACGGCACTCTGTATGGAATGGGAAAAAGTGCCGGCAATGCACCGATCGAACTGTTGGCCGCTTATATGAATGAAAATTGCGGAAAGGCATATCATAAAAGCCAGTTATTGGAAGCTATTGATGTCACGATCATGGATATTTACCGGATGAGCCCGTGGGGATATCAGTTTAAATTCTTTTTATCAGCTTCCAATGATTGTCATCCAAACTATGTTTCTTATCTGATGGACAAAAAGAAGCTTTCTGTAAAATCCATTAATGAGATATTGGAATCGCTGGAGACGGATAGGAAACTTTTATATGACGAGGCTTATATTGAAAAATTATATATCGATTATCAAAAGAATATATGTGATGACACCAACGATATTGAGGAGTTAAAAGAAAGATTTGAAGGGAAGGAGATCCTTTTACTGGCTCCGGGACATTCGGTTTATACAGAATACAATAAGGTCATTGAGCATATCAGAACCAATAAACCCATCGTGATATCAATGAATTTTTGTCCGGAGGGATATCCGCTTGACTATATTTTTATGAGCAATGCAAAGCGGTATGTCAGACTTTCCTCTGTCCTTGCAAATTTACCGTCACAGATCCGGACGATAGCCACAAGCAATGTGACAAGGGCAAAGGGACAATTTGATTACATATTAAATTATAGTGTGTGGCTTGATGAAGATGCCCTGATCGTGGACAATCCGATGTTGATGTTTATGAAGGTTTTAAAGCAGATCGGGGTAGATAAGGTGACTTTAGCCGGTTTTGATGGGTACACCAAGTCGGAGACGGAAGATTATGTAAACCCAAATATGGCATATAGTTTTAGCAAAGAAAAAGCAATGGAAATCAATGAAGATGTTATCAAAGGCTTGAAAAAGCTTCAATGGCAGAAGCATTTTCAATTTTTGACAGAAAGCCTGTATGAAAGGAACAACTGATATTATGAAAATTCGTTTGGCAGATTATATAGCAGATTTTATGGTGCAGCATGGCGTTGTACACAATTTTTCGGTAACGGGTGGCGGAGCCATGCATCTGAATGATGCATTTGGGCACAAAGAAGGACTGACGACGATTTACAATCACCATGAGCAGGCCTGTGCGATTGCGGCTGAGGGCTATGCCAGACTGACCGGAAAGGTAGCGCTTGTCTGCGTGACCAGCGGACCCGGAGGAACCAATGCCATTACAGGTGTCCTTGGCGGATGGCAAGACAGCATTCCGATGTTTGTTGTATCCGGTCAGGTGAAAAGAGAGACAACAACGGCCTATACAGGTGCAACTGTAAGACAGCTCGGAGATCAGGAATACCAGATTGTGGAAAGTGTGCGCCCGATGACCAAATACGCAGTTATGATCACGGACCCTAATCGCATTCGGTATCATCTGGAGAAAGCTTGGTATTTGTGCAATCACGGCAGAAAAGGACCGGTCTGGCTGGATGTGCCGGTGGATGTGCAGGGTTGCCTGATTGATACGGACAATCTGAAGGATTTTGATGAATCAGAATGCGCAAAAGAAACTCCTCAATATGATACAGGCCTGACAGAGCAGATCTTAAAAAGACTTGGTGAGGCACAAAGACCGGTGATTTTAGCCGGAACAGGGATACGTTTATCCGGGGCCTATCAGGAATTTCTGGAAGTGATAGACAGACTGCGCATCCCGGTTGTGACAGCCTGGAACGCACATGACTTACTGTGGGATGAACATCCGTTATATTGCGGACGCCCCGGCACGGTAGGCAACAGAGGCGGAAATTTCGTTGTCCAGAAATCGGATTGTATTTTGATTTTAGGCTGTAGATGCAATATCCGTCAGATCAGTTACAATTATAAATGCTTTGCGGAAAATGCTTACAAGATCATGGTAGATATTGATAAAGAGGAGCTTTCCAAGCCGACGCTTTCAATTGATATGAAAGTGCATGCCAATGTGGCAGATGTTTTAAAGGATATACAAAAAAAGATACAGGATGGAAGATGTTCCGGACAAAATAATGAGGGAGTTAATGACGGTATCTGGGAATCCGGGCATGAAGAGTGGCTGCAATGGGCACGCGATATCAATCAGCAGTATCCGGTTGTGCTTCCTTCTTATTATAATAAGAATAAACCTCTCAATCCGTACGCTTTTATAAAAGAGTTTTCAAGTATCCTCTCAGCCGGAGATAAGGTTATCTGTGGTAATGGAAGCGCCTGTGTTATGACCTTTCAGGCATTTGAGATCAAAAAAGAACAACGTCTGTTTACCAATTCCGGCTGTGCGGCTATGGGCTATGGATTTCCGGCATCATTAGGATGTGCTGTTGCGGAAAACGGAAAGAGAGTTATCTGCATTGATGGCGACGGAAGCTTTATGATGAATCTGCAGGAGCTGGCGACGGTTTCGTATCATAAGCTAAATCTAAAAATCGTACTGCTCAACAACAACGGATATCATTCTATCCGGCAGACACAGAGCAATCTGTTTTCAGAACATCCGCTGACAGGTGTCAATAAAGAAAACGGTGTAGGCTTCCCGGATTTTGAAATCCTGGCAAGGTCTTTTGGAATTGCCTATAAGAGACTGGATGACTTGAATGATATTCCGGAAAGGATAAATGAGTTTCTGAATATAGATGGACCATGTGTTTTAGAGGTCATTGTGGATGAAAAACAAAACTTTGAACCGAAACTTGCATCCAAAAAACTGCAGGATGGAACAATGGTATCGCCCAGGCTGGATGAGATGTATCCTTTTTTGTGAAAATGCTTTTTTTGATGATTATGCAATAAAAACTCATGTAAATTTTGTACAAAATGGACATAAAAAAAGCAATTCAAAAGATTGCTTTTGAACATGATACATGATAGAATGTTTACATAAATTTAACAATTAGGGGATTTTATGCCTAATTATTTAAAATAATTTAAAAAATATTTAATATTTGATTTAAGAATCTAAATGCAATGGGGTAAAATGGTATGAGTTTGTTGGGCAGAAGAAAGATGCGTATCGGTGATATTCTGATGGCCGAGGGTGTTATCACACAGGAGCAGCTTGATCAGGCTTTGGAATCACAAAAGATAAAGAAGCGTCGTCTTGGTGAGATACTCGTGTCTGACGGATATATTACAGATGATATTATGGCCGATGCTCTGTGTCATCAGATGGGATATGACAGAGCCAATCTACAGGATTCACGCATACCGGACGACTTGATTTCGATGTTTGATGTGGAATTGTTAAAGAAATATACGGCAATTCCTTACTGCTATGATGATCGCAATGTTAATATTATCCGCGTTGCCATGGCAGATCCGATGGATATGCTTGCGATTGATGATTTGTCTATGGTTACGAACCGTATGATTGATCCGATGGTTGCCACACCCGGGGAGATCATGGTCGCAATTGACAAATATTATGGCAATGCCGAAGCGCTGAAGGCTGCCAATGATTTTGAGTCGGAAAGAGCAGATCTGTTCGCGGATGATGAAATTGAAGCGATGAACGATGATGTCAACAACTCGCCGATTGTACAGCTTGTCAACAGCATGATTGAGCAGGCGGTTCGTCAGAGAACATCTGATATACATATAGAAGCTTTAGAGAAAAAGGTTCGCGTCCGCTATCGAATTGATGGTGCGCTCCACGAACGAATGACATACAATATCAAGATGCTTCCGGCTATCGTGGCCAGACTAAAGGTTGTCGGTGGCATGGATATCGCCGAAAAGCGTAAACCGCAGGATGGTCGAATCACATCCTTTGTAGACGGCAGGGAGTTTGATATCCGTGTATCTATTCTTCCTACGGTATATGGCGAAAAAGTCGTAATGCGTCTTACCAACAAAAATGCATTGACAAGAGACAAAGCAGAGCTTGGTTTCAATGATCATGACCTGAAGCTGTTTGATCACATATTGATGAATCCGCATGGCATCATCCTTGTTACCGGTCCTACCGGTTCCGGTAAATCAACGACACTTTATACGGCACTTAGTGAATTAAATAAAGAAGATGTTAATATTATTACGGTAGAAGATCCTGTCGAGGCTAATGTGGCCGGTATCAATCAGGTTCAGACCAATGCCAAAGCGGGGCTTACCTTTGCTTCTGCATTAAGATCCATCCTTCGTCAGGATCCGGACATCATCATGATCGGTGAGATTCGTGATGAGGAAACAGCGTCTATTGCGGTTCAGGCTTCTATTACTGGTCACCTGGTGGTAAGTACACTACATACCAATTCGGCTGCCAGTACTATTACCCGTCTGGCAGATATGGGATTGCCGGAATATCTGATCGCCGATTCAACAGTTGGCATCATTGCACAGCGTCTGGTGCGAAGGCTTTGCCCGAGGTGCAAAAAGAAAGTGCTGGCCAATGCAGACCAACTTGAACTTCTTGGCTTTGGACCGGATGAACAGGTTGAAATTTACGAGCCGGTCGGTTGCTCAAGTTGCGACAACAACGGTTTTAAGGGGCGTATTGGTGTGTATGAGATCATGGAGGTTACTCCCAAAGTGCGAAAGGTTATTGCATCCGGTGAGGATGCAGAACATATCAAACAGGCAGCTTTGGAAGAGGGCATGTATACACTTCGTATGAGCGCGACCAATTATGTTTTAGAGGGAATTACATCGGTATCTGAGATGATCAAGGTTTCGTTTGATTCATAAGGTATCGTCACAATACAAATATGACAGGAATACGATGATAAGGGAGGTAGTCAGGTGGCAGTATTTACATACGTTGCGATTGACGGAAAAGGCAAGCAGGTAAAAGGAAGTCTTGAGGTTGAGAGTCAGGCAAAAGCTTCCGAGCAGTTGAAAAAAGATGGTCTGACGATCATTGAATTGAAAGAAGGCAGTGCCCTCAATAAAGAGATTTCACTGGGCTCTTTCGGAAAGAAAAAGGTTAAGACAAGGGATTTGTCTTTGCTCTGCCGTCAGTTTGTCAGCTTAAACAGAGCCGGTGTTACCATTATTGAAACTTTAAAAATGTTGGCCGAACAGACAGAAAACCCGACACTTCAGGAAGCGCTCGTGGAGGTTTCTACTTCAGTTCAAAAGGGTGATAGTCTTGCAATTGCGATGCGCCAGAGATCCGATGTGTTTCCGGAATTGCTTTGCCATATGGTTGCGGCAGGTGAGGCTTCCGGTAATCTGGACGTATCGTTTGAACGTATGGCGCAGCAGTTTGAGCAGAGTGCCAAGCTGCAGGCGATGGTAAAAAGTGCCATGACCTATCCGATCATTGTTTTGATCGTAGCCTTTGCGGTAGTCATTGTCATGCTGGAATTTGTAGTTCCAACATTCATGGGTATGTTTGCCGATATGGATATTGATATGCCGAAGATTACGCTGGCGGTAGTTGCAGTTTCCGACTACGTACAGGAACATTTCGTTCTGATACTGATCATTATTGCGGCGATTGTTATGGGTGTTGGTTATTTTTCCAAGACAGCTACCGGAAAAGGGTTATTCCACAGAGTAGCTATCAAAGCACCTTTACTTGGTAATCTTACCATTAAGCAGAGTTCGGCGCGTTTTGCCCGCAATCTTTCCACTATGCTTGCAGCCGGTATTGCGATTCCGGATGCAGTACAGATTGTAGGTGAGACGATGAACAACGTATATTACCGTGACGTCATGATGAATGCCAAGACAGATGTTATGCAGGGTGTTCCGTTATCGACACCGCTTGAAAAATCCGGACTTTTTCCTCCCATGGTGTACCACATGGTACGTATCGGTGAAGAAACCGGTAATACAGAAGCCATGCTTGATACATTGGCTGACTACTATGAAGATGAGGTGGAAGAGGCGACCAAAGCCCTGACTACCATGCTGGAGCCTTTGATGATCGTCCTTTTGGCAGGCATCTGCGGTGTTATCATCGGAGCAGTTATCGCACCTATGGGCGCTATGTACGAAGGTCTTGACAGCTTATAATCCGGTTAAAGCTTCATGGATAGGGGCATGAAGATTTAATAAATAAAAGTATTAAATAAAATTAAAAGGAGAGTTTACTATGAAAAAGATGAATAACAAAGGTTTCTCACTTGTTGAATTGATCATCGTTATTGCTATTATGGCAATCTTAGTTGGTGTTTTGGCACCTCAGTATTTAAAACATGTAGAAAAAGCAAGAGTATCAGCTGATAAAGATCAGTTAGATTCATTCTACACAGCTTGTACAACAGCAGCAGCAGATCCTGATTTAACAGGTGTTCCTGCATATAATACATCTAAAATGAAATTCCCTGGCAGTGGCGCTGCCGGAACATGGACAAAGGAAGTTGAAGATACAATGGGTGGAGCTCAGCCTAAGTGGAGATCAAAAGCTTCTGGACATGCGGGCGGCACAGCATGGCCTGATTTTGCAACAGATGCTAATGGTAACTTTACAGTTTATATTGGTTCTACATTATCAATTTCTGGACACTAATTTAAACTAAACGCACTAGGAGACATCTCACCCCTATGACCACCGAAGAATGCATTTACGGAACAATTTTATATGTGGTGATATTCTTATTTGGAATCGTAATAGGCAGCTTTTTAAATGTCTGCATATTACGCATTCCACTTAAGGAGAGTATCGCTAAAGACAGGTCACACTGTATGTCATGCGGTTATCAGCTGGCTTGGTTTGATCTGATACCATTGTTTTCCTATATCTTTTTAGGCGGCCGGTGTCGAAAGTGTAAGACACATATATCCCTCCAGTATCCTTTGGTTGAAGGACTTAACGGGGTCTTATATGTACTGATTTTTTTAGTAAACGGTTGGAGTATAGATTCAGTTATATACTGTTTATTAACCTCGGCGCTGATTGTACTTAGCGTCATTGATTTTAGAACATACGAGATTCCAATGGGAGTCAACTTGTTTATACTGGCTCTGGGACTGATCCACCTCATATTTCACTTAGGGGATTGGGTGAATTATGGGATCGGTCTCGTAGCAGTCAGTGGATTCCTTTGGATCATTTATCAGATTTCACGTGGAGCCGCGATCGGCGGAGGTGATGTGAAGCTGATGGGAGCAGCGGGGCTGCTTCTTGGATGGCAGAATGCCATTGTTGCGTTTTTACTGGGATGTATCTTTGCTTCGGTGATACATCTGATACGCATGAAGGTTTCAAATGCGGAGCACAGGCTGGCAATGGGCCCATATTTATCTGCCGGTATTTTTGCGGCAGCGCTTTGGGGAAGTCAGTTTTTAAATTGGTATCTAAGTTTGTTTGTCATTAGTAAATAAATCTGAATTCTTATGAAAAACAATTAGATCAGTTCAGTGGAAACAAACTTTTATATATATACAAAAAAGAAATAAAAGGTTAAATCCTATTTTTGCAGGGAGGTAAATCATGGCAAAGGCACAAAGAGTACTTGGTATTGAGATTGGATATTCCTTGACACAGGTTGTTGAGATGGATTACCAGTCAAAACATCCACAGGTTTACGGTGTTTTCAGTATGAAGACACCGGAGGGTATTTTCAACGACGGACTGATCAATCCGACAGAGGAATACGTCAATGATTTAAAGGCAACGATTGCAGCAAACGGAATGAATGCAAAGAAGGTAATCTTTGCTGTATCATCTACAAAGATCGCCAACAGAGAGGCAGTTATTCCTTTTGTAAAGGAAAAACAGATCAGGGAGCTTCTGATGACCAATATCACAGATTATTTCCCGGTTGATCCTTCACAGTATGAATTTGCTTACAATATCATGGAGACAATGCAGGATGATGCAGGCACCAAGCAGTACCGTATCATGGTTATGGCTGCTCCCGAAGATGTTTTGAGAGGATATTCTGCATTAGCCAACAGTCTTGGACTGGAGCTTTCTTCTATTGACTATACCGGTAACTGTATTTTCCAGGCATTACGTACCAGATTCCAGAAAGGTGTCAATCTGATCGTAAAGATCGATGAAAGATCATCGTTATTGACCGTAACGAACAATGGTGTTATTACCATGCAGCGTCCCGGTATTTACGGAGCGGATCAGATTGTTGATATTATGATGGAAACAGATGTGTATGGCGAACTCTTATCCTATACAGATGCAGTCAAGACACTCCGTCGTAACAACCTGGTAATGAGACCTGAAGAGGAGTCCTTGCTTGCTGAGAAAGAGGCTGAGGTTGCCAAGTTAGAGCAGGCTGCGGCAAAAGCCCAGTCAGATGCGGCTACAACAGGTGATACATCCATGATCGCTTCCACAACTGTCGCTGCAAAGCAGGCAGGCGCCAACTTAAAAATGTTACGCTTAAGAAGAGATGTTACGATTAGCTATCAGCAGCTGATCGGATCTATCGTTCGTGTTATTGACTATTACAATTCTAAAAACCGGGATGCAGCGATTGATAATATTATCATTACCGGTATTGCCGCAGATTTCTGGGGATTCTCAGGATTGCTTGCACAGGAGCTGGGACGTGAGGTCGAGGTATTAAAGGATCTTGCAGGAACCAATATTACACAGGGTCTTCACTTACAGGGAGTATCCCTTGGTGATTATATTGCTGCCATTGGTGCCACACTTACCGGTGTCGGTTTCCAGCCTGCGATTTTAGAGTCAAAATCCAAAAAAGGCGGCGGGGATGCCAAAGCTCAGCTTGCATCTATCGGACAGAATGAGAGCCTGCCGTACATCGTACTTGGTGCAGGTGCCGTGGTTGCCATTGTTATTGCGGCAATATGTCTTGTTCCATATTTCCAGGCTAAAACAAAAAATGATTCTTTAAATGAAAGAAAAGCACAGTTAGAGCCGGTAAGAGAAACTTACAATGCATATGTAAGTACCAAATCCGACTATGATTACTTACAGGCTGTTTATGATGCTACCGATACCAATAATGAGGCTCTTGTTGATGTCATCAACGAGCTGGAAGAAAAGCTTCCGAAGGATTCACAGATCAATTCCTTCTCTGCCAATAACAGTACGATCGCAATGGCTATTGAGGTTGGTACCAAGGAAGAGGCAGCCGGTACGATCATCAATCTCCGTACATTTAAAAACTTCTCTGATGTTTATGTAGATGGTATTACCGAATACACAGATGATGAGACAGGTGTAAGCGGTGTTACCTTTGCAGTCACATGTACATATGGAGACAATCCGATGTATGCAGATGACGCAGCAGATGAAGCTGCCGCAGAAGAGACAGCAGAGTAGGAGGGGGAAGACAATGAATATGAAGTTGAAAAAATCTGATGTTAATATTCTTATCATGTTGCTTGGTATTTTAATCCCGGTTGCTATTTATTTCTTTGTATATACTTCATTTACAGAAAAGACAGCAGCCATGAATGCTGACAACGAAACCTTACAGACAGAGGTTGATTATCTGCAGGATCTTGCCGATCACAAACAGCAGTACATTGATGATACAGCTGCAATGCAGATCCAGATTGATGAGATCAAATCCCGCTTCCCGGCAGAGTACAAGCCGGAAGATGATATCATGTATATCATTGGAGTTGAAAATGATTATGGTGCTGAAATTCCTACAATTGCTATGGGTACCTCAAGTATGATCGAGGTAGCGGCCGCAGCTGAAGAGACTGCAGAAGCACCGGCAGAAGGAGCAGAAGCTACTGATGATGCAGCAGGAGATACTGTTGATACAACAACACCTGCCATCAGCTTATATCAGACACCGATCAGTGTCAGTATGCAGTCCTCTTATCGTTCATTAAAGGATATTGTTACATACATTAATACAGACACTGACAGAAAATCCATTGACTCACTGTCAGTCGTATTTGATACAGAAACCGGTCTGCTTGCATCAACAATGGCTTTCAATGCATATTCCCTGACCGGAACCGAAAAAGAATATGCGGCTCCACAGGTTAGCGGTGTATTTTATGGTACAAGTGACATCTTCAATACCGGCGAAAAAAGCGCAGCTATAGCTGCTGAAAAGAGCGCAGCACAAGAAGCTGAAGCAGCAGAAGGTGCAGAAGATAATGGAGATTCAGACAAAGCATCTGATAAAAAGTCTGACAAACAGGCTGATTAATACTTCTCCCAGGATGTAATTTAAAGGGGTTATCTATGAAAAAGAAAAACGAAGGTTTTACTTTGGTGGAGCTTGTTATTGCAATCGTCATTCTGGCGATTGCAGTCTCTCCGCTGCTGGCCAATTTCATACAGTCCTCCAAGATGAATCTAAAGTCCAGAAAGCAGTTAAATGCATTAAATCTGGCACAGGATATTATGGAAGGTATGAGCCAGTATACCGCACAGGACAATGCGGAGTATCTTTTTGTCGCATCTGTTTCCAACAATTCTATTCTGGAAGATAAACGTATCCTGCCGAGCGGCACAACTCTTTCAGGCTGCAGTGGCAAGGTAACTACAAAGAGCAATCCGACCATGACGGCGGTTGCGGCTCCTATGCCCAAGGACTGGACAAAATTTGAATATACGATTTCCGGAGTTCAGACAGCAAGCGGTAATTACAACAATTATGATATGACGGTCACGATCGATTCTACAGCGATTACTACCAATGTGGATGCGGGAAGCAAAACGCCTGCCGAGGTCGCAAATGCGATCAACGGCAAGGAATATGCCAATATCTCACAGGTTGACCGCTATTTTGATGTGGTTGATACCATCAAGGCAGCAGAAGAAGAACTGGCATATAGCGAATTGAGGAAGCATTCCGCCAATCCGGCAACACCGATTGCTAATTTTTCAGGTAAAGTCAGCCGTACGATTTCAATCAATTTTGTCAATAATGGTGATGATGCGCATGCGGATTATTCTGTAGAGGTTATCAATACCTACAAGGTATTGAATCAGGGTGATAATATGACTTCGCTTGGTTTTACGGGAGTACATGCAGATGAGGCATCTACTACTTATGTCGAAAGAAGCGGCAATCTGTCCAAGGCAGATAAGAGTATCATGCCCAGAAGCATCTATTTATACTATGAAGGACTGAGTGGTGCTACTAAAACCAATCACAACGAAAAGATTGAGATCAACAATACGACCAATCAGCCGGTAATTGTATATCTGATCCGCACCGTGGATGCAGATAAGCTTACCGATCCGGGGGTTATAAGCTTTAACAGCAGCTATGGCTGTGATGTTTATGTGAATTCCAAAGCGTCAGCAGCACCCGGTGCAGCCTCTGTTGATAATGTTGAGATTGTATCCAATCTGAGATACGATCTGCTCAGTGACAGCAACAAACGTGTATATAAAGAAGGAACCATGGAGCTTTTGCCGGGCGTATCATCTTCTGATGTATCGGCATCACATTATGACAGAGACCGTTCCAAAATATATTATAATTCGGCGACCGCGATTGGTGATACAGCGGCTCAGGACAATGCTTTTTATGAAAATCATGTATCGGACGGATACAGGAGAATGACAAAAGATGTACTGTATGACGTTAAGATCGAAATCCGAGAGAGTGGCAAAACCAATGTCATTGCAACCTATACCGGTGGCTTATCCAATTAAACTGCCTGTACATAGGGCTTCATCAGCAGGAAAGGAAGAACAATAGATGTTTTCTAAGTTGAGAAAAAAACTTGATATTTTAAAAAAGGATAACAAGGGTGCAGCTATTGTTATTGCAATTGTTGCGATAGCTTTTATCGGAATGCTTGTAGGAATGCTTGTATATATGGCTTATTACAACTACCTGATGAAGCATGTGGACAAGAGAAATAAAGATAACTTTTACTCTGCTGAATATGCACTCGACATTCTCAATGCCGGACTTCAGCAGGATATTTCAGACAGTATGTCTGAGGCATATGTCAAGGCATTAAAAAATTCTGCCAATATAGATGCAGATACCATGACACTCAATTTTAAAACATACTATACAGAAAATCTGAGAGATAAGGTGTGTGACGCCTCAGATAATACGAAATGGGATAAGGATCACCTGACCGATATGTGGACAGCAGCCGATTTAAAGCTGGCATCCTCAGCAGGTGATGAAGGTGCGTATCTGGAGGCTATCGGCGGTGACAATAAGCTGGTGCTTACCAATAAGGATTATTATACGATCAAAAATATCAAGGTTGTATATACCAACAGTGATGGATATATTTCCATGATCGAAACGGATATCCGTCTGAAGGTGCCGGATATTGATTTTGCCCAGAGTGCTGCAAAGCTCAATCTGGAGGAGTTTTCTCTCGTTGCCAACAATTCACTGATCAATGACAGCAGTGACACAACAGCACTTCCCGCCGGAGTCACTGTTAATAAGGGATCTTCCGCATTAAAGATATCAGGAAGTGTTTATGGTGGAAAGAATGGGTTAAAGGTAGGCAATCAGGCCGGAGTTGAGTTTATCAGGGATCCACAGGATGAGCTTAACGGACTGGATCTTACATATCGTCTGATCGCTGATTCCATTGATGTTAATAAGGCGTCTGACATAACAGCGGGTGTGAATATTGGTGAAAAATATGATACCTATGTAGAAGATATAAATATTACATCCTCCAATTTCCGTGGCAACGGAAATATGTATGTAGGAGATGATCTGGATATTGGCGGACGCAGCAGCCGGATCTATTTAAAAGGGCATTACAGAGGATACGGCAATGATAATACCGAATCAAAGGGAAGCAGCTCTATTCTGATCAATGGAGCCGACACAACACTTGATTTTTCGATGCTGGATGAGCTGGTTTTATCCGGTCATGCATATGTCGGAGCAAAAAAATATGATGCCGACAAGGATCGTTTGTCACTTGCAAGTGTATTTGCAAAGGATTCAACCACCGCTGAATTACAGGATGCTGCCAAGAACCAGAATATTCAGGGTGATAAGATTGAAGATGTGGAAACATATGACGGTCAGTATGATGATATGTTGGATTCATCACAGTATGATCAGATTAAAAGTGCCAATACTCTGGCCGGAAATACAGATATCCCGCAAAACACAGCCGACATTATGATGGGCGAGGCTATGTCTGTAAAGGCTAACCAGCTGTTTTATCTTGTTCCGTCAGAATGTATCGGATATATAAAGGGTACCGATCAGCAGATCATAACCAAAAACCCTATGACCTATGCCGAGTATGATAAGCTTCTCAATACACCGGATAAAGAGAGCAATGAGTATAAAAGTTTTAAAGAAAAATTTTATCAGACCCATCCCTCAACCGCTGTTTTTGATATCACAAAGGAAAAGACAGCAACCAGGGATGCATATAAATATGAACCGGTAAGACTGTCTGTGTTGTGGTCAGAGATGGGGACAGCGTCATATACCGGCAGCTACAAGACAGTATACCGCAGGATCAACGGTACGGTTATGGTGTATCTGTATCTTGACTTTTCGGCAGATGAGAATCAGGCCAACGATTTTTATCGTGCATATTGTGAATATGCTCCGTCAGCAGTGAATTCGTATGTAAATTCCTATATCAGACAGTTGAAATGGAATAACCGTTTAAATAACCAGCTGACACTTGCCGGCAATATGTTTTATTTAAACAATAAAAAAGAAGTTGTTGTCATAAAGGATTCCAATGAGGACTCTTCAAAATATCTCAATATGGGTCTGTGGCAGGAAGAGTTTTCACAAAAGCATGAAGCTCTGATGCATACCTTAAAGGACAATTATGATGCTATGACAAGCGGTCAGCAGACATCCGATGTGTTTGACAATCTGGTGGACAGTGCAGCGCTTACCAAAATGAACAGCATGAGCTTTGTCTTTAATTCGATCCCGGCAGATCCGTCAGAGGTAAGTGCCTATGTCGGAACCGGAAATGTTGTCTATCCGAGTACGGCATGTCCCGATAATACGGCTGTGATCATCACAAGCGGTGATGTATATGTAGATGGCAATTATGATGGACTGATTCTTGCCGGTGGCAATATTTATATCTGTAGCCGCTGTTCAAAGATCACCTACAATCCGACCAAGGTTGTAAAGGCAATGCAGCTTGCATATGTAGATCCTGTCTTAAATACATCAACCTATGTATATGATGCACTGGGTACCAGCGGACAGATCTCTTATGGTATTGTTACAGCAGGAAGCGGTGACGATGCAATTAAGTTATCTGATCTGATTACATACCAGAACTGGAAGAAGGAATAGGGGATATCGCATGAAAAATAAGAATGCAGGTTTTTCTTTAATAGAATTAGTAGTTGTGATTGCTGTGATCGCTATTCTTGGTGGAATCGGACTGAGCTGGATCAGCCACATGTCAGGCTACCGGGCAAGGGAATGTGCGGGAAAGATCGCAAGCAGCTTAAATGGATCAAAGGTCAAATCACTGAGTAAGCAGCAAAATACCGGGGATGCATACTGGGAGCTGAAGGTAGGTTCAGACGGTAAATATTATGCGACTGCTTATTACCCCAAATATTCAGGAGGTTCGATTGCATCCTACGAGGAGGACGCTGCTAAGGTCAGCCGTACCTCGTCTGTCAAGGTTACCTATACCGATGATTTCGGACAGCACAATGTTGATGCATCCAATCCGCTGTATCTTTGTTATGACCGCAGCATTGGAGCATTGTATGTCGGGAAAAGAGGATCTGTAGACAAGACAGCTAATATCAGTGAAATAACTGTATCGCAGGGGAACAGAAGCTACAAGATAGAACTTGTGGCAAAGACCGGAAAGGTAATTGGCAGATATTAGGATTATTCCGGGAAAGATAAGAGTGGGAGAAGAAGGTATGAAGGTTTTTATGGCAGAAAAGAATAAATGTAATAAGGGCTTTTCTTTGGTGGAGCTGGTTGTTGCAATAGGTATTCTGGCGGTAATTTCTACGATCGTTGCATTTATGATGACATCATCCTCCAGAAATTACAGCAAAATGAGTGTGGAAACACAGCTTCAGTCAGAAGCACAGCTTGTGGCCAATGCAATTTCCGAATATGCTATCGATTCATATGACGCAGAAAATTTGTGTACTGAAACCATTGATGCCGCATATGATAATTCCCTTAGCAAGATTCTGGTGCTCCATTCGCTTGACCGTGATTCCAATGCGGCTGATTATGTGATTGCCAGAACTGCGGAAAACAAGCTCTATCTTGGTGAAAGAACCAAGCCTGCCGGTGGCAGCTGGAGTGCTTTTACCTTTTCGCTTCTCGGAAATTATATCACAGATTTCACTGTAGATACTTCACATGTTGAAAAGGATAACATTATTGATTTTCAGTTATCCTATACTAAAAATAACCGGACCTACAATGGCAATTATCAGGTGCTGATGCGTAATCGCGCTTATGCAGATAAAGCTCCCGAAAACAACAACGCCAATGATCCGATGAAACTTGTTTTAGGATTACAGCCCAAGCAGGTTTATATTGACATTATCGGAGGTGCTCCCGGAAATTATTATTATATCAATGAAATCTCAGATGGAAGTAAAAGAAGTCTCCTGTCAAAGGAAATTGAGTTCAAGGCATCTGTTACCTCCAATAAGAGTATTGCAGATGATAAAGTTGAGTGGAACTTAAACGGTGCGGATATCAACGGCTTTGAGATGCCGGAGGCAGCAACAGATGCAGATGGTAATAAGACACTTAGTAAAATTGCAATGCTCAAGATCAAGGATGGATATGATTTCAGAAATTCATCTATTGATGATTTTACGGTTTCCGTTGCCAAATCGGCTACGGATGCAGACGGTAATACAGTAAGTGCGGCATCCAAGCAGTCCAAGATCCATCTTCGCCGGGTAAAGAGTATCAATATCAATCCGACATCAGGATATACAAGCTGGAAAGCAGCTTATGATGATATGGGAGAGTCTTCTTCCGAAGCAAAGGCGTATGCAGTCCCCAACAGCTATGGCGTATACCAGCCGATGGTCTTAAGGGCTAATGTTATCCAGAAATGGGTACCTTACGGTGGAGGTCTGACCTGGAAGATTCAAATGAGACAGAAAGGCGAGCCTGACGGTCAGTGGAAGGATTGTCCTGCAAGCTTTGCATCATTACAGTATTCAGAAACCGACAGTTCAACAATTAATACAATTAAATTTGGCTCCAATGCAAAAAATGGACAGTTATACAAAGTAACTGTTACGTCCAAATTTGATCCCAGTGTCAGTGCTTCCTATGTTCTTGGCGTAGCTCCGAGAGACCGTGAGACAGGAGGCGGATTTAACAGCCGTGGTTTCTACGTGAATTTAAAAGAATTTGCGCAGGAATATGCAGATAATATGCCGGGATTAAACTATGGCGGACGTGCTGATGTGTTAAACGACTTCAGAAACGGTAATATTGTTTTCGTTGGAGAAGGCCCGGGTGGCGGCGGCGGAGGTTTTGAAAACTCCGGTTTCAAGGTTGAACAGATTGGCGATGAATGGTATGCATATCTGGATTATGAATCATTCCAGTATACCAATAGTCAGATGCTTAATTTCTATAGTAACTGCGGTAATATTGAATTATATTTCCGTACATCGCCTTCTGACGCTACAGTAACAGTTTATTACTGGATTGCACCGGTATTGGTACACAGAGCATCTCCAAGTCAGGATTTTCTGGTTATCCAGAGAGGACAATCTGAGGATGTGAAAATCAAGACGGACTATTATAATATTATCAGTGATAAATATTTTGGTATTTATGTGAAAAACAACAAGGATGATGCATCCTTTGGAACGAACTTATCCGGAACCAATCATGATTTGAATCCATATCTGTCATGCACCGTACAAAGTGCATACGGTGATGTTAAACATTATGTAGATACAATGCGTGTTTCCATTAAAGCAAAGGATTCACTTGTATACAATCCGGAACCTATGACAGTGAGATTTACAGCAGAGGATTATTATAAACTCTGTAGAGAGGATTCGCAAAGAAAGATAAATGGTCCGATTACGGATGGGCATTATGGATATCAGTTCTATACATCTCCCTGTACAGATATGACAGTTTATATGGCAAATGTACTGAATCAGAGCATTTTTATTCCGGGTCCGGCGACAACTGCTAATATGAGTGGATCAAGTATGTATCCGCTTACAGCTGTCAATAGAGGAAATACAGTTAATATAACAGTTTATAAGGCGGATGGAACTACGGCAACTGCTAGAACTTACAAGTCCGGATCACAGTATAAATGTGATTATGCAGGTAATACATATACCTATAATCCCACCTATTACTATTGGTACAATTAGTGTGATGGAAGAAGAGTTTTACAATATTTTCCGAATAGGAGAGAGCAATGAAGATGACGAAGGTAAAAAAGAGATTTTTAATGGCGTTTACGGCCTTGTTGATTGCAGGGGTTACATTGACAGTAGCTTTGGTACACGATTCCAAGGATGTTGAAGCTGTGACCGCTGTATTCGATGGCATAACTGCAAAGTACACCAGTAGCAGAACTCAGGTGAAAATTCTGGAAATTGTACCGGCATCGACACCTCATAGCGGAAGAGTTGAAAACGTAGATTACACAATTGATGAAGCTTCAGAGCTTGGTTATTTTATGACATTGGGCGGTGGTAACAATTATGCCAATTCCCTGACAGGAAACGATAATAGTTCACCGCAGGAGCCGATTACAGCTACGCGAGGTGGTGTGCATGGTGTACCGTTGACACTTAATTCATGGGGTGGTATTTCGGTAAACAAAACAAGTGATGCTTTTAAGAATACCATGAGAAACTACTATGAATATGGTATTATCAAGCCGGCAGGTCCGGATGGTGGTTACAATACCAAGCTTGGTGAGTATCCGATTTATGCGCATACAGCTGTTTTCTCACAGTTTAACAACGGTCTCTTTTCCGAATCTTTGGGTAGTCGTCTTGTAAATGGTTATTATAAGCCCAATACAACCGGAACCGGTAAATATAAGATAGACGATAACTTCTATCGTATCAATGAAGCTGACCAGAATAAGATTTATGATGTAAGTGTCAGTAGAAACTCGTTGGGAGAGGTTGTATCAGTAAGCTATAACAGCATAGTTGCTGTAGATACAACTGCAATGAGTCTTCCGAAAAAAACAGATGGAACGCCGCTTATTACTTATGATTCCACCGGAACCGGTAATCTGGACTTTGTGGATGTAGAAGGTGTTGCGGTTCCTTTTCAGCTGTACAAAGGCTATTCTGTAGCTCAAAATGGAAATCTCGGTAATGTATATTACTCTATCAGCGACCAGACCAAGTACCATTCCAGCGACTGGTGGAATGAATATGTATTGGGAGATCTGTCTGTATATGAAAATGCCGGACTCAATACTCCGTACACGGTAAAAGCGGCTGATCAGGTTACAGTCGATGATATTACAAATGCTGATTTTATTTATATATCAGGAACATATGAAAAATACAAGAATGCCAATGTAGATCTGTCTGCTGAGGTTATGAAACAGATCTACACGGATGAGATCAACTACAAGCACAAGGCTGTTATGATGGATTATGCATTATACAATGATGCACTTGATAACAACATCAGCAAGCTGGCTCTGTTATTATGGCAGAAATCCCAGATGGCAACTTATCGCAGCACCTCAGAGGAGCATCCGAAATGGTTTAATAAGGTAAATGTGACGGATGGTGGTAAAGAATATGAGGTATATGTATTAGATGATTCTGCATGGGCAGACACTGCATTTATTGATTATTTAAAAGAAAACAAAATTCCGGCAGGAACCGGAAATGGCAACTTTGTAACGGGCAATACCTATGTATACAATCATCATATGTCAGATTTTAAGTCACCCAAATCGATGGTAGATGCACTGGATAATTTTGCTAACGGTGATTTTAACACGCCATATACAGACACAGTTGTTGCATCCGGACTGTCTGCGGTAAGTAAATATATCGAGACTTCCAATGCCAATGCCATTACCAAAATGATGTCCAATTCAATCAGTCCGGCAGTATGTATCCAGTATATTTTAGTCAGCACCGGTGCGGATCTGGATGCAATGAAGCTTACCTTAAATGTATTGGAAATCCAGCCTGTGCCTGCTTTCCTGTACAATACGGCAAGAGGTTCACGTGAATATTCGGAATTTGATAAGAATAATCAGAAGGAAAATCAGATTATTGAAAATCGTAAAGAGTTTGTCAATGAATATCTTTCCTCTTTTTACAGTGACCGTATTCAGTTTATCAAATTTACCTCTATGACGGTCAGTGAGTTTAATGCACGCAGTGAGGATCTGGTTGAAAGCTATGATATCATCTATATTGGAGATGAGACGACCAGGGACGGAAATAACCTGTATTATACGGATAACAGGGAAAGAAATACATATATATGGGATGATGGCAGTCATTCCTATAAGCTTGGTAAATCCAGAAATCTGTCTGTTTTTAATGATACCAATATGACGGGCAATCTGTATTACAATGTCGGTAATAAGGTACGCGTCTTCGGTAACTCACCGGGAGGTGACGGTAACGGTTATGGTGGTGTTTCCGGTTGGCTTGACAATGAGATATATGCTGACGGAAGTTTGCGTACAACCCGCTATCCAGGACGTGATATTACTAAAAACAAGCTGACAAAGCTTGAGGAATTTGTAGAGGCAAATGCACTTGTTCTGGTTGCAGAAGAGTTGATGGGTACACCGGATGTTACTACGTCGCAGAATATCAAAAATACCCGTATCAATCCTACGATCGTGCAGGGAACTGTGGATAACAATGACAACTATGGACGTATCGATAATTCCTCCAACCTGTATGAATTTCTGAATTATGCGTTGGGAAAGGAATATACGGTATCCGGAAATTCGGGAGGATATATCAATTCTGCTTCCGGAGCGGTACATGAAAATGTGGTTGCGGTTTCCGATATCAAACAGGGACTGGTAGACAGGGAGCTGCTTGCGGAATATGTTTCAACGGAAAAGCTTATTTTGAATCTGACGGATAAGCCGACTCCTTATAGTTATACGGCACAGGATAATGGCGTTATTACCACAACAACTTCACTGACGACAAAGGATCCGGACGGTACCCGTTATCTGGAATATAAGTTTTCCATTGACGGAGCCGGTGAAGCAGTATCCGAGTATGGTTTCTCTGTTGCTCTGTATGTGGATATCAACAAGGACGGTAAGTTTTCAAAGACGACAGAGAATGTTCAGGATATTGTTATAAGGACGGAGGGAGACGGAAAGGAAGCTCCCAAGGACGATGCAAACAACTATGTATTATCTCCGGGTGTGGCATATACGCTCCGCAGAGATATTTCAGATGATTTCAGCGGTCTTTTAAACTGGAAGCTGGATATCCGTTCCAATGCACCTGGTTTCAGCCATATCCATGCATCGGATACCGGTTATACGCTTGTAAAGGATAAGGATGATCCGACGAAAAAGAAAAAGATCCGTATTCTCCAGATTACAAATAATAATTCTTCACTGAATATGGAACCGCTTCTGTATGATGGCAGATTAAGAAACAGCACAAATGTATGGGCTTTATTATTAAATAATGTACCCGATTATGAATTATATATCCGTACGATAAATGTTACCGATTATGAGAGACTGGTTGGTCTGAAATACAATGAATACAAAAGCAATGTCGAAAAGTCCAATCAGGAATTACCGGCAAACCAGCAGATACAGATTATGTCCAAGGCCGAGTATGCTGCAAATTCATATGATACCTTCTTTAAGGATTTTGTAATCCAGAATGTATCGATCGAGAATTGTATAGAGACATCATTAAATAATGGACAAAACAGTAATCTGAAGAGTCTGGGTTATGATAATGAGATTGGTGTAGATATGGTTGTCTGTGCTTTTGGTGATGACTATAGGGGCTTTACAGACCGTGATGCCATGGATGCTTTGCAGGCGTTTATCAAGGTTGGTAAGCCGGTTCTGACCTCTCATGACTTTATCCATTTCAGAACCGGTATATCGCAAAACCGTGTATTGCGTAATCTGTTCGGAGCAGATTTATATGGTGTTTCGCAGGATCTGCTTGTAGAGCCGGATCCGATCACCTCCAAAAATAAAGTGACCATGTTAAATGCATGGAGTGCGCTGACGGTTAGGGGAAATGAAGGAAACACAAAGTTCAGGGAGGCTATGACAAAGGGTGGTAAAGAGTATCTCCATTCCGGTCTTGCTTATACAAGGAGTGAAAACGCTGATGTATTATCGGTTATCGAAGGCTCCGGAAAAGAGGTTTCATATCAGCCCAACTCCATGCGCAATATGATCGCTCCCGAAACGCAGGGACTGTCTACCATGTTGATCGAATGGTGTCGTTTCAATGGTGATGGCAGGTCATGGATCAATGCGTATGCTTCAATCGGCTGGGGTAAAGGTAGCTGGAATAATCAGCATCAGCCGGGACTTGGTCCGCAATATACAGTGGAACAGATCAATGAAGGACAGATTACCAATTATCCGTACCGACTGAAGAAATCATTTGCGACAACGTCTACACATAGTCAGTATTATACGCTGGATCTGACTTCAGATCTGGACAATGACGGCGAATCGGATGTAGTAGTATGGTATGCACTTGGTAATTCCAATAATAGTAATGACCGGGGACAAAATCCTTATAGTGATACGATCGGTGCTTCTGTAGATCCGGCGAACGGCTATTATATCTACAATGACGGTAATGTAACCTATACCGGTGCAGGACATCAGGACCTGACCAACTGCGGACTTGACGAGGCAGAGCTTTTTATCAATACTCTGATAGCTGCTTATCAGACCGGTGTTTCCAATCCTTCCGTAGGATTTTATGACTCGCTGGATGTCAATGATAAGCCGATTACCTCAGTTATCGTTCCGTATGATGGCAACGTAACCGATCCCAAAAAGGGCTCCGGAAACAAATATGATTCATCTATTCTGAAGCAGAATAATTCTACAGAGTACAGATATAAATTTGTAGATCCAAATACAGAGACTGGAAAGGGTGTCACTGCTTCGGACGGAACCATGATCTATTACAGGGTAGGCGACAACAACTTTGTACGTGGAACCAAAAATATCAAAGCCAGATATTATCTGCAGGTTGCAAATGTCATCAAGGATGAGGAAAACAATAAAATGTACTACAAGATGCCGGACGGCACGAAGTTGGATGTTGTTTCTCTTGATGTAGATGGCACGACGGTTTCGGCGGTAGATATTTCAAACCGGATCTATACATACAAAACAAGTGGCATGAAGGTAGAGGATACAGCCATGAATCGCAATAAAGACGGTTCCTTAAACGGTATCGAATCCGGAAGGGCATATGGCTTCTATCTGCCGATGAACCTATTAAATGACAATGCAGGCTTTACAATCCTGGTTGAAGCCCAGACAACAATTACATCGGTATCTACATCCGGATACGGCACAAACACAACAACCAAAAAAGCATATCAGGCACTGTCGGTTGTAAAAGCAGATTTACTTGATCTGGACTAAAAATAAAAGCTACAATAAGATACGATGAAATCAGAAATGGTTTCATCGTATTTTTTTGGAAATTTCTAAATGTTTTATGAAGGATGAAAAAAACTGCTTTACATGCAGGATTTTTTCGTGTATAGTTTGTACCATTGTAAGAGTAAAATCAAAGGGGATATGAAAATGGCAAAATATCTGGTCATCGTGGAATCACCTGCCAAGGTGAAAACAATCAAAAAATTCCTGGGTTCCAACTATGAGGTTATGGCAAGCAACGGACATGTCAGAGACCTTCCAAAGTCAACACTGGGAATTGATATTGAACACGATTATGAACCAAAGTATATTACGATCCGGGGAAAGGGCGATATTTTATCAGCACTCCGCAAGGAAGTAAAAAAAGCGGAAAAAATCTATCTTGCAACTGACCCGGACCGTGAGGGAGAGGCAATTTCATGGCACTTATATGAAGCCTTAAAGCTGCAGGATAAAAAAGTATACCGTATCACATTTAATGAAATCACCAAGACAGCAGTCAGGGAATCTTTAAAACATCCACGTGAAATTGATATGAATCTGGTCAATGCGCAACAGACCAGACGTATCCTGGATCGTATGGTGGGATATAGGATTTCCCCCTTGTTGTGGGAAAAAGTAAAGCGTGGACTGAGTGCAGGACGTGTGCAGTCGGTAGCTTTGCGTCTGATCGGTGACAGAGAAGATGAGATCAATGCGTTTATTCCCGAAGAATACTGGACCTTAGAGGCGGATCTGGCTATAAAAGGCGAAAAAAAACCTCTGGTGGCTAAATTCTATGGGAAAAAGGATGAAAAGCTTTCTATCGGCTCAAAAGAGCAGTTAGACAGCATTTTAAAAGATCTGGCAGATGCCGAATACAAGATTTCGGATATTAAGATCGGAGAACGTATCCGTAAACAGCCCTTACCTTTTACGACCTCCACCTTACAGCAGGAGGCATCCAAGGTATTAAATTATTCCACACAAAAGACCATGCGTCTTGCACAGCAGTTATACGAGGGTGTGGAAATCAAGGGACAGGGAACCGTCGGTCTGATCAGTTACCTGCGTACCGACTCTACCCGTATTTCCGATGAGGCTGCCAAAGCCGCGGCTGATTTTATCAAAGAAAGCTATGGCGAGGAATATCTGGCTGCAGCTTCTGCCAAGAAAGAACATAAGGGCAAGATCCAGGATGCGCATGAGGCCATCCGTCCGACAGATATCAACAGACTCCCGTCCTCCATCAAGGATTCCATGGCAAAGGATCTGTTCAGACTCTATCAGCTGATCTGGAAACGATTTGCAGCAAGCCAGATGGCACCGGCTGTATATGAGACTACCTCGGTTAAGATCGATGCGGCCGATTATCGTTTCAGCGTGGCAGCAAGCAAGGTCAAATTTGATGGTTTTATGAGTGTTTATACCGAATCTGACAGTGAAAAGGCTGAGCCCAATAAGCTTTTAAATTCTCTTAGCATGGACACGAAGCTTTCTTTTTCAGAGTTTCACTATGACCAGCATTTCACACAGCCTCCGGCACATTATACAGAGGCAAGTCTGGTTCATACGATGGAAGAGCTTGGAATAGGAAGACCTTCTACCTATGCACCGACCATTACCACGATCTTAGCCCGCCGTTATGTCGGCAAGGAGGGCAAAAATCTGTTTATGACAGAGATCGGTGATGTTGTCAACAACATGATGAAGGAAGCTTTTCCGAGCATTGTGGATGTCAACTTCACAGTCAATATGGAATCACTTCTGGATGGTATTGAAGAAGACAGTGCCAACTGGAAGGTCATTCTCAAAAATTTCTATCCCGATCTGGAAGCAGCTGTAGAAGCAGCGGAAAAGAATCTGGAGCATGTTAAGATCGCCGATGAAGAGACAGATGTCAAATGTGATCTTTGCGGACGCAATATGGTGATCAAATACGGACCACACGGTAAATTTTTAGGCTGCCCGGGATTTCCGGAGTGCCATAATACCAAGCCGTATTTAGAAAAAATCGGTGTCAAATGTCCGAGGTGCGGAAAAGATATTGTCGTAAAACGTACCCAGAAGGGACGCAGATTTTATGGTTGTGAGGGCTATCCGGAGTGTGATTTTATGGTATGGCAGCGCCCGACAGACAAAAAATGTCCGAAGTGCGGTAATGTACTGATCCAAAAGGGAAATAAGCTTTGCTGTGCCGATGAAAAATGCGGATACGTAGAGAATGTAAAAAAATAAATTTTCAGACAATTTCACTTTTTGTTTGCATATGTGTGAAAATAATGCTACACTGGATTTATATGGTAATGTATCAACAAACATATGGTTTTACAAAGGGTGAAATGACAAATGAGCAGTGTACAGCTTCTGGATAAAACCAGAAAAATCGGAAAATTGTTGCACAATAATAATTCAAGTAAGGTTGTTTTCAATGATATCTGTGATGTGATGAAAGAAATCCTCTTATCCAATGTCCTTGTGATCAGTAGAAAGGGCAAGATTTTAGGTGTGGGAGAGAGACCGGAGATCGAGCGTATCACAGAGCTTATCGATGGGGATGTGGGCAGCTTTATTGATCCGATGCTCAATGATCGTTTTTTGTCAGTGCTGAGTACCAAAGAAAATGTCAATTTGTCCACACTTGGATTTGAAACAACCGACAACATAAAGTATCAGGCAGTGATCGTTCCGATCGAAATCGCAGGTGAGCGTCTGGGCACACTCTTTTTATACAAGTGCAATGATCAGTACGATATTGATGACATTATCCTGACAGAGTATGGCGTGACGGTTGTGGGACTTGAGATGCTGCGCTCCGTCAATGAGGAAAATGCAGAGGAATCCCGCAAGCATCATGTGGTAAAGGCTGCTCTTGGTACAATGTCTTCTTCAGAGGCTGAGGCGATCGTACATATTTTTGATGAGATGAATGGTGTGGAGGGCATTCTGGTTGCCAGCAAGATCGCTGACCGGGTAGGCATTACACGGAGTGTGATCGTCAATGCGCTGCGCAAGTTTGAAAGTGCCGGCATTATCGAATCAAGGAGCTCCGGTATGAAAGGCACCTATATCAAGGTCGTCAATGATGCAGCATATGAAGAAATTGAGGAATACCGCAAAAAATATATGCAGGATATGTGATCATCGACAGCGGAAGCTTCAATACAATAATCAATAAGGCAAAAGGATTTGCTGAAAGTAAAAGGATTTACAGTTGGTAGATCCTTTTATTATTTGCAAAATTTTATGCGCAGGTTTTTATTCCGGAAAATAACCGGACAGCGGGGACCATGTTTTTTGAGCAAAAATTCTTGAGTTTTTCAATAAATAAATTATAATGTAATAAGGCAGGTTTTTTTATTGCATTGCCGTTTCACAAGGAGGACAATATGATTTCTTCAAATGCATATGACTATGTCAATGTACTTGGCAAGGCTGCGGACGCTTCCTGGATCCGCAATGACCTGATCGCCAACAATATTGCCAATTATGATACCCCCGGTTACAAGCGTCAGGATATCGACTTTGAGGATGCACTCAAAAAAGCGATCCAGAGCGCTGACGGCAGCAGCATGGATGCCAGAGTATCCAATCTGAGGAAGGGGTCCTTGGATGTATCTGCTTATACGGACTACGGTGATTATTCTTATCGTTTAGATCAGAACAATGTGGATATTGATACAGAGCAGGTTCAGCTTGCAGAAAACCAGATCCGCTATCAGGCTTTGATGGATGGCATCAACAATGAGTTTTCCAATCTGAAAAGTGCCATGAAATAGGATTGAGCGGAGGAATTTTTTATGAGCATATTCAATTCATTTGATATTAATGCATCCGGATTGACGGCGCAGCGCTATCGTATGGATGTTATTTCCGAAAATCTGGCCAATGTCAATACGACACGTACAGCAGACGGAACACCTTACAGAAGAAAGGTTGTTGTGTTTGAAGAGAGGACGGGAGGACAGTCCTTTGCAGATGCTCTTCACAAGGCAAAAGGCTCTTATACCGGTCAGGGAGTTAAGGTGACAGGTACATTTGCTGATACAGAGACGGATCTGATCAAGGCATATGAGCCGGATCATCCGGATGCGGATGAGGACGGTTATGTATATTATCCCAATGTCAATGTCATCACGGAGATGACGGATCTGATCGATGCGAGCCGCTCTTATGAAGCCAATGCAACGGCTTTCAACACAAGCAAGAATATGGCGGTCAAGGGACTGGAAATGGCAAGCAACTAATCGTACAAAGGGCTAATTCATACGGAGGCAGACAATGAATCTTCAATCTTTATATGGGATCAACAACGGACAGCTTAGTCACGTCAATGGTGTGGCATCCAGGCTCAATGTATCCGGCAAGGAAGATCAGGATATATTTTCGACGCTTTTAAACAGTGCGATCAACAACATCAGCGAGACCAACAGCTATCTGTCTGATGCGGAAAATGAAAAAATAAAATTTGCGATGGGCGAGTCGGAAAATACACATGATCTGACGATCGCCATGCAGAAGGCATCCACCTCTCTTCAGTATACCATTGCCGTAAGAGACAAGATCGTGGAGGCTTACAATACAATCATGCAGATGCAGATCTGATGCTTGTATGTAAATGATGTGATAAAAGGAGTAAGCTACATTGGTAGACAGATTGAAAGAAATTCCAAAAAAAATTTTGGAATGGTGGAATAAATTTACAACACGTCAAAAGACGATCATCATTTCCATTGCAGCGGGTGTCATACTGGCACTGGCTATTTTGGTGACCCTTTTGACAAGAAAAACATATGTGACACTTGCTACCTGCGAGACAACCGCAGAGGCAGCGGAGATTGTCGATCTTTTGGAAAGCAACAGTCTGGATTATAAGACAAGCACGGACGGTACGATTGTATCGGTTTTGGACAGTCAGGAATCACAGGCCAATCTGCTTTTGGGCGCCAACAAGATCACAGCAGACGGATATACGATTGATGATGTGACATCAGGCGGCTTTTCAACGACCGAATCTGACAAACAGAAAAGATGGGTATATCTGCTCCAGCAGAAGATGGAGACTGACTTAGAGTCCAACTCCGCGGTTAAAAATGCCACGGTTACTCTGGATCTTCCTGAAAATGACGGCACCTTGATTTCGCAGAAAACAGAAGCATATGCAGCCATTACTCTGGAGCTTGAAGGAGAATTAACCGAAGAAAACGCGGCAGCACTGGCGCGTTTTGTCGCGTCGGCACTCGGTAATGAAACAACCGACAATGTTACGATCATTGACACGGACGGCAACCTCCTGTTTTCCGGAGAAGACGTTTCCTCTGTAGGAGGAGCGACGGCAACGACCCAGCTTTCCATGAAAAAGAAAGCGGAGGAGCTGGTAAAAAATGAGGTTAAATCCGTTTTGCTCGGTACAGATCTGTATGACAGTGTGGAAGTGGCAAGCAATCTGGATCTGGATTTTTCGTCCTCCCAGATCGTGGATCATCAGTATACACCTGCCGACGGTCAGACACAGGGCGTGCTCAGTCATTCTGAAACGTATGAATCCGAATCGACGGGAGGTACCGGCGGGGTTCCGGGTACAACCAGCAATGACAGCGACAATGAACCCAGTTATGTTATTGAAAATTATGATAATTCCTCAGAAACCGTCAATCAGCAGTCCCAGGATTATCTTCCGAATGAAAAGATCACGACAACAGATGTTCCGGCAGGGCTGATCCAGTATAGCAGTTCGTCTATCTCGGTTGCAGCCAAGACACTGCATATTTACAAAGAAGCAGATGTCAAAGCGCAGGGACTTTTGACAGATATGACATGGGAAGAGTTTAAGGATGCCAATAAGGATGCGGTCAAGCTGGATGTTGATGCAGATCTTGTTACACTGGTACAGACGGCAACCGGTATCCCGGCGGAAAATATTTCCATTGTGGCATATGATGTTCCGGTCTTTATTGACAAAGATGGAATGAATGTCGAAGCATCGGATATTATACAGGTTGTTATTATTGTTTTGATCCTCGGTCTTCTTGCATTTGTTATTTTGCGGAGCATGAGAGAAAGCAAGGCAGAGGAAACGGAAGAGGAGCTTTCGGTTGAAAGTCTTTTACAGTCTACACCGCAGGATTCTCTTGAGGATATTGAGCTGGAAGAAAAATCTGAGACACGCAAGATGATCGAGAAGTTTGTGGACGAGAATCCGGAAGCGGTTGCCAGTCTGTTACGCAACTGGCTGTCTGAGGATTGGGGGTAAGCTTTTATGGCAAAAATGGGAGAAAATACGATTTCAGGTGTTCAGAAGGCCGCAATTTTATTGATTGCACTGGGACCGGAAAAATCATCCATGATTTTTAAACACCTCAAAGAAGATGAAATAGAAGAGCTGACTTTGGAAATTGCAAATACCCGCAGTATCACGCCGCAGATCAAGGACGATGTTATCAATGAGTTTTATGAGATCTGTCTGGCACAGCAGTATATTGCAGAGGGTGGTATCGGATACGCCAAGGAGCTGCTTGAAAAGGCACTTGGAGCAGAAAAGGCAATGGATGTCATCGGCAAGCTTACGGCATCATTACAGGTAAAGCCGTTCGAATTTGTCAGAAAGGCAGATGCTTCCCAGATTTTAAACTTTATCCAGGACGAGCATCCGCAGACGATCGCCTTGATCTTATCCTATCTGGCACCCAGTCAGTCATCCATGATCTTATCAGCCCTGCCTCCGGACAGACAGGCCGATGTCGCAAAACGTATTGCGACGATGGACCGCACGAGTCCGGATGTGATCAAAGAGGTCGAAAGAGTGCTGGAGACACAGTTATCATCTCTTGTCAATCAGGATTACACCACGATCGGTGGCGTAGATGCTGTTGTTGAGATCCTCAATACCGTTGACCGCGGAACAGAAAAGCATATTATGGAGACCCTGGAGATCGAAGATCCCGAGCTTGCTGATGAAATCCGCAGGAAGATGTTTGTATTTGAAGATATTCTGTTATTGGATGACCGCGCTATCCAGCGTGTACTCCGTGATGTTGAAAATTCCGATCTGGCGATTGCCCTAAAGGGATCTACCGAGCAGGTACAAAATGCGATCTTCAACAACCTGTCCAAACGTCTGGCTGCCATGATCCAGGAGGATATGGAATTTATGGGTCCGGTCCGTATGAAGGATGTCGAAGAAGCACAGCAGAAGATTGTCAATATCATCCGCAAGTTAGAGGATTCTGCAGAGATCATCATTTCCAGAGGCGGAGGTGACGAGATTGTTGTCTAAGGGATCCAATCTTTTAAAATATCAGTACGTCACACTCAATGAGGATGATGCAAGGATCATTGATTACAATGACCGGATCGCGGAAAAGATCGCGGAGCTTTCGCAAAATCTGCAGGAAGAAATCAAAAATGACAATCCGGAAGAATTTGCGGATGGCTTTAGTGATGGGCTGAATGCCGAGCAGGTATCCGCACTTTTGGATGATGATTCGGGCAATGTGATCAAGGCAGAACCGGTATATGACGGACCAAGCCCGGAAGAGCTGATAGAGCAGGCCAGGGAGCAGGCAGATGCCATTTTACGGGATGCCGGTGCGCAGGCCGAGGAGCTTAAGCAAAATGCCTACAATGAAGGCAGCATGCAGGGCTATCAGGATGGCGCAAACAGAGCCGGGCAGGAGATCGCCGATAAGGAAAACGAGCTTTCCACGCAGTATGCGCAAAAGGAGCAGCAACTGACCGAGGTTTACCGTCAGAAGCTAGATGAGATAGAGCCGGCGCTCATTGATACGCTGACCAATATCTATGAACATATTTTTGATGTTGAGCTTTCCGGATACCGTGACGTCATTGTACATCTGATCGGCAATGCATTAAGAAAGACAGAAAACAGTCAGGAATATCTGATCCATGTATCATCGGAGGATCTTCCGTTTGTCAGCATGAACAAGGACAAGATCATGGAAGAGGGCGGTCTTGTCAACTGCAATGTCGAATTTATTGAGGATATGACCTTAAAGAAAAACCAGTGCCTGATTGAGACGGACGGCGGTATTTTCGACTGCAGTCTGGGTGTTGAATTAAAAGAACTGAAAAAGCAGTTGCTGTTGTTATCATACGACGGTGCACAAAGGGGTTAAAAACGTGGCAAATGCTACTCTTGATATAAAAAAATATGCGAAAGCATTGGATATGACTTATTTCAAAAAAATGGGAAAAGTCGTCAATGTTGTCGGACTTACAATAGAATCAGCCGGTCCTGATGCCAAAATGGGAGATTTGTGCAGAATCTACAAAGAAGGCAGAGCCGGCGAATTTATTTTGGCAGAGGTTGTCGGTTTTAAAAACAGATATACACTGCTCATGCCTTATGAGGCGATAGACCGTATTGGAGGCGGTTGTATCGTAGAAGCAGAGGGGGAGCCGTTAAAAGTACAGGTTGGCGAAGAGCTTTTAGGACGTACGCTCGATGGCCTTGGAAGACCGATCGAAGGAGAGCCAGTACATTGCCTGCAGAGCTATCCGATGGATGCTCCGGCACCGGATCCTTTAAAAAGACAGATCATTGATACGGTTCTTCCGCTTGGTGTCAAAGCGGTGGATGGACTGATCACGGTCGGAAAGGGTCAGCGTATCGGAATCTTTGCCGGTTCCGGTGTGGGAAAATCGACACTGATGGGTATGTTTGCCAGAAATACCAGGGCCGATATCAATGTCATTGCCCTGATCGGAGAACGGGGAAGGGAAGTGCGTGAATTTATCGAGCACGACCTTGGAAGTGAGGGTATGGCACGAAGCGTTGTCGTGGTTGCCACATCCGACAAGCCGGCCCTGGAGCGGAAAAAAGCGGCACAGACTGCTACCGCGATTGCAGAGTATTTCCGTGATAAAGGCAAGGATGTCCTTTTGATGATGGACTCTCTGACCCGTTTTTCCATGGCACAGAGAGAGATCGGACTGGCAAGTGGTGAGCCTCCGGTTACCAGAGGGTATCCGCCGAGTGTTTATTCGGAAATGCCCAGGCTTTTGGAGCGCGCCGGAAGAAATGATAAAGGATCGATCACAGGTCTTTATACAGTGCTTGTAGACGGGGATGATTTCAACGAGCCGATCACGGATACTGCCAGAAGTATTCTGGACGGGCATATCATTCTGGATCGTCGGCTGGCACACAAAAATCATTATCCGGCGATTGATGTCTTGCAGAGTATCTCCCGTTGTATGAGCCAGATCGCAGACCGCGACCACAAAAAGGCGGCCGGTAAGCTCAAAAATATTCTTGCTACATACAAGGACGCCGAAGACCTGATCAATATCGGAGCATACAAAAAGGGCAGCAATCCGGGAATCGACTATGCAATCGAAAAGATTGATGCCGTCAATGAATATCTTTTGCAGGAAACGGATGAAAAGATATCCTTTGAGGATGAAATACAGCAGTTGTTACACTTGTTTTAAATAGGATTTAAATAGGAGCATGCTTATGGCCAGATTTCGCTACCGGATGCAGAACATTCTGGATATCAAAGAAAAAATGGAAACGCAGGCCAAAAATGAGTTTGCACAGGCACAGGCAAAGCTGAATGCAGAGGAAGAAAAGCTTGCAGACAGGGTTTCTTACAGACAGAAGCTTCAGGAGGACGGAGGCAGGCTTTTGCTTGCGGACAGACTGGATATCCTGAAAATCGATGAAAATAAGAAAATGGTTTCCTATGCCGGGGAGCAGGTGCGTGCGCAGACGATACAGGTCAGAATGGCGCAGAAAAAGCTGGATGAACAGCGGGTACGTATGCAAAAGGCCATGCAGGAGCGTAAAACGCACGAAATTCTGAAAGAAAAAGCATTTGATGATTTCAAGGTGGAGTTAAAAGCTGCCGAAGGAAAAGAAATAGATGAACTGACCAGTTATACATATGGGCAAAAATCAAGAGATAATGGGTGATTTTTATGGCTGACAATGTGATTGATACCAAAGCAGAAAAAAAGAGATTAAAAGAAGAAAAGAAAAAATTAAAGCAGGAACAGAAAAACCAGAGAAAGGAAGCCAGGCAGAGAGCAAAAGAGCTTGCTTTGGAAGAAGCCAATCTTTCTGATGATGAAGAAAGCGGTGGATTTTCCGTATTTCTGGTAACCGCCATTATCATATTGGTCTGGCTTGGGATTATCGGACTTTTGATCAAGCTGGATGTCGGTGGATTTGGCTCACAGGTTCTGGCACCTGTTTTATCGGATGTTCCGGTCTTAAATAAGATTCTGCCGGAAAGTGAAGAGACGGAATCGACAACCGGTGAAGACTATGGAGGCTACAGCAATTTAAAAGATGCAGTCAATGATGTCGAAGCTTTAAAGGTGCAGCTAGAGAGTGCACAGGCAACGGTCAATGCCGATGCGGAAAAGATCACGGAGCTTCAAAATGAAGTCACCAGATTAAAGACCTTTGAAGATAAGCAATTGGAGTTTCAGCGTATCAAAAATGAATTTTATGAAGAGGTTGTCTATGCGGAAAAAGGACCGGGGGCTGATGAATATATTAAATATTATGAGTCCATGGATCCGGAAACAGCAGAAAACCTTTACAAAGAAGTGGTAAAAAAAGAGGCCGTTTCCGATGAGATCAAAGAATATGCACAGGCATATTCGGAAATGAAGCCCAAACAGGCAGCAGCCATCTTTGAGGGCATGACGGACAATCTGGATCTGGTTGCCAAAATTCTTGGTGTGATGGAGCCTGATGACAGAGGTGCCATTCTGGGTGTTATGGATTCAACGGTTGCAGCCAAGATCACAAAAATTATGGATCCGGACTCTTAAGATATCGGTTTGTTGATCCGATATAAGTTAAGAGAAAGGAGGTTTAGATATGACAAGTAGTTCTATTCAGGATGTATCGGGCATTTATTATGCGAGACGTACCAAAGGCACTCAAAACGGCACGTCGGATACCGATGATATATCCGGCATGTTCCAGAATGCCATGAATATGGCTAAGGATCAGAGTGTATCCGGGATGGCTGACAACCGGGCTGATGCCGGTAAAACACCGATATCCGGTGATACAAAGACTGTTTACGGCATGACACAGAATGCATCGCGTACATATCCGTTTTCAAACGGTCAGAAAACACAGACTGCCACATCCCAGCCGGAAAGTGATGGCTCTGTTGTATCGGATGATACCCGTACAAAGGAAACCGGCAGTGATGATGTCTCTGTAAAGGATAATACAGATGCAGAAAATAAGATCGTCAAAAAGATTGCCGATAAATTGCAGGTATCGGAGGATGATGTCAGGACTGCAATGGAAGAGCTGGGGCTTTCCTTCGCAGATCTTTCCGTACAGTCCAATGTTGCACTTTTAGTTACACAGCTTGTTGCAGACGGTGACAGTGTGGCTATGCTGACGGATGCCGATCTGTTTGCGACGGTCAGGGAGCTTGGCACGGAGATCGCCGATATGCTGGAGGGCTTTGCAGAGGTGCATTTGGAACAGACGACAGATCCGAAAGCTTTGGAAGAACCGGTGGAAACGGCAGATGCTTTCGGAACACAAGCGGGTGACGAAGCCGCAGATGTGGTTTCCGGTACCAAAGACACAGCTGTTACATATGAGATCAACCGGGAAACCGATGCTGACGGTATTGTGGATGAGGCAGTTGACACGGATGTATTGGCAGAGGATGACGCAGATACGGTGTCGGATGATAAGACGCAGAGTCAGACCGGGGCCGGAGGCTCGACAGGACAGTCTATGCAGGGACATACCGATGCAGCTTCTTATGCTTTGCCGTCCGGACAGACAAATGTACAGATGATGGGAGAGACTGTACCGGAGCAGATGTCATTTTCATCCGATGTCAATGTGCAGGATATAATTGATCAGATTGCAGAACGGGTCAAGATCAACCTGTCCCAAAATTTTTCAGAGATCGAGATTTCACTTCATCCGGCATCCCTTGGAAATGTGCATTTACAGGTATCTGAAAAAGCCGGCGTGATTTCAGCCGTGATCACAACAGAAAATGAGGTTGTGCGGGATGCGTTGGCA
>Ga0129314_1000122_pt1 | contig 101705 bp, 89 predicted proteins | sample O1111metagenome_FD_94431 | JGI IMG/M metagenome (GOLD analysis project Ga0129314, IMG submission 94431) | Orangutan individual fecal microbial communities from fecal samples from Wisconsin, USA - O1111 metagenome | ecosystem: Host-associated > Mammals > Digestive system > Large intestine >...
AGAAACAGAAACAGAAACAGAAACAGAAACAGAAACAGAAACAGAAACAGAAACAGAAACAGAAACAGAAACAGAAACAGAAACAGAAACAGAAACAGAAACAGAAACGGAAATACTACGGTTAAGACAGAAAGATGAAAATATGAGAGAGCAGGAGAATGAAAATACAGCTTCATTGGTAGTATGTATGGGAAAGGGTGCCCAGCCTGATGCAGCAGAAGCATTGGCAAGACGTGTTGGTGCACCGATTTCCGATGCGCCCGGAGAAGGACTGACCCTGTGGATAGATGGTAAAGGCATTTCTCTGCATGGATATGGATTAAGCTATGCCGGAGACTTTGAGCAGATGCTTCACCGGATCACGGAAGGACGGCTTTCGCATGAGATGCTGGTGCGTGTGGCAAAGACCGGAGAGCAGAGGGCACATGCCATTGATGCAACGGCGGGAATGGGAGAGGATTCGCTTTTGTTGGCGGCAAGTGGCTATGAGGTGACTTTGTATGAACAAAATCCGGTGGTCGCGGCTTTATTAAAGGACGCAATCAGGCGGGCAAAGAAGCATCCGGTATTGGGAGATATTGTAAAACGCATGCATCTGATGGAAGGAAACAGCATAGAGCTGATGAAGGAATATCCGGGTAAGCCTGCGCTTATCTATCTTGATCCGATGTTTCCTGCCAGACAGAAAAGCGGTCTGATCGGGAAAAAGCTGCAGCTGATCCAGAAACTGGAACAGCCGTGCCCACAGGAAGAGGAGCTGTTTGAGGCAGCGAGGGCACTGCAGCCGGGTAAGCTGGTTGTCAAAAGACCATTAAAGGGGCCTGTACTTGCCCAAAAGAATCCGGGTTACAGTGTAAAAGGAAAAGCTATCCGCTACGATATCTATGTGTAAGAGCCTGCAGTGCTATGGAAATGACGGAATACAGAGGGCGGCAGACGTAAACCGGGGATACTTTACTTAAGGAATCAGCCGGACTGTCCGATATAAATAATACACCCTATGGAGGTGGAATCATGAATTCAGCTGCAGTTGTACAATCAACTGTAAAAGAGAAGGGAGATGTATTATTTGAAAATTGATTCCAGTTTTGTAGGAATGGAATCCACCAGAAGGTATACTTCTGTAAATGCCCGCGAAGTGAGCTATCGTATGAATGCCAGTTCGCCGGTATCTGCCAAGGATGGTGCAACAAGCTTTGCCGATCTTTTATCGGGTGGAGCACAGGAAGAGGAGGTATCTCTGCAGGACCGTGTCTTAGCCGCGTCTGTGAGCAGAAATGTTTCCGATGTAGACGAAAAACGCAGCATTGAGAGTATTAAATTCCAATGTATGCAGTATTTGCTTTACTGGTTATTCGGAGGAAAGCGGCCTGTGGACAGTGATCTTTTATCGCAGTCCGCCGGTGGAACTACCGGTTTGAATACTACATACACAACGACCATGGATGTTTCGGCAATGGAATATCACGCCGAGAGTGAAGAAACCGCTTTTTCCACAACAGGAAAGGTTGTGACGGCAGATGGCAGGGAGATAGAGTTTAATCTGGATCTGTCCATGAGCCGCAGCTTTGAAGAGTATTATGAAGCCCATTATACAAGAGAGGTCACACAGATGCTGGATCCGCTTGTTATCAATCTGGATACCGATATCGCAGGTCTTTCCGATCAGAAATTCGAGTTTGATTTAGACTGTGATGGTGTCAAGGAGCAGATATCCATGCTGGAGCATGGCAGCGGTTATCTTGCCCTGGATAAAAACGGCGACGGTGTGATCAATGACGGTTCTGAGCTTTTCGGAACCGGTTCGCAGGATGGCTTTGCAGACCTTGCCATGTATGATGAAGATGGAAACGGCTGGATTGATGAAAACGACGAGATCTTTGAGCGCCTGCTCATCTGGGCTAAAGATGCCGATGGCAATGACCAGCTGTACACACTGAAGGAAGCCGGTGTCGGAGCTGTCTGTCTGCACAGGGTTTCCACAGATTTTATGATGAATGCGTCCAATAATAATCAGACAAACGGACAGCTGCGTTCGACCGGTGTCTTTTTATATGAAAACGGAACAGCCGGATCTGTGCAGCAGCTCGATCTGGCGATCTGATACCAGGTCAAAAGGTTAAAAAGTCATTCGTGCCTGCACGATAAGATTTTTAAATTTGGTATAAAAATATTTCGCCTCGGCAATACTATTGTCGAGGTGATTTTTTATGAAGAGACATAGATTTACAAAATGGAATAAAGAACGTATCTCTGTATATGCATCCGCTGCGCTGGTGCTGGGTGTCTGTGTAGTCTCAGGGATTTATGCCACGCATGAAGCACCGTCCAAGACACAGATTATCGATATGGAAAGTGCAGATGAAGGTAAGGCTTACCCTGACAATGCCAACATGGAAGCCAATGCAGAAAATAAAGATACAACACAGGAATCTGTTCCGACAGCCGGAGAATCGGAAAGTCCGATGCCGGCCGCTTCTTCTCTTGCGCAGGAATATGCAAACCGGGCAAGGGAGCAGCAGAAAAATATGGAAGAAAGTGCAGATCTGACAGGGGATGCCGAAACAGCGGTTGAGGAAATCGTTCCGACAACCTCCGGCAGCAAAAGCAAGGCAGTAAATGAAGAGCTGCATTTCAATCCGCAGGATGGAATGAGTTGGCCGGTACAGGGCAATGTCATTCTCAATTACAGTATGGATGAGAGAATATATCTTGCGACCCTCAATGAGTACTGTTATTATCCGGCAATCGCCATCAGCGCACCGCAGGATACCGCAATTTGTGCCGCTGCCAGAGGAAAGGTCACAACGATCGGATATAATGAAGAGATCGGGCAGTATGTGAGCATGGATCTGGGAGACGGATATACATTGACGTATGGACAGCTAAAGGATGTGTGTGCCAAGCAGGGAGATATTGTAAGCCGCGGACAGATCATCGGCAATGTGGCAGATCCGACCAAGTATTATGCGCTGGAGGGAGCCAATCTCTATGTCAAAATGGAGCATGACGGTGAGAGCATGAATCCGATTTTATACTTTCAATGAAAGAAAAATTTAGATCATGTGTGACTTTACCGATTTAAGACGTTAAGGTATAATATGATACGAAGAGTCATAAAACAGAACTTTTTCTGTTCGCAGGAAATAAGTTCTGTTTTCATGATTTTTGAGATTATGAATGATACATATGGAGAACAGATTTGAAAAAAAGATGGTTGCCGTTTCTTTTATGTCTGCTTCTGGCAGCGGGTCTGATCCTGGTCGGTCTTTTTTTATCAAAGAAAAACAGGGCAAGTGGGGTAGAGGTATTTTTGCCATCCGCACAGAGCCCGTCCGCAAACGATGTCACAGAGGATGGGAGCCTGTCACAGTCAGTCAGTGATAATGGCAGTTTAAAGGTTCCTTCCGTGATCAAAACAGACGGTCTGGGATATCAGGTAAACGATAAGAAAAAAGCCTATTTTGAAAAGGGAGAGGAAGGGACGTGTTTCCAGGTAGTGGATGCCCACACCAGAGAGACCGTATTTACCGGACAAATCGACAGAAAAAGTACGGGTGATTTTTCCGGGGTCAGAGCTCCGGGGATTTATTATATTGAGGCGGCGCATGTCGGACGGTCCGGACAGTTTGTGATTCTGGAGGACAAATACAGGGATATGGCAGACAGTCTGTATCAGGAGTTTTTTTCCTATGCACAGGCAAAAGGAACCGATACAGCGGACAGGCTGCAGATTCTTTCATGGATTTTGCGTTATGCGGACACCTATACAGATACTTCGGAATATTCCTTTTTGGCAGATGATATCCGTGGCAGGACGGACGGCGGATATTTGTCCGGCTGCATGGAGATCGCAGATGATCTGATAAATGAGACAGAGGGTGCCGCTACAGAGGAGCTTTCCTTGTACAGTGTTGTTATGGCATCATTATCGCAGAAGATTCAGGCATATGACAGGGAAAGATCCAATACATATTTAAAAGAGGCTGTCGGGGCGTACGCCAATGTCGTGCAGAGAAAAAATGAGCTGACGGATGAAGCATGGATTTTTTATGCGGCAGCGCAATTATATAAAACAACCGGACAGCCGGCATATCGTGTTGTTGCAGAGCAGTATCTGAAGGCGGCTAAAGAGGAAGAAAGGTTTATAAAGGATGATCCGCAAGATAAACAGCGGGCGGATGAAGCCTTTGTTTTTGGTCTCGTGACTTATCTGCAGACGACGGACAAGGTTGATGTGGATCTGTGTGAAAACGGTATGAAGATGTTGATCCGTCAGGCAGAAGTCTATGTTGAAATGACGGAAGCTGATTTTTACGATGGTTTCGGGGGTGATGCCGCAAGCTGTCTGATTACTGACAGACTTTATGTGATAGCGATCGTTGAGCATGTTATTGTCAGTCAGGAATACAACAATATTCTGAAAGCAGCAATTCACAATCTGGGAGGCTGCAATAGGGATGGGCAGATCTATCTGTCAGAGCATGGGATTATCCGTACGGATTATGATGAGCCGGGAAGTGATGCTGTCAATGCAGCGGCTTATTATTATCTGTTAGGTCAGATCTGTGAAAGTGATTACAAGGAAAACGAAAGTATCAGAAGTGAAGCAATGGAAAGTGAGGAACCATAAATGAAGATTGCAGTGTTAGCAGGAGGTACCAGTACAGAAAGAGATGTATCTCTGGTTTCCGGGACCGGCGTTTACCGGGCCTTGAAGAAAAAGGGACATGAAGTTGTATTGTTGGATGTATATCTGGGCATAGAGCTTTCAAAAGAGGAAAAGGAAAATATCTTTTCTGATCCGAGAGATTTCAGCGAGGGAATAAAGCCGGTAGCAGAAATCAATCCGGATGTCAGCAAGATCATTGCACAGCGTTCCGATCCGGAACTGGGATTTTTTGGCCCCAACGTGCTTGATATCTGCCGCATGGCGGATATTGTATTTCTGGCGCTGCATGGTATGAATGGCGAGGATGGACGTATTCAGGCAACCTTTGACCTTTTAAATATCAAATATACCGGAACCGACTATATCAGCAGTACTCTTGCCATGGATAAGGCTCTGACCAAGGATATTTTTATGCAGGCAAAGGTTTTGACGCCTTATGGATTTGGCATCAAAAAAGGAGAAGAGCTGCCTGCGATCAGCTTTCCCTGCGTTGTCAAGACCAGTCACGGCGGTTCGAGCGTAGGTATTTATTTTGCCGATGATGAAAAGCAGCTTCAGGATGCATTAAAGGATGCATATACATATGAGGATGAGGTTGTCATCGAGCAGTTTATCAAAGGCCGTGAATTTACGGATGTTGTCATTGACGGAGAGGCTTATCCGGTCGTACAGATTGCGCCCAGGGAAGGCTTTTACGATTACAAAAACAAGTATCAGGCAGGAAGTACGGAAGAAATCTGTCCGGCGCCTATTTCCAAAGAACTGACTGAGCGTATCCAGGATGTGGCAAAGGCTGCGTACAAGGCATTACGCCTTAAAGTATATGCACGTATGGACTTTATTGTGGATGAGAAGGAGCAGATTTACTGCCTCGAAGCCAATACCTTGCCCGGTATGACACCAACATCCCTGATTCCGCAGGAGGCGGCAGCGGTAGGAATCGGATATGAGGATCTGTGCCAGATGCTGGTTGAGTTATCACTGGCTAAATACGAATGATATCAGAGCGGCAGATATTCGGCTGCTCTGGGACCGGATTATGAGGTGTCCTGCATCTATGCAGTCTTCATATAAGTATGAGAAAAAGAGGGAAATAAAGGATGATGAAGGAATTGAGCTGCCTGGAGGCAGCAAAAGCGGTAGGCGGTACATTTTACGGAAGTAAAGAGGCCGGTGAGGTCTGTATAGAAGGTGTTGCGGTCGATTCACGAAAGGTTCCGGAAAAAGGCCTGTTTGTAGCAATAGCCGGGGAACATGTTGACGGACATAAATTTATTCCCTCGGTATTGGAAAACGGTGCTGCCTGTGCATTGAGCGAACAGAAGCTGACCGATGTTGAACCGTACATTCTTGTTGACAACACGCAGAGAGCCTTGAGAGATCTGGCTGAATATTACCGTCAAAAGCTGGATGTCACGGTAGTTGGTGTGACAGGCAGTGTCGGAAAGACCAGTACAAAGGAAATGCTTGCCTCTGTACTTTCACAAAAATATCAAGTACAGAAAACAGCAGGTAATTTTAACAATGAGATCGGTCTGCCGCTGACGGTTTTCACGATCGGAACAGAGCACGAGATTGCCATTCTGGAAATGGGTATCAGTGATTTCGGAGAGATGAGCAGGCTGGCTAAGATCGCAAGACCGGATTATATGGTCATTACCAATATCGGGCAGTGTCATTTGGAAAATTTGAAGACCAGAGACGGTATCTTAAGAGCCAAGACAGAGTGCTTTGAGTATATGAAGGATTCTTCCAAAATAATTTTAAACGGTGATGACGACAAGCTTTCCGGAATTAAGAGTGTACCTGGCAAGGAGCTTCATTTCTTTTCCTTTTCCAACGCATCCTGTGATGCCTATGCGTCGGATGTACAAAACAGACAGCTTTACGGAAGTGATGCCGTGATCCACCTGAAAAACGGTGAGGCAGAAGAGCGCTTTCCGGTGCATATTTCTCTCCCGGGAGACCACATGGTCATGAATGCGGTTGCCGCTGCGCTTTTAGGTCATCTGTTAGGACTTGATGATGAGCAGATCGCAGAAGGAATTGCAGGAGTGGAAGCAATGGACGGACGTGGCAAAATGATCCGGACAGAACGTTATACGCTGATCGATTCCTGTTATAATGCCAATCCAAAAGCGGTAAAGGCTGAGCTGGATTTGTTAGCATGTGCTAACACACGTAAGGTGGCTTTGCTTGGTGACATGCTTGAACTTGGTAATAATGAAAAAGATCTGCATTATGAAGTGGGAAACTACGCCTGTAAAAAGGGCATTGATGTGCTGATCTGCGTCGGAACACTTTCTGAATATACCGCGAAAGGTGCACAGGAATCGGATGATAAGGCCGGAACCGAGGTCTATTATTTCACAGATAAGCCGGCATTTATGAAGACCGCAGATGCAATCCTGAGAGAGGATGACACCGTTTTGGTAAAGGCCTCCAACGGATCCGGCTTCCGTGAACTTTTAGATTATTTGTCTGCTTCCAAAAGCTTTTGATTTTTTAAATAAGTTTCTAAAATGATTTCTCTGACGTTCTCGCATAATTGCTTCTTTTCATCTCTTGTCAGGCTGGCTGTTTCAATCGGTTTGCCATACTCAAGGATGACTTTGGAAGGAACGATGCGGGGACGTTGTTTTTCGTAGATAGATTCGGAATTGTTGATCGTGACTGGTATGATCGTACATCCGGTTCTTTCTGCGATCTTGAAAGTACCCTTGTGAAATTCCTGTAATGGTTCATCTGTCTTGTTCCGCGTGCCTTCCGGGCATACATGGACGGAGATGCCGTTGTTGATCAGATCAATGGCATCCTTGATTGTCTGCATGCCTTTTTTGATATCGCTGCGATCTAAAAACAGGCAGTGCATATAGCGCATCCAGCGGGAAAAAGACGGAATTTTGGCCATGACATCCTTGGCAATATAACCGGTCTGTCTCGGAACACGGTAATAGGTCAGGATGACATCATAATAACTGCGGTGATTGCTGATATATAAAACCGGACGATCCTTTGGCACATTTTCCTCACCGATAACAGTAAGATCGACGCCGGATATCACCTTAACACACCGGAATGCCCAGCCGACGATCGCAAGAGAGGCCCTGCCTTTGATTTCGGGATTGAATTTGCCGATAATAAACAGAACAAACTGGATCGGGAGACTGACGATCAGAAATAAAACAACACAGACAAAAATAATAATAAAACGTATCATAATAAATGGAGCTGTCCTTTCGTGAGGGATAAGTAAGTGCGTGTGAAAATACCGGATTGCTGCGTGCATGGCACTCCGCAATCCTCAGAAACATTCGTAATCCGCGCATTTTTCTTTGAAAAATGGCTGCTTACTCATGTTTCTGGCGGGTCAAGAAGGCAGAAAACCTCTTGCAAGCGAGCTTGCATCGGCTTTCTGTCTTTTTGACCCTATTATTTTCATTATATAAAAAATAAAAAATAAAGACAAGCCAAAAGGTTATAGCCGGCTGCTTTCCGACATATTTTTATAAAAAGCCATTGGATGAACAATATGTTGGATATATACAGAAAAATGGGCTGCGGAATAAGGAAACACAGTATTCGGACCGGTTTTATACTGCTGCTTTTGGGGATGCTGTGCGGATGCGGCAAAAAAGAGGAGGCTCCCGAAAAGGTGCGTGATCTGGAGCTTACGGTTGTTGCAAAGGAAAATCTTCCGGAGGAGCTTTTGCAGATCGTGGAGAGCAAAAAGTCGGTGCCGTTTAAATTTACCTTTAACGATGGGGAATACCTGTATATCTGTGTCGGATATGGGGAGCAGGAAAGCGGAGGTTACAGTATTACAGTAGAAGATTTGTATCTGACACAAAATGCGATCTATGCCAAAACCTGTCTGATCGGGCCCGGACCGGATGTGCCGGATGATGGTGTTTATTCCTATCCGTACATTGTTTTAAAAACAGAATACCTCGATTATTCGGTTGTCTTTGATTAGGCAAAATGCTATACTTTTTTTAGCCTTATGGCATGAAGATGAATGGAGAAAAATACATGTTGCTGATTCAGAATGCGAGGGTGGTTGATCCGGTTTCCCAGACCGATGAAATGCTTGATCTTGTGATCGATCAGGGAAAAATCGCAAAGATTTTGAGACCGGAGGAAACACCTCAGTTTATAAAGACACACGAGGTAAAAACAGAGGATGCGAAAGGATGCGTGGTATCACCGGGATTGTGGGATGTGCATGTGCATTTTCGCGATCCGGGATTTACCTACAAGGAAGATATCGAAAGCGGCGCAAGGGCTGCTCTGGCCGGCGGGATCACAACGGTTGTATTGATGGCCAATACCAATCCTGTGGTAGATAATCCGGAGACACTTCAATATGTGATAAATAAGGGAGCGCGGACCAACCTCCATGTGAAGACCTGCGCTTCGATCAGTGTCGGATTAAAGGGAAAACAGTTAGTCGATATGGAGGCTTTAAAGGAAAACGGAGCGGTTGGATTTACCGATGACGGAATACCGCTTTTAGATGAAAGCTTTGTAATAGAAGCCATGAAGAAGGCGGCTGATCTGCGTATGCCTTTGAGTTTTCATGAGGAGAACCCCGCATATATCAAAAATAATGGTGTTAACCGGGGTAAGGCGAGTGCCTGTTATGGTATCGACGGCTCTGACCGTATGGCTGAAATATCCATGATAGAAAGAGATATCCGCTTAGCTGCCGAAACCGGTGCAGAGATCGATATCCAGCATATCAGCACGGCAGAGGGAGTTGAACTGGTGCGTCAGGCCAGAAAAAAATATCCCAATATCCATGCGGAGGCAACACCGCATCATTTTTCCCTGACTGAGGATGCGGCAATAGAGCATGGAACACTGGCCAAGATGAATCCGCCGCTTCGTACCGAAGAGGATCGTGAAGCCATTATCAGAGGGCTTGCGGATCAGACGATCGAAATCATTGCAACCGATCATGCTCCTCATGCTGCAGAGGAAAAGGCAAAGGATATTACTGCTGCTCCGAGCGGTATTCTGGGTCTGGAGACGGCACTTCCGTTAGCAGTGACTAATCTTGTGAGACCCGGACATATGACTCTTATGCAGGTTTTGGAAAGAATGACTGCCGGTCCGTGCAGGCTATATCATATGGAGTCACCCAAAATCGCAGAGGGAGAAAATGCGGATCTGGTCATTTTTAATCCGGATGAGACCTTTGTATATGAAAAATCCCTGTCTAAATCTCAAAACTCTCCGTTTTTGGGACAAACACTGTATGGCAAGATCCATATGACGATCACGGACGGAAAAATTGTATACAGAGCAGCAGAAATATGATGGAAATAGAAAATACGACAGATAGGTAAAATACAGCAGATAGGTGAAATATATCAGAAAGAAAAAATACAGCAGAAATAGAAAATACGACAGAAAGAGGAAATAAAATGGGAAAAAGAAAAGAAACTGCCAGTGTGCAGAAACAGACCTGTATTGCTCCCGGTATTTATGATATGTGGATCAATACCACATTGGCCAAGGAAGCAAAGCCCGGTCAGTTTATCAATGTTTATCCGGAAGACAGCTCCACGCTTCTTCCCCGACCAATCAGTATCTGTGAGGCCGACGGAGATCAGAATAAGCTCCGTATCGTTTACCGTACAGCGGGAAAGGGCACAACGGAATTTTCCAAATACCGGGAAGGAAAGGATATTGCCATCCTTGGCACTCTGGGAAACGGGTTTCCGCTGGACAAGGCAAAAGGAAAAAAATGCTTCCTGATGGGTGGCGGAATTGGTATTCCCCCGATGGTGCAGCTAGCAAAGAAGCTGCATGAGCAGGGCGACTGTGAGATACAGATCATTGTCGGCTACCGTGATGCCGACCTGTTTTTACAAAAAGATCTGGAAAAGTATGGAAGGGTCTATGTTGCAACAGAGGATGGAAGCGTTGGCAGCAAGGGAAATGTCATGGATGCGATCCGTGAAAACCGGTTAAGTGCAGATGTGATCTATGCCTGCGGTCCGATGCCGATGCTTCGGGCAATCAAAAAGTTTGCAGAGGCTAACAATATGGAGGCATATATTTCCCTCGAAGAAAGAATGGCCTGCGGTGTCGGTGCCTGCTTGGGCTGTGTATGCAAGACCACACATAAGGATCATCATTCCCATGTAAACAATGCAAGAGTATGTACGGATGGTCCGGTATTTGAGGCAAAGGAGGTAGACATCTGATGGAAGCACAAAAGACAGTACAGACAAAGCTCAATACAGAAGTTACAATAGCGGGTGTTACCTTTAAAAATCCGGTTATGACTGCATCCGGTACATTCGGCTCCGGAATGGAGTACGGAGAATTTGTTGATCTGAATAAGCTGGGAGCTGTTGTCACAAAAGGGGTAGCCAATGTGCCGTGGCCGGGAAATCCCACACCGAGAGTGACAGAGACCTATGGCGGCATGTTAAATGCCATCGGTCTGCAAAATCCCGGAATCGATGTTTTTATTGAACGTGATCTGGAATTTTTAAAACAATATGATACAAAGGTAATCGTCAATGTATGCGGAAAGAGCGTTGAGGATTATTTAGAGGTTGTGGAACGCTTGTCCGATGAGGCGGTTGATATGCTTGAGATCAACGTATCCTGTCCCAATGTCAAGGAGGGCGCCATTGCATTTGGCCAGAAAGCAGATGCTTTGTATGATATCACATCACAGATCAAAAAAGTTGCAGCCCAGCCGGTTATCATGAAATTAAGCCCCAACGTCACCGACATTACCGAGATGGCAAAGGCGGCAGAGGCTGCCGGAGCAGATGCGCTTTCCATGATCAATACCATTACCGGTATGAAGATCGATATCCACCGCAGAAAGTTTGCCTTGGCTAACAAGACGGGCGGAATGTCAGGACCTGCGATCAAACCGGTAGCTGTGCGGATGGTTTACCAGACCGCCCAGGCTGTTAAAATTCCGATCATTGGCATGGGCGGTATTGCCAACGCGGAAGATGCCATTGAATTTTTACTGGCAGGTGCAACGGCCGTGAGTATCGGAGCCATGAATTTTATCAATCCTTATACTACGGTTGAAACCGTTCAGGGTATTGAAGATTATATGAGACAGTATCAGATTACCGATATTAAGGAACTGATCGGAGCCGTTCAGTAAAACAGGATGGTTATCATGCATTTTTAGTCATATCTTTTTGGGACATATCATAAGATGTAATAAGCCTAAGGAGGTTGGATGAAAATGCTGGAACTTACGAAGAAAAATATACATATGGACTGCATAAAGGCAAAAGCAGGCAATCAGATTACGATTGAGGATGATGTAAATATTCCGGATTTGCGCCCTGACATCGATAAGGTTATTTTTCAGTCGGGTATTATCCGGCTGGAGGAAGTCAGACCCGGCAATGATCAGGTTGGTGTGAAAGGGTCTTTGGCGGTCCATGTTCTTTATCAGAGTGAGGAAGAAGAGGAGCCCTTCAGCAAGATTGAAACAGAGCTGCCATTTGATGAACTGTTCCATATGGACGGTGTTGAGGCATCGGACAGTGTCTGTGTCCGGTATGAGCTGGAGGATCTTTCCGTGGGTGTGATCAATTCCAGAAAGATCAGCGTGCGTGCACTTGTCACCCTGGAATTGTTAGCACGTGCTATCTATGATGAATGTGCCGCTACGGATGTAAATGCTGAAATTACGACGGAATATCGTAAAAAGCCTTTGCATGTACTTGAGACGACTGTGTGCAAAAAGGATGTTTTCCGGTTCCGACATGAAGAAACACTTCCCGGACAGTACCCCAATATTCTGGAGATCCTTTATGGATCGGTTATGCCTGTGAATATGGAGTGTGTGCCGGAGGAAGGAAAGCTGGCGGTACGTGGTAATATGCAGCTGTTCTTCATGTACACACCCGATGGCGAGGAAGATGGCAGCCGCTTTTTTGAAACAACGGTTCCGATACAGGGAGAAATCGTATGTAACGGCTTACAGTCACAGATGATACCGAGTGTCTGTATCACGGTGTCCGATGTCAGTTATGAGGTAAAAGCGGATTATGACGGCGAGGACCGTATTATTTCGACAGAGGTCACCTTTGATCTGGATATAAAGGCCTATGAGGAAAAGACCTATGACATCCTTTCAGATATGTACTGCGTTACAAAAAATATTGAGACAGAGTGCCGAGAGACAATGTTTTTACAGCTTTTGCTGCAGCAACAGGCCAGAACACGGATCAAGGAACGGCTGAAGCTGGAGGAAGAGTGTATTGACTTAATCCATCATGAGGAAAGCGTGACTTTGGAAGAGACCGAGGTGGAGGATGGAAAGCTGAATCTGATCGGTAATATGCAGTTAAGATGTCTGTATGCCTCCGATATGGATATGAAGGAGCTGCATTATATTGAGCGCGATATTCCATTTTATTATACCGTTGAAAATCTGGATGTAAGAGGTAAGGAAATCCATCCGGAGATTTGCATGCAGATTGCACAGGTAGATCTGATGGTGCCGGATTCCGGAACATTGGAATGCAATGCGACGGTCAGCATCAATATGTTACTGTTGGAAGAAAAGAAAGAGCGTGTCATTACGGAAGCAGAGATCACGGACTTTGCAGCCGAACAGCTGCAGAATCTGCCGGGAATGGTCATTTATATTGTAAGACCGGGGGACAGTTTGTGGCAGATCGGAAAGGAATACCTGATATCGGTTGATGAGATTAAAACATTAAATGAATTGGAAACAGATGAAATCCATCCGGGAGACCGGTTGCTTTTGATGAAAAACAGGGCCTGAAAGGGCTCTGTTTTCTGTTGTTTTGGTTGCATAAGTAATTTTTTTTCGATATAATTGTATACAAAATACGCTATTTGTACAAAATGAACCAGTACAAAAAACAGAATGGAAAACAGGGGTATAAAGATATGGGGAACGGACAAATTATAAAAGATGCACATGCCAAAATCAATCTGGGACTGGATGTATTGAGAAAAAGAGAAGACGGTTATCATGAGGTAAAGATGATCATGCAGACGATAGGCCTGCACGATACACTGACCTTCAGTCGGACAGAGGATGAAGGAATCGTGATCGAATCGGACAGTGGCAGGCTGCCTCTTGATGAACATAATCTGATCTATAAAGCGGCAAAGATCTTTTTTGAAGAGGTCGGACAGGCATTCGGTGTGCATGTCTTTTTGGAGAAACGAATTCCCATCGCTGCGGGAATGGCAGGAGGAAGTACAGATGCTGCAGCTACCTTTGAGGCGTTAAATGAACTGGCAGGGTGCCCGTTCAGTCAGGAAAAGCTGATGAAAATCGCTGTACGTGTCGGTGCGGATGTTCCCTATTGTATTTTGAAAGGTACGGCCCTTTCGGAAGGAATTGGAGAAATATTGACGGCTTTACCGCCGGTAGCACCGGCTAACCTTGTGATCGCCAAGCCGGATATTGATGTTTCAACAGCCTTTGTATACAAAAATCTCAGAGTAAATGAGCTTGACGGCCATCCGGATATTGACGGGATGAGGGCAGCTATTGAAAAAAATGATCTACAGGGTGTGACAAAAAGGCTTGGAAATGTGCTGGAGACCGTGACAATACCGGCACATCCCATTATCGGAAGGATCAAGGCCTGTTGTATGACAAACGGAGCTGTGAATGCTTTGATGAGCGGAAGCGGACCGACTGTATTTGCAATATTTGACAGCCCGGTAAAAGCCGGACAGGCAGCGGAAAAGATACGCAGTGAGTTTCAACTGCATGAAGTGTATGTGACAGAGTTTTGGGGATAATAGGAGGTGCCTTGTATGATGATGATGGATATTATGCAACAAAATATGAATGAATATCTTCCATTGAGAGATGTTGTTTTTAATACCTTAAGACAGGCAATTCTCACCGGTGAATTAAAGCCCGGGGAGCGTCTGATGGAAATTCATCTTGCCGATCGCCTGGGGGTCAGCCGTACTCCGATCAGAGAAGCAATCCGCAAGCTGGAGCTGGAAGGCCTTGTGGTGATGATCCCCAGAAAGGGAGCCCAGGTTGCCAAGATCACCGAGAAAAATTTAAAGGATGTGCTTGAGGTCAGAAGAGCTCTGGATACACTTGCCGTCAGACTTGCCTGCAAACGGATGGACGATACTTACAAAAAGCAGCTTCGTGAAGCCTGTGATGAGTTTGCAAAGGTTGTCAAATGCAGTAATACCAAAGATATCACAGAGGCGGATGTCCGTTTTCATGATATTATCAACCAGTCTACCGGCAATGACAGACTGATCCAGCTTGTCAACAACCTTGCTGAGCAGATGTATCGTTATCGTCTGGAATATATCAAGGATGCGGCTTATCATAATCGGCTGATCGATGAGCATGAAGAAATTTACAATGCCATTCTGGAGCGGGATGAGGAACGTGCTGCGACGGCGGTTGTTGTGCATATTGACAATCAGGAGGCCTCTATTCTGGAGCATCTTAATCTGGATGCATAGGATATTTTCCCATGTTGTATAAATATGGAAAACATGTCAACACTCTTTATATCATGATATCAGGGTCAAAAGGTCAAAATACCTTTTGATCCTAACATCATATCATAATAGTATTAAAAACATAAAGGGTGAACAGACATGAAACATAATATTTTAAAACTCTCCATATATGGTACAGTTTGCGCGATTTATACAGCGGCTTTTTTATTTGGAGCCATGTATCCACAGTATGGAATCCCCAAAAACAGCATTGTCATAGAGGATACGCGCACAAAAGAACATGATGATGGTCGGAGGATTGTATACCGGAGCTATTTTGCAGAGAGGATAAAAGCGCTGTTAGAAGAGTGACGGTATTGATATTTGTGAGTAAAAATTTGAGACAAACAGGATATTTTATGACACATTGGTGTCTTTCGCAGAAAGACGGGAAATGACAATGAAAAAACAGGTAAAAATAAAAGTGACCGGAACGCAGGCCGGAACGGACGAAGTGATTACGACAGAAACTATGGGACATATGTTATATAAAGAACCGTATTATTATGTTTCCTATGAAGAGAATCTGGATGCTTCATCAGAAAAGAGCAACAAGACGACACTGCGGTTTTGTGAGGATGAGCTTCGAGTTACCAGAAAAGGTGAGGTCAACAGTGCCTTGGAATTTCAAAATGAAAAAACACATAACAGCGTCTATATGACAGCGTACGGCAATTTTGAGGTTATGCTTGTGACAGACACTCTTTTTATTGAAAAAAAAGAAAAATCCGCAACGATTGCTGCGGATTATCGGATCGGTTTTAATACAATGCCTCCCACAAAGGGGAGGCTTGAAATTGTTATCACGGAAAGTGATATGGATCAATGGATATGATCTGTTGATCTGTTTTGCTGCAGTCTTATTTGACCTGACTGACACCTGCTTTGGCCTTGGCTTTTTCCCAGGTGGACTTCCAAAATCCTTTTTTCTCGGGTTCATTGCTTTTGGCACTCTTACGATAGCCACGTACTTCTGTGATATAAATACCACTGACTACGGCTTTTACTTCTTTTTTAACCGGAATTGCATCAAAAATTTTTTCATCAGCAACAAAGTTTGTAACTTGTGGACCGACTTTTGCTTTAACAATCGGGATCTTGGTCAAACGCATCAACTTGGGTGTCTGTGAAATTACCATTGGCGGAAGACCGGAATCTTTTAGTTTCAATCGCTTTTTATCGATAATCAACATGGAGAGCGTCTGCTTGTTGGCCTCCATAGCCACTTCCTGCGCTTCCTGATTCTTTTTTGCTCTCTTGTAAAGCAATACAATTCCTACGATCATTGCAATTAATATTAAAATAATTACAATAAGTACAATCCATCCTGTCGTACTCATGGAATACCTCCTGATTCATTATGTCCTAATCAAACAAAATCATTGTAACAAACTTTTGCACTCTGTTCAATAAATTTTCACATTTTTTAAACTTTCGTTCTGTTTACATAAACAAACCGCTGTGATAAACTTAAACTATCGCAATTTACTTATTCCGATATTCTGGAATAGGTTTAAAATCAATGAGGAGTAATTTTAATTATGATGAAAAGAAAACTTTTTTTTGCAGGATTACTGGTTACAATGGCCGCTTTCATGTTTGGATGCGGAAAGTCAGAAGACAAAAAGACTGAAGGCATTGATGATATCAATCCGGATGAATATGTGACACTGGGAGATTATAAAAATCTTGAGGTCAATGTTGACCATTATGAAGTAATAGATGATGAAGTAAAGCAGTATGTAGATAAAGATCTTGAATCCTATGTTACCAATTATGATCTGTATGATTATACAGCAACAGACAAGCAGATTGTATCTGCCAATGACATCGTCAATATTGATTATGAAGGAAAAAAGGACGGTGTAGCATTTTCCGGCGGAACAGCTCAGGGCGCGCACTTGGAGATCGGTTCCGGCCGCTTCATTGATGGTTTTGAAGATGGACTGCTTGGAGCCAGTGTCGGGGATACCGTTGATCTGAATCTGACATTCCCGGAGGATTACGGCAATGAGGAGCTTAACGGACAGGAGGTTGTATTTACGGTTTCTATCAATTCCATTGATGAATCCCATATGCCGGATTACGACGAAGCTTTCTTTGCAGATCTTGGAATTGATAACGTGACCAATTATGATGAATATCTGGATTCTGCAAAAGAATACATCCAGAGTGCATGTGATCAGCAAAACAATACTGCGATTGAAACTGCCCTTTGGAATGTTGTCAAAAACGGCAGTGAGGTATCGGATATTCCCCAGATCCTTTTGGATGAGAAGCTTGAAGAGCTGGATGCTGATTTACAGGAATATGCAGACCAGTATGGTGTGGATACCGATACGATGATCGGATATATGGGTTATGATGCTGACTCATATGAAGAGATGAGACAGAGCACGGCCAAAGAAGAGGCCGAGAAAGATCTTATCTGCAGGGCAATAGCCAAAGCAGAAGGAATTACGAGCACAGATGATGATGTTAAAGCGGTCGCACAGGAAGAATATGAAAGCTACGGATTTACATCAGCAGCGGATATGATTGCATCAAAGAGTGACGAATATCTTCGCTCATATGTCAGATACAGAAGGATTATGGATCTGTTAAAAGAGACAGCAAACATTACGGAAAATGACAGTATTTCTTTCTTAGCCGATTATCTGGAATAAAATACCTGATGGGGATTATGAGGGAATACGGAAACGGAGAAACTTATGAATAAACGTATACTTTGTATACTTTTAAGTTGCATTATGACAGTTGGATCTGCGTTGTCCGTGTCAGCGGAGACTTCTTCCGATGTCAAAAAACAGCAGGAGCAGACACAGGAAGCACTCAATGAGCTGAATGACCGTGTGGACGATATTTCACAGCAGAGAGAGGCCGTTTCCAATGAGATTCAGGTGCTGGATACGGAATTGGTTGATATTCTGACCAGTATCAGCATTTGTGTTGATGAAATTGCAGCCAAAGAGGATCAGATTGCAGTTGTCAAGGAGGAGTTGCAGCAGGCTGAGGAGGATGCGGCAACCCAGTATGAAAATATGAAAACGCGTATCCGCTTTATGTATGAAAAAGGGGATAATGCCTACATTGCGGCTTTACTGGCAGCTGACAGCTGGCCGGACATGCTCAACAAGGCCTCTTATGCAGAGGAACTGTATTCATATGACAGAGATCTGCTGACGCAGTATGAGGATACCATTACCAAGGTTTCCGATTACAAGGAAGAGCTGGAGATTGAAGAGGCAGATCTGCTTACAAGTAAAAATGAGCTGAAAGAGCAGCAGGATTATCTGGAAAATATTATTGCTACCAAAAAACAGAGTGTAGCCAATTTTGATGATCAGCTAGCAAAGGCAACTGCTCAGGCAGCAACCTATAAAAACCAGCTGGAAGAACAAAACAAAAAGATTAAAGAGCTGGAAGCCAAGGAAGAAAAAGAACGCAGGGAAAAGGAAAAAGAGGAAGAGCAGGGAAAGACGACAGAGGTTGTTTTAGCTGCCGGAAGCAATGCTTCCAATCGTGCCGATTCATCGGCGGTTATCGAATCGGTTACAACAAGTTCCGAGGGAACCGCACTCGGAAGAGAGGCAGCAGCATATGGATGTCAGTTTATAGGCAATCCTTATGTATTTGGTGGTACAAGCCTGACCAACGGAACAGACTGCTCCGGATTTACGCAGGGTGTGTATGCACATTTTGGCATACGTATTCCCAGAGATTCCACGAGCCAGAGATTTTGTGGTACCGGTGTTGATTATTCACAGGCGCAGCCCGGCGATCTGATCTGCTATGCAGGTCATGTGGCACTGTATATCGGAAATGGACAGATTGTGCATGCCAGCTCTGAGAGGACAGGTATCAAGATCAGTCCGGCAACGTATCGTACGATTTTGGCGGTACGCAGAGTGGTATCGTAGGCAGGAGAACTTTATAAGGAGCATAATGCTGAGGATTATAAAAATACATTAAATGAATGATTTTAAAAGGTGACTGCATGTGAAGTGTGGTTGCCTTTTTTCTTTACAGAGAGTGGATCAGGTGATGTATCGGATGGATTAAATTTGACCGGTCTTTTATGGACTATCTGCACAGACTTTCGCATACAATGTAAAAAAGCTTTCTGAGGGGTAGCTGTGTGAAAGAATATATTGAAGAGAGAGCCATCAATGTTGCTAATTATATCATCGAGCATAATGCAACAGTGCGTCAGGCAGCAAAGGCATTCGGTATTTCGAAATCGACGGTACATAAGGATGTAACAGAACGATTGGAGTGCATCAATCCGTTTCTGGCAGGTGAAGCAAGAAAGGTTCTGGATGTAAATAAATCAGAGCGGCATATCCGAGGAGGAATGGCCACCAAAGAAAAATATACACACCATATGTGTATGACAGACAGATAAAAAAGAGCTTTGCATTGACGAAGGTTTCGTAGTGCAAAGCTCTTTTTGATGTTGAGATTTATCTGCGCTTTTTACCAAACTTGCTCTTGAACAGATCCTGCCATACAGCGGGATGGAAAAAGATCAAAAGAGGGAACAGCTCCAGTCGCCCAGCAAGCATATCGATGATAAATACATACTTGGACAGGTTACTGAAGAAACCAAAGTTTTCAGTCGGACCGACCATATTGAGACCCGGGCCGATGTTGTTGATGGTAGCGGTTACTGCTGTAAAGTTGGTGACCAGCTCATGTCCGTCAAATGATACGATCAAAAGAGATACCACAAACACGGTAATAAAGGTTATGAAATATACATTGATGGAACGGAGAACCTCGTGTTCAACAGGCTTGCCGTCCATCTTGATCTTTTTGATACTTTTTGGATGGATATAGGAATCCAATTCCTTGGCAACCGTTTTGAATAAGACAACAAAACGGGATACCTTAATGCCTCCACCGGTGCTGCCTGCACAGGCTCCGATAAACATGATCAGGACAAGAATCGTCTTGGAGGTCTGCGGCCACAGACTGAAATCGGTTGTAGAAAAACCGGTCGTAGTGATCAACGATCCAACCTGAAAAGCGGCATGCCGGAGTACCTCGGAAAAGCTTTCGTAGTAATTGCGGATATCAACACATATGATAGCGATGGATGCCAGAATGACCAAAAAGTAGCAACGGACCTCTTCCATGCTGATCGCCTTTTTAAACTGATGGAACAAGATCAGATAATAGGCATTGAAGTTGACACCGAAAAGGATCATAAAAATAGTCACAACCCATTGAATATAAGGCGAATATCCACCAATACTGTCATTTTTGATGCCGAAACCACCGGTGCCGGCTGTGCCGAAGGAGGTGGCAAGCGAATCAAAGAGTGTCATACCGCCGCACAACAGAAGTATGCACTGGATAACTGTCAGACCAAAATAAATCAGGTACAAAATACGGGCCGTGGATTTGATCTTGGGAACCAGCTTGCCAACGGACGGTCCGGGGCTTTCTGCCCGCATCAGGTTCATGTGGGAGCCGCCGGTCATCGGAATAACGGCTAACAGGAATACCAATACTCCCATACCGCCGATCCAGTGGGTAAAGCTTCTCCACATCAGGGAGCAATGGCTCAATGCCTCAACGTCACTTAAGATGCTGGCACCGGTCGTGGTAAAGCCGGATACTGTTTCAAACAGAGCATCAGTCAGGGACGGAATCTCGCCACTTGCCCAAAAGGGAATGGCACCAAAGAAGGACATCAGAGCCCAGCTTAATGTGGTTGTCACACATCCTTCTTTTAAATAGAAAACAAAGTCGCTCGGTTTTTTAAATGTCATTAAGAAACCGAGGATCATACATAAAAGAGCGGTCACAAGATAGTAAAATCCGACACTTTCCTGATATATCAGTGCAACCAGACATGGTAACAGCATCAGGATACCTTCTATTTTCAGGACCTGCCCTAAAACATAACGAATAATTGAACTATTCATAAAATTAGCCTCCGCTAACGTAATATATCTCGGATATCGTGAAAACCGGTATGCGTCGTTACGACCATGACGGTATCGCCGACCTTGATGCAGTCATTACCACTGGGGATAATGATGTTGCCATCGCGGTTGATAAAGGAGATCAACAGATTCTTTTTTAAAGGAAGATCTGCTAATGAAATATCCGTTACTTCCGATTTTTCGTCGATACGGAATTCGATTGCCTCTGCACGGTGATCAAACAGATGGTACAGAGTCTCGATATTGCTGTCCATGGAATCTTTTTTGGCACGGACGTAGGCAATGATCGCTTCCGATGTGATATAACGGGGATAGATCAGACTTCCGAGATCCAGCTGGTCAATGACATTTTTGAAATTGATGTGATTGATCTTGGTGATGATCTTGGCATTGGAAACCTGTTTTGCATGCAGCGTCAGCATGATATTTTCTTCGTCGATTCCGGTTAAAGGAACAAAGGACTCGACATATTCGATGCCTTCCTCGCTTAAAAGCTCTTCGTCGGTTCCGTCACCGTTGATAATAATTGCTTTGGGAAGAAGGATACTCAGCTCTTCACAGCGTTTGCGGTCGCTTTCGATAATTTTGACGTCAACACCCATGAGCAGAAGCTGGTTGGCAAGATAATAGGAAGCCTTGCCGCCGCCAATGATCATGGTATCCTTTACCTTGTGCGTGCTGACACCGATCTCCTGCATAAATTTGCGGGCAATCTTGCGTGTGGCAACAAAAGAAATAACGTCACCTTCCTGAATGGTAAAAGTACCGGAGGGAATGTGTACTTCTTTATCACGCTCAACTGCACAGATTAAGATATTGCAGGTAATATGCTTGTGCAGGTTCATTACGGTCAGACCGTTTAAGATGCTGTCCCTGGGAACCTTGTAATTGATCATCTCTGCCTGTCCGTGTGCAAAAGGATTGACCTCAAGTGCAGTCGGCATGGCTAAGATGCGGGATGCCTCTTTGGCAGCTTCGAGTTCGGGATTGATGATCATGGCAAGCCCGAGCTTGTCACGCAGATAACCGACCTCTTTGCTGTAATCCGGGGTGCGCACTCTGGCGATTGCCGCGCAGTCGGCAACACGTCTGGCGATCGTGCAGCAGAGCAGGTTGAGCTCATCGGATGGTGTAACCGCAATCAGTAAATCGGCAGCTTCAACACCGGCTTCCATCTGTACACTGTAGCTGGCACCGTTGCCGGTAATTCCCATGATATCGTATAGATTGGTGGCTGCCTGTACCTTAACAGAGTTGGTATCGATCAGGGTAATATCGTGCCCCTCCTGAGATAACTGTTCGATCAGGGCAGAGCCGACCTTGCCATATCCGACAATAATAATATTTAAGCCCTTGGGCGCCTTATTTTTATTTTGGAACATATCTGAAAACCTCCATATAGAAAGACTATAGCATTTTTTATACAAAAAGTCATCTGCATTGTGGTTTAGAATTCGTACAGATTTGGGATTGGAATAAAAAGGAAATGTTATCTGAACCGAAATTTGTTTTGACTTTAAAAAGTGCTGTACTTATAATGAAGATACACACAAAAATACCTAGGAGGAATGAAATGAGTCAGGAACTGGTCATTGTTTTGGATTTTGGCGGACAGTACAATCAGCTCGTCGCCAGAAGAGTGCGTGAATGTAATGTTTACTGTGAAATTTATTCTTACAGAACCGATATTCAAAAGATAAAAGATATGAATCCCAAGGGGATTATTTTAACCGGAGGTCCCAACAGCTGTTATGAAGAGGGTGCTCCGACATATAGTAAGGAATTGTTTGAAATGGGCATCCCCGTTCTGGGCCTGTGCTATGGCGCACAGCTGATGCAGCATATTCTGGGCGGCGAGGTAAAAAGAGCCGACAATAGAGAGTATGGTAAAACAGAGATTACCGTAGATACAACATCCGGTCTGTTTACCAATGTGCCTGAGCATACACTGTGCTGGATGAGCCATTTTGATTATATTTCCAAAATGGGAGCAGGCTTTCGTTCTGTTGCGCACACCGACAACTGTCCGGTAGCGGCATATGAGGATACAGACAGAAAGCTGTACGGTATCCAGTTCCATCCGGAAGTACTGCATACGCCGGAAGGTACCAAGATGATTTACAATTTTGTCCGCAATATCTGTGGCTGCTGTGGCGACTGGCGGATGGATTCCTTTGTTGAAAAGACAATCGCCGAAATCCGTGAAAAGGTCGGAGACGGAAAAGTGCTTCTTGCTTTGTCAGGCGGTGTGGATTCATCGGTGGCAGCAGGATTGCTTTCAAGAGCCATCGGCAAGCAGCTGACCTGCGTATTTGTAGATCATGGACTTCTGCGTAAAAACGAGGGCGATGAGGTAGAGCAGGTATTTGGCGAAGGCGGCCAGTTTGATCTGAACTTTGTCCGTGTCAATGCTCAGGAGCGCTACTATGCAAAGCTTGCCGGAGTTGAAGAGCCGGAGAAAAAGCGTAAGATCATCGGTGAAGAATTTATCCGTGTATTTGAAGAAGAAGCAAAGAAGATCGGCGCTGTCGATTTCCTTGCACAGGGAACCATCTATCCCGATGTGGTTGAATCCGGTCTTGGCGGCGAATCCGCTGTGATCAAATCACATCACAATGTAGGCGGCCTTCCCGATTACGTTGATTTTAAAGAAATTATTGAACCTTTGAGACTTTTATTTAAAGATGAGGTTCGTAAAGCCGGCCTGGAGCTTGGTATTCCGGAAAAACTGGTATTCCGCCAGCCCTTTCCCGGTCCGGGACTTGGCATCCGTATCATCGGCGAAGTAACAGCCGAAAAAGTGCGGATCGTGCAGGATGCCGATTATATCTACCGTGAAGAAGTGGACAATGCGATCGAAGCATACAAAAAGGAACACGGAGAAGAACCTTCCTGGACACCGAACCAGTACTTTGCCGCCCTTACCAATATGCGGTCCGTGGGTGTCATGGGTGATGAACGTACCTATGATTATGCGGTTGCCGTCCGTGCGGTCAAGACGATTGACTTTATGACAGCGGAGGCGGCGCAGATCCCGTTTGATGTGCTGCAGACGGTGATGAGCAGGATTATTAATGAGGTTCGTGGGGTGAACAGAGTTATGGTGGATGTGACTTCGAAGCCGCCGGGGACGATTGAGTTTGAATAATACAATTGAGCCAACGAATACCGAAACTTCGGTACTCGTTGGCTCTTATATTTTATATTTTTATAGAAGCAATATCGAATTTATCAGTTATCAACAGATTAATATAAAACAATCGGTGAATGCATATTTGGTATCAATTGAGATAAATAAATGTCGCGACACAAAGGATGATTTATTATATTATTAAGTAAATCCATGATTACGAGTAAGAAAGTTGTTACTAATGCTACGACTGCAAGATATGTCGAGATTAGTGGATGAAATTAAATTGTAATGTAGAATTTTGTGAGATAAGATAAATATGAAGAAAAAATTATTGTTTTTTATTCATTTATCTTGATAATTTCATTAAAATGAGTTGGTAGAAGGGAGAAAATTGTATGGCATTTAGTAATGAGGTAATAGAAAAAGCGTGGGAACGCGCAGGTGGAAAATGTGAATGTGAATTAAAAAAATGTGGTCATACTGGAAGGTGTAATAAAGAGCTTGTATTTGATAATCGTGGCAAAGATGGCTACAGAGGGGCATGGGAAGCACATCATATTCTTTCTCAAAAATCTGGGGGAAGCGATACGCTATCAAACTGTCAGATTTTATGCCTGGATTGTCATAAAAATACAGGATCATATGGCAATAGCAACTAAAGAAAAGTAACAGATTTGGATAATCAAAATAGTAGAGATAATGAATAATAAAACAGAAGATCAATAATTGAAAAGAGAAACCTGCATCAGGATGAAAACATATGATGCAGGTTTTTTGTTTTTCTAACTGATTATTTGATATTGAGAAATAATTCTCCCTTTTTGTACCCCATAAAATTCTTTATCCCACCCTCTTCTTGCTGTATAATCAGTCATATAAGCGAGGTGCGAATCAATGTTATTTATCTGTTATCCCAAATGTTCAACCTGCCAGAAGGCTAAAAAGTGGCTGGACGAGCATAATATAAAATACACGGAACGTCATATTGTAGAGGACAATCCGACCTATGAAGAATTAAAGGAATGGCATGAAAAGAGTGCGCTTCCACTCAAGAAGTTTTTCAATGCCAGCGGTCTGTTATATAAAGAAATGCAGCTCAAAGATAAGCTTCCTGATATGAGTGAAAAAGAGCAGTTAAAATTGCTTGCCACAAATGGTATGTTGGTAAAGCGTCCGCTCGTGGTAAGCGATGACGCTGTACTTGTCGGTTTTAAGGAAAAAGAATGGGCCGATAAATTATAGGTTTTGAAGGAAAATAGAAGCAAAATAGAAGCGAAAGATCTATAATAATGAACATTTTAACAATCAAGGAGGAGCCAATATGAAAGACAGAGTACTGGACTGGTCTATATATGAAAAAACAGCAAGAGAAATGGTTACGGAAGGAATGGTTTTATTAAAAAATGAAAAAGCTGCCCTTCCTTTGCGAAAAAATGAAACGGTTTCCGTATTCGGCCGTATGCAAAATCATTACTATAAAAGTGGGACAGGATCAGGCGGAATGGTAAATGTATCCAGAGTTGTAAGCATCATGGATGCACTTTCCGAACGGGACGATATCAAAATCAATCAGGAGCTTGCCAAGGTTTATGTGGACTGGGCAAAAGACAATCCGGTCGATCTGGGACTTGGATGGGGACAGGAGCCCTGGTCGCAGAAAGAAATGCCGGTGACAGAAGAGCTGGTAAAAGAGGCAGCAGCGCAGTCTGATACGGCGATTGTTATTATCGGACGTACCGCAGGTGAAGAAAAAGATATTACGGTGGATGAGGGAGCCTATCTTTTGACAAAAACCGAGTCTGATATGATGAAGTTAGTCAGAGGTAACTTTGACAGGATGATCGTCCTGTTAAATGTTGGTGGCATTATGGATATGTCATTTTTGGATACCATATCCCCGGATGCCTGCATGTATGTATGGCAGGGCGGTATGATTGGCGGCTATGGTGTGGCTGACGTTTTGATGGGGGATGTCAGTCCTTCCGGAAAGCTTACCGACACGATCGCATACGATATCAAGGATTATCCGGCTTATGGCAATTTCGGCGATGGTGTGAGAAACTTTTACAAAGAGGATATCTATGTCGGATATCGTTATTTTGAGACATTTGCAAAAGATAAGGTCAGATATCCGTTTGGCTATGGTTTATCATATACTGATTTTGAAATCAGCATCAAAGAGGCGGCAGCTGATATTAAAAATAACCAGCTTCATATTTGCGCTACCGTTAAAAATACAGGAAGCTGCGTCGGAAAAGAGGTTGTCCAGGTATATGCCAAAGCTCCGCAGGGCAAGCTTGGCAAGCCGGAAAGAGTGCTGCTTGATTATGAAAAAACAGCGGCATTAGCTGCAGGAGATACGGATGAAGTTCATTTTGATATTCCGTTTGACCGGATGGCTTCTTATGATGATTCCGGAGTTACCGGTCATGCCAATTGCTTTGTACTGGAAGAAGGAAAATATACGGTTTATGTCGGAAACTGTGTCCGTGATGCAAAAGAGTGTCTGGTATTTTCTCTGGATCAGCCGGTTGTGGCTGAAGAGCTTAGAGAAGCACTGGCGCCCTATGAGGCTTATGACAGAATCCATCCGCAGGAAAATGCTGATGGAAGTCTGCAGATCGCATATGAGAAAACACCGCTTGTGACCGTGGATATGTATGAAAGAAGAAAACAGGAAATCCCGGAAGAAATCCCGGTAACCGGAGACAAGGGAATTACACTTTTGGATGTAAAAGAGAAAAAAGCATCCATGGATGAATTTATTGCCCAGTTTGATGATGAAGATCTGGCTTGCTTTGTACGTGGAGAGGGAATGGGAAGCTCGTTAGTTACAGCCGGAACGGCATCTGCATTTGCAGGTGTTTCACCCAAGCTTATAGCGCACAAAATCCCTTCTGTTTGCTGTGATGACGGACCTTCCGGCATGCGTCTTGACTCAGGTATGAAGGCATTTTCTCTGCCAAACGGTACTTTGTGCGGTTGCTCCTTCAACCGTGAGTTAAACACTCGTTTATATGCTTTATTAGGTCTGGAAATGACAGCCAACAAGGTAGAGGTTTTGCTTGGACCGGGCATGAATATCCACAGACATCCGTTAAATGGCAGAAACTTTGAATATTTTTCAGAAGATCCGTATATTACCGGTACGATTGCATCAGCGCAGCTTCAGGGCTTAAAGTCCAGTGGTGTGTCCGGTACGATCAAGCATTTTTGCGGAAACAATCAGGAATATCATCGTAGAAAGAGCGATTCGGTTATTTCCCAGAGAGCACTGCGTGAAATTTATCTGAAAGGCTTTGAGATTGCAGTTAAATCCGGCTATGCGGACGCAGTCATGACGACCTATGGATCCGTAAATGGTTTGTTTACAGCCGGAAGCTATGATCTCAATACGACAATCCTGAGAAATGAATGGGGCTATACCGGAGTTGTCATGACAGACTGGTGGGCAAGTATCAACCGTCGTGGCGGTGAGCCGTGTGAAAATGATTTTGCAACGATGATCCAGGCGCAAAACGATATGTATATGTGCTGTCCGGATGGATCCCGGAATGCCAGCAATGACAATGTAATGGAGGCTTTGGCTGACGGCAGAATATACCGGTCAGAGCTGCAGAGAATTGCCAAGAATGTCTGCAATTTTGCAATGCATACCAACGCATTTTTGAGACTGATCGGTGAGCCCGTTCATATTGAAATTATAAACAGACCCAAGCAGGCCGATGATTTTGATATGGAAGATGTTGACTATGTCAAAATTGACCGCGATCTGGTTATTGATCTTAGCCAGAAGGAAAGCGTGCAGGATACCAATTATGTGATTGCACTTGACGTATCCGATTATGGTTATTACAAGGTCAAATTGAGAGGAAGCTCGACACTTGCCAAGCTTGCACAGCTTCCGTGTACCTTGTTCTACAATGGCTTCCCAATCTGCAATTTTACTTTCAATGGAACCGAGGGCAAGGATGTTGTCATTGAAAAGGAAATCGCCTGCAACACCAGATTTAATGTGCTCCGCCTGTATGTAAAATCAAATGGTCTGAACCTGAAGGATATTGAATTTACATTCGACAGGGAACCGGATGGAATAAAACCGGAAGATCAGTTTTAAGAAAATGCCGGGAATGGCGGATAAATGGTAGTGGATAGACCAATAGTAGATAAATCAATAGCAGATAAATTGCGAGATTATTAAATCAGGAAATTATAAATAACAGATTGATGAAAGAAACTTGTTTGCTTCACTTTCATTGGTCTGTTATTTTTTTACTCAATTTTACAAATTTTTACATAAACAAGATAGTTCTCGATCTTTGTATGTTTTATCGTGAATGCAGAGCGATAAGATTATCCAAAATTATATCAGCGTGCCCGGATTTTCAGTATATGATCCGGTGCAGGGAAAGGAAGTACAAAATGTGACGGACGATGAGCGCGTGGACAATGTGTCATCGCAGGGATACGCATGGGGATCATTGCTTTCAAAATGGCGGTACATGAGGAACGTCCAATTTTACTTGAAATGTTGGCAAAATAGTGAGAAACTGATCATATAGTGTTGCGGTCAAAAGAGTTTTTAAACTTTTGATCCCGATATCATCATTTAGAATTATGCGGACAATCTGTACATCAGATACAGGTTGCCTGCATTTCTTTTATTACAATAGGCATTTGGGGAAATGACCAAAACTTATCAAAAGAGGAAAGAGGGGCGCGCACATGAAACCCAAGTCAGCAGTCAGTAAAGAGTTGTACCGTATTCTGATGGAAAAAGGCTATTCACAGGAATTTAGTGATCTTATTACAAAAAATCTGAACACTGATTTTACAGCAGGCCGTATGATTGGTTATTTATCACACTATACAGATCTTCCGGAGCCGGAAATTGTGGATGAAATGCTTGCAATTCTGAGCGACCGTAATCGGATTATGCAGAAAAAGGATATGGAAGCAACGAATGCGAAATGGAATGAGATGAGGTGGGAGAGGTTTCCGTTTGTGGATGAAGATGAGGAGTAAAAGGTTTGTATTGTTGAAATTTGTCGATAAAATGTAGTTGATTGCTAAATTGCAGGAAGAGATAATATGTAAAAAGGGGTGAAAAGACATTGGGTAAACATACTAAAAATCGATATGATGAATGTTATGCAAAAATATTATTAGAAAGCGTATTTGGTGAGTTGTATGCGGACTTATCTATCAAAGATAAACCAGATTTATTTAGCGAAAAGCTGCAATTAGGTATAGAAGTGACAAGTATAATCCCAAAATCACTACGAGAAGCACAAGAAAATTGGGTAAAAGCCTATAATACCAATAATAATGATATCAGAAAAAAGAGTATAGAAAGAATGGGACAATTAGGATATGAATATACCGGTGGAACTCAAGCCTGGATTAGAATCAATAAAGATCCGATGGTTGATGAAAGTGTATTGTCAGATATTCAGAGTGCAGTTAGTAAAAAAATTAAGAAAATGAATAGTGGTCAGTATAGGATCTTTGATAATATGGATTTGTATATTGAGGCGATGATGTCACTTTTGAATAATGGGGTAGAAGGTATTTTTAATGTATTAAAAGCCGCTAATGAAGGAAATGTTTATTTCCGAAACATAATAGTAAATATTGTGGAAGATAATAAGTTGGTATTATTTGATATGATCAATTCCCAATATGAAGTACGCTCTTTTAATGATAAACAAAGTGATTATTCGATAAAAGCATGCGAAATAATGAATTGATATTTATAGTAGAATGCCAAAATTATGTGAAACCGTTTCGTTTCTGATTCTTCATACGGAACGGTTTTAATATTTATTTTGTTGTAATTATACCAATTATGAAATAATATATTTATAGAGTTATTTTTGTTTTTATACAAGGGAGCTGCACCAGAAAAATTTTCAGTAGTAATACATAAAATGTAAATGTCAGGAGTTGGTTCAGAATGGTTACCAGAGAAGCTAAGAGCGCTTTATTATCAACAATTCCAGAGGGTATTTTATATTTAACGCAGAATTTCAATGGTGTGAGTCCATTTAAGCCTAAGACTGCAGATCAAATATATGCGGACTTAGAAGAATCCAGGAATTTTTATAAATGTGGAGAGTATGAAGATTTCGATAATGCACTAAATGAGATAAGTGAAAGGTATGGCTTATAGAGTTGTAATCACACCTCTTGCAAAAAAACATTTAGAATCGTATATTTCATACACGTTAACTAAGTACAATAATAAACAAGCTGCGAGAGCAATCAGAGATGATGCACAAAAAACAAAAGCGAGATTGGCAGATGCTGCTGAGAATCTTGCTTTTTGTGATGATAAGATTCTTGAAAAGAATGGATATCGTAAAATTATGTTTGAAAAACACGATTTTTTCATGGTATATCGAGTTTGCGGGAAGGAAGTTATTGTTGAAGCTATGTATCATGAATTACAGGATTTTGAGTCCTTATTTGCACAGGAAAAAGATTAATAAATTTTTGATATTGTATTAGAAATAAGTCTTCTGGTCTATACACTCCGGAAGGCTTTTTTTTCTCCCTCAATTACTTCTTGTTAGTTGACTCTAACAAAAGTTTGTGCTATAGTATCCATGGCTGAAAAGAATAAAGAAGGAGAGATGCAAGACCATGGCAAACACCATTATTATTTTATTCATCATTGCAGTGGGTATTTTTGCAATCATAGGTTCTGTAAAGCATTTCCGGGGAGAGGGCGGCTGTTGTGGCGGTTCTTCCAAAAAGCCAAGAAAAAAGCATTTAAAAAATAAAGTCATAAAAACATATACCGTACATATTGAAGGAATGAAGTGCAAGAATTGTGCTTATAAAGTACAGGACGCCATCAACGATATAGATGGAGCTGCAGCGACCGTGCAGTTAAAGAAAAAGATTGCTATTGTATCCTGTGATCGCGAGATCAATCTCGAGACCTTGTGCCGGAGAATTGAGAAACAGGGATATTCTGTCAGCGCAATTGATGATTGATTGTACGGTCAATGATATTTGATTGCTGTGTGTTTTTCATCTGCACGAGCATCCGATAAAGTGAATCATATGTGATGTGAGAAGTGATAAATATGCCAAGAGATAAATCACAAAGTCATGCCAGAGTGCTGGAAGCGGCAAAGGCCGAATTTCTTGAAAAGGGATTTGAAAAAGCTTCCATACGGGATATTGGAAAGCGTGCGGGGATGACGTCAGCAGGTTTGTATCGACATTGCAAAGACAAGGAAGATCTGTTCCGTCAGGTCCTTGAGCCGTTGCTGCAGGAAATGTCCGTCATGATGAAAGAACATAGGAACAATGCCAACAAAGCAGTAGAAAGTGGGATTGGCATCCGAGATTCCTTTCATACCGGTGAAGTTCAGATCTTTCGAGAGTTATCCAAGGCTTACCGTCAGGAAATGAAACTTCTGCTTTGCAGATCTGAAGGAACAGCGTACGAAAATTTCATTCATAAAAATGTGTTGGTGCAGCAAAAAGAGATGCTGCAGGTTGTAGACACCCTGAAAAGGAGAGGCGTTCCTGTCAAACCGATTACGGAAAAGGATATGCATATTCTGTTAAGCGCATATCTGACGGCATTGATAGAACCAATTGTGCATGATTACTCAGAGGAGGAAACAGACATGTGTCTCAATAAAATATCAGATTTTTTCATACCGGGATGGATGAATATTTTGGGACTAACTGAATATGCGAGAGATTGTGACAAATAAGAGACCTTCGGGTCTCTTTTATTTTTGAAAGTTATCAAAAAGCGAATCGTGATAACTTTCAAATCCGGATAATATTCCGGAAATATAAGAAGGAGGAACACATATACAATGCAGGAAAAAAAGAAAAACGATGTTATGTCGGTGATCAACAGTTATGCCGGATCACACAGACATCTGATCAAATTGGGGAGGTGCCTGGGAGCCATCAGCGCTTTTGTAGCTATGGTTCCGTTTATGTATATCTGGCTGATCATCAAGACTGCGTTGGAGGGAAAAGATTTGGACGGGATCCGGTCGCTTGGCTGGCAGGCAGTCCTGATTACCATTTGCGGTATGTTGATTTATATTGGGGCACTCATGTGTACGCATAAGGCTGCATTTCGTGTGCAGGCCAATATGAGGAAAAGCCTGATGAAAAAAATCATGGCGCTTCCACTTGGTGTATTTGATAAGGAAGGAACCGGTAAAATCAGAAGAATTGTCAATGATACAACAGCCACTACGGAAACCTATATCGCACACAATCTTGTAGATAAGGCTGTAGCAAATGTGACACCGATCGGATTATTGATTTTATTGTTGTTTTTCAACTGGAAATTTGGTCTGATCTGCATGATCCCGGCTGTGATCGGTTTTAGCTTTATGTCAGTCATGATGGGCTCCGGCATGAAAAAGAAAATGGAAGAATATCAGGATGCCTTGGGCGTTATGAGCAGTGAGGCGGTAGAGTATGTCAGAGGAGTTCCGGTTGTTAAGACCTTTGGACAGACGATCAATTCCTTTACCAGATTTAAGACTGCTATTGAAAAATATGCGAAGTGGGCAATCGATTATACGGTTTCCCTGCGTATTCCGATGACCGGTTTTATGACCGGTATCAATGCAATTTTTGCTTTTATTGTTTTTTCGGCTTTTGTATTTTCAAAAGGCGGAATTACACCGGATCTGGTGCTGGATGTTATGTATTATATCATCATCACACCATTGATCACCGTGACACTGAGCAAGGTTGCCTATGCCGGAGAGCAGGAAATGATGATTGTTGATTCGATCAATCGTATCCATGCAATTCTGGATGTCGAGGAGCTTAAACAGGCAAAAGATGAGGTCGCTCTTAAAGATTATTCCATCACTTTAGAAGATATTTCATATCATTATGAAGGGGCAGAACAGAATGCGGTAGATCACTTAAGTGTTGTGATTCCATCCGGCTCCCATGTTGCTTTTGTTGGCCCGAGTGGTGGCGGCAAGACAACGACCGCCGAGCTGATTGCCAGATTTTTTGATGTCAGTGAAGGTGCAGTGAAAATTGGTGGTGTCAATGTAAAGGAAATCCCTTTTTCGCAGCTGATGAATACGGTATCCTTTGTATTTCAGGACAGCAGGCTGTTAAAAACGAGTATTTTTGAAAATGTACGTCTGGCAAGGCCGGATGCGACCAGAGAGGAAGTTATGGAGGCTTTGAAAAAAGCGCAGTGTATGGATATCATTGAAAAGCTTCCGCAGGGAATGGATACGGTAATCGGTGCAAAGGGTACCTATTTATCCGGCGGCGAACAGCAGAGAATATCGATTGCAAGAGCCATTTTAAAGGATGCGCCTGTTTTGATCTTAGATGAGGCAACAGCCTTTGCAGATCCCGACAATGAAGCAAAGGTTCAAAAAGCATTTGAGGAGATGGCAAAGGAAAAGACCCTGATCATGGTTGCGCACCGTCTGAGCACCGTGACAAACACAGATCGGATTTTTGTGTTGAAGGATGGCACCTGTGTGGAATCGGGGAAGCATGAAGAATTGCTTAAAAAAGGTGGTCTGTACCACGATATGTACGAAGAATATACCAAATCAGTAGAATGGAAGGTAGGTGCTTAGGATGATAGAAAAACTGCAGCATAAATATGCACTTTCAAAACAAGGAGCAAAGGATATGATAAAGGCCTGTGTCTGTGTGACAATATCCGATATTGTCCTTATGGGACCTGCCTGTATTCTGTATCTGTTGATCCGGGATTTACTTGACCACACACTGGATTCGTCACGGATCGGCGGTTATGTGGTTGGAATTATTGTGGTTTTATTATTGATTGCGTTTACACAGTATCAGCAGTACAATGCGACATTTCTTTCTACCTATAAAGAAAGTGGCATCCGACGTATTACCATTGCGGAGAGAATGAGAAAGCTTCCGCTTTCCTATTTTGGGAAAAAGAATTTATCGGATCTTACAACCAATATCATGGGAGATTGTGCCACGATGGAAACAGCGTCCAGTCACTGGATCCCGGAGCTTGTCGGTTCACTGACATCTGTACTCATTATTGGAGTAAACATGTTTTTCATGTTTGATTACCGGATGGTTTTATCCTGTTTCTGGGTTATTCCGGTAGCGTTTCTCGTTATCATATGTTCAAGCGGTGCACAAAAAAGAGCTTTCAGAGAAAACAGTGCGGTCAAGATGGAACTGGTAGACGGAATACAGGAATGTCTGGAATCTGCCAGAGACCTAAGATCCAACAACGCACAGGAGCAGTATCTGAGAGGGCTGGACAAAAAAATCGAAAATGTGGAAGATCAGGCATTGATCACGGAATTGAAAATGTCTGTTTTTATCTCTTCTGCGCAGATGATATTAAAAGTGGGTATCGGAACAACAGCGCTGGTTGGTGGAACTTTATTTGCAAAAGGAGATATCGATCTTCTGACATTCCTCATGTTTTTGATGATTGTTTCCAGATTATATGATCCGATTCAGATCGCACTTCAGAATTTTGCGGCGATCATTTCTACCGGTGTTCAGAGTGAAAGACTGGATGAAATCCTGTCCCATGAACTGCAGACTGGTGTGGATGCACTTTCCAACAATGGATATGATATCGAATTTGATCACGTAAAGTTTGCATATGCTAACGACGAAAGTGTTTTGTCGGATGTATCCTTTAGGGCAAAGCAGGGTGAGGTAACGGCACTGATCGGACCGAGCGGTGGAGGAAAAACGACCGTTTCAAGACTTGCGGCGCGTTTTTGGGATATAGACAGTGGCAGCATCACGGTTGGCGGCATGGATATTTCCAGGATTGATCCGGAAACCTTGCTGTCCATGTATTCCATCGTTTTCCAGGATGTTACATTGTTCAATACAACCGTCATGGAAAATATCCGCCTCGGTAAAAAAGATGCAACCGATGAGGAAGTCATCCATGCAGCAAAGATGGCCAACTGTGAAGAATTTATCAACCGTCTGCCCAACGGTTATCAGACACAGATCGGTGAAAACGGCTGCAATTTATCCGGTGGTGAGAGACAGCGTATTTCCATTGCCAGAGCCTTTTTAAAGGATGCTCCGATCATCCTGTTGGATGAGGCAACGGCATCCCTTGATGTAGAAAATGAGACATTGATCCAGGAGGCACTTTCCAGTCTGATTAAGGATAAGACCGTGCTGATCATTGCACACCGTATGCGTACGATAGCCAATGCTAACCATATCGTGGTCCTGAAAGATGGTGTGGTGGCAGAAAGCGGTACACCTGACGAACTGATGGCACAGGATGGTATTTACCGGCATATGACGGAGCTGCAGAATATCTCCCGGAGCTGGAAAATTGCTTAACGTATAAAATCTGCTGTGCGAAACATGAACGAAAATAAGGATAATCTTAACGAAAAGTAAATGTCCCCTTCTGTTACGATTATACCAGTCAGACATATATGCGGTCTGGCTGGTATAAAAATGATAAATGATTAAAGTAACAGAAAGGGGCATATTTATATGGGACAGGATATTTTTGTCGGAGTTTTATGCGTATTGGCGCTTGCAGCCGGATTTTGGGGCTGGTGGATCGATAATGGCGGATCAAATAAAAAGGAAAAATAATTTTGTTTATTTGCCATAAAATCTGAGCATCGCATTTTTGATGGAAGGTTTAAACACTGTGTTGTGATCAAATCCATCGATAACCTCATAATCAATCGTCAGACCTTCGTAGTTTCGTTCCTTTAATACATCCAGGAAGGTCTCTACGTTTTGTCTCATCTGCTTGTTTTCATCGCCGCCAACCGTGATATAGACGTTGGCAGGCAGGGACTGACTGCGTTCAAAATACTGCTTTTCATGATCTTTAATAAAGCTTGTGCCGGTCATAGCCTGGAAAGAAGGGCTTCCGATATAATAGTTTTCAAAAATCCCCGGTGCTATATCATCACTGTGGAACAGAGCAAAAAATGCAAAATAACCGCCAAGGGAGTGACCTGTAAAGGTTGTATTTTCATCTGATAAAGAGTAATGCTCTTTCAGGCATGGAATCAGGTTATCGGCAATAAAGTGCAGAAAACTGTATGGATCTGTCACAAGATCACGTTCGCGGATGCTCTCATAATCATAGTCATTTGGATAGCCTATGCTAACTAATACCACATCTTCAATTTCATGATTTACCATAAGAGGACGAAGCTGCGGATGATCGCTCAGACGCCATACACCATCTGTCATGACAACAAAGGGATATTGTCTGGATTCATCATATTCCGGAGGCAGTGAAATGTGTATGACAAAATGATCGTCGATTTCTTCGTCATATATCTGCATTTCCTGAATATAGTTGATACAATCATGGTCAAATCCGATCACTTCCTGATAATAGGGATGATCTGTTGACAGCGGGACGATTTGTACACTGTCTTTTTCTTTTTGTGTCATAACAGGAGAGTATTCCTTTTGCGGAAGCTCCTGTACCTTTTTTTTATGGCTGCGTCGGTGTGCGGTTGTGTTTTTTTCCTGAGTATTGGTTTCGTCAGCTGAGTCATCTGCTGAATCGGAGGCTGCGGTTTTATTGGTCTCCGCAGTTTGATCGACAGTAATATCGGTCTGGGTACCTGTATCCTTTGGATTACTGTCAGAGCAGGCTGTCAGACTGGATAACAGGATTGCCGTGATAAATAATAATGCATTTCGTTTCATAAAAATTCACTCTCTTTCTTTCATTATTCTTTTACAGCACCTAATACGATTTGTCCCATAATATTTTTTGAAAACAATACATATACAATCAAGGGCGGTAAGGTTGCCAATAAAAGTAAAACGTAGATTCCGGGATTGCCGGAAGCACCCTTTGAGCCCGTAAAGATACTTAAAAACATGGCAATCGTTTTGTATTTTGGATCATGCAGCACCAGTGAATGCATAAAGGAATTGTTCCAGAAGGTCACAAAGGTAAAGATGATCTGGAGACAGAGTGCCGGTTTTACCAGAGGCAGGATGATCCGGTGGAAAATGCCAAGCTCGGTACAGCCATCAATTCGCGCCGCCTCAACAATGCTTGCCAACGGTACAATCTGCAGATACATACGCATGAAAAAAACAACCGATGGTGTTGCAGCCGCCGGAATAATGAGCGGCAGGAAGGAGTTGAGCATATGCAATTTGATGACCAGCATATAAAAGCCGACAGAGCTGGCAATCTGTGAAAACATCATGGCTGCAATGATAACCCTCCAGAGTATTTTCCGTCCCGGGAATTCAAAGCGTTCAAATCCATAAGCACACATGGCACCGAAATATACGGATAACAGGCAGGAACAGACCGCAATGATAAGGGAATACAGCTCGGCTTCATACAGGTTGCAGGAAAAAGAATTAACCGCTGATAATACATTCTGCAGATTAACGGTAAAATGGCCTTCCGGTATAAATGACAAGCCGGTAACCAGACTGCGGGAGGTCCGTGTCGCATTTACAAAAAGTGTATAAATCGGGAATATGGACACCAGTGCAATAAAAATACAAATTACATTCCGAAACAGCAGGATGCTTATTTTTTTCGGATGATGATATGCAAATCGTAAGCAGCGTCTAACTCTGATAATATAATTCTGAAAAACTGTTTTTACCTGACTAAAATGGAAGGCCCTTTTAGGAAAAGGCTTTCTGTTGATCAGGCATAGGATTCTTGTATCAAGTCTGTGTAAAACAGCTGCCGCAATAAGGGAGCAGGATAAAATAACCACGACATACAATCCGGTTCCGGTAATCCCGTCACAATTCTGTATAAACAAATTATGGATCAGGTATAGTTCCGGTGATATTTTTCCAAGAAATGTCAATGCCGGATTATCAAATCTGCATTTCAATAAAATTCCAATCAGACAACAGACGAAGAAAAAGCTCAGGCAAAGCTGTGGCAGCAGTGTCATAAACTTGTCTGTATAGCCGTGGCTTAAAGCATTTTCTGTCCAATAGCCGTGATTTGAAAGCATGTATAAGGTAGTGCGGTAAAAAAAGGCAAAAAATAAAACAGATACCACCATATAAAGCCTGTAATGCTTCTTGATCATGGCAAAATATTTTTCCTGACATTCACCAAACAGAATACCAAGAGCAAAAATCAGACTGGAATTGTACCACCATTCACCCTGAAACCAGAATTTGCCATGGCATAACAGCAGGCTTCCTATGGTAAAAAGTGCAAGGAAGGCCGTCATGAGTAAAAATGCCGTTTTCCGTTTTTTTACAAAGCGGTAGATCAGATAGAAAACAAGGTAAAACAAAATGATTTCCACGATATACCACATGTGGGTATTTAAGAGGATAAAGCCTGTCAGATAGCCGATGCTTTCCGTAAGGCCATAATGCTTTCCGGTGAGGAGTCCGACTATGTAAAAAATGAAGATGCATACATAGAAGGGTATGACCACTCCGGGCAGTCTTTTTTTCAAAAAGCTCTTCAGGTAGTCGGGTTTTTGTTTAAGGCTTCTGATCAGGCCGTAACCGGAAAAGAAGAAAAAAACACTGACCAGGCAGATGCCGAAATTTTCCAGAAAGATAAAGATGCCTGCATTTTCCGGACCAATCGTCTGTACCAGATGATGCAGGACAATCAGTACTGCAAAAAATCCCAGAATAGCTTTGGATTGCGTTAAGCCAAGCGGATCGCTCTGCCAGTCAGAAAAAATATCATTGTCGGAGTATCCTTTTCTTTTTAAGCCCTGAAGGGTAGCGAAATCGGGAATATAGTTGGAATCGGCGATCTTCATGCCGCATACCAGAATATAAGCCAGGGGCAGGATCAAGATCCAGATTGAAAAAGAAAAGCTCTTTATCTTATCCGACCAGGAGTTGCCGGCTGCATCCTTATATAAAGAGGTAGTATTTCCGATTGTCATACCATTAGCAAGGACATTCATTCTTTTTTCCAAAACACGTATGTCGGATGAGGCTCTTTCCGGTGTATCACCCATGTGATATCCACAAAATTCCAGAATATATCCGTCTTTTATCGTCATAAAGTCGAAAACCGTATCATATTCTTTGCTGCTGCGGACTTCTCTCTGATATACGGATTTGTAAAATGTCAGGGAAGAACCGTCAATATAACTTTGGCTTTTTTCCGGCGATACGGAATATGCCTTATCGGCGGGATGATCAAGAATGTCAAGTGCCTGGGCTTCAAAGGCTGCCAGTTCCTGACTGGATGCCCGATCAAGGGATGCCGGAAGACCGGCCGCTGCTTCGTGAACGTAGATTTCAATAAATTCGTTCCATTCCTTATTGGATGCCAGTAATTCCATGTTGTATTTTTTCAGATATTTGGACATGCCGTTTCTGGTATCGGCAAAATACCGGTTCCAGTCCTTCGGCATGCTGAAAGTGACATCCATTTTTTTGTCATAGGTTACGGCATTCCCGGCAGAATATACAGTTTTACCAAGCTTAGAGCTTTCCTCGGAAATCGTATGACCGGTCAGCAGAATAGAAAAAAAGCAGATAACCAAAAAGGAAATAATGGTAGACGCACTCCATTTAATAAGTGTTTTCATAGTACCCCCCCCCCGGGAAATAGTTTTGTATTATTTTTTCTCGATAATAATAGACTTCAGCCGGTTAATCAGAGCAGACGTTATGATTGTTGCAGCAACAGTCAGGAAAATATAGATTGGATAATTTTTTGAAAGTCCCATTTCTTCAAATGTAGTAATGAAGACCTTTTCGATCAATATGATCTCCAGAGATATTTTCCCGAGAAATGCCATCATTTTGTTATAAAAATGCACCTTTAAAAAGAGCAGGAGTAACAGAGCCTCAAAACAAATGACAGCAGGAAGCTGGACAGATAAGGTCAGAAATTTATCCCGGTACCCTATCTGAGTTAATGTTTCTGTCCAGTAGCCATGATGTTCCAACATATAATCGGTCAGTTTCCAAAACAAAAGAAAGGCAGGAATAAAGACTGCGGCCAGTGCCCAATAATATTTTTGGGCAAAGCGAACCAGATTTTTTTTGTAGCTGGCAAAAAGCATGCCAAGAAAAAAGAGGAGAGTTGTGTTGTACCACCATTCACCATGAAACCAGTTGACCTGGATATCGGTCCTTTTATGCCCCAGAAGAAAGCTTATGAATATCATAAGAAGAACCAGACCGCCCATGCAGCTAAGGCGTGCTTTTGGGGATTGCACATGCGTGTAAACCAGATAAAAAATCAGATATAAGATCATGATTTCCACAGCAAACCACATATTATCGTTTAAAAGTATCAGGCCAAAAAAGGCAAGAACCAGATCTTTGGTGGTAAATCGGTTGCCGCAAAGAAGCGTTGTTACCATATATGCATAATTGCACAGGAAAAAAGGAATCAGTACAGCAAAAACCCTTCGGATTAGGAATGTTTTTAAATAGTCTTTTTTTTCTTCGTAGCTTGTTATCAGTCCATAGCCGGAAAAAAAGAAGAAAAAACCTACAAGGAGGACACCGATCGGAGAAAAGATGTCCAAAGAATTCAGATAAGGTCTGATGGTTGGCGCATAAACGGCTATCTGATGAAATGAGATCAGAAAGGCGAAAAAGCCTTGCATTGCCTTTGTGATTTCAAGCGGATAGGGATGTTCAAAATATGTATGCCTTTGGGCAAATTTTACCTTGGGCAGCAAAATGATCAAGGCAAGTATCAGGATTGAAATAGAAAGCGTGTTCATTCGGAAACCTCCGTTTTATATGTATTTTCCATGATCTTCAACACATAGGACCATTTGGAAGAAAGAGCTTCATCGCTGTCCTTCTGCATTTGTGACAATGCCGAATACGGATGCGAAAACACCCAGTTTCCGTCTTCATCCCGTGTGATGTCATATGCCGGCAGATTTGTCTGGGGAAAATTTTGCATCATGCTCTGTCGGTGCATCAGATTGTATACATTTAATAGAAGAGATATCATGAACATCAGGAGCATGCTGCAAATAAGGATTGCGGTTTTACTCCGTACATGTTTTCTGTGAATCTCAGAATCGGATATAATCAGTGACTGGTCGATCACTTCCTGTGCTTTTTCCACAGAAATGACAGTTTCATTTTCAATACGCTGTCCCTGTAAAAGCTCCATGACGCTTACATCCAATAATTTTGCTATCGGTTCCAACATGGAAATATCGGGATAACTCAACCCCCTTTCCCATTTTGAAACAGCTTTATCGGTTATGCCTAATTTATCCGCCATCTCCTTTTGCGTCATTTGCTTTTCTTTACGCAGCTCGTGCACGAAGATGCCTATTTTTTCTTTATCCATTTGCGGACCCTCTTTTTTCTGATCTAACCCTATCATTTCCTGCATATTTTTACAACCGACTGTCAGTAGAGTGCCAAAAAAGCCGGTAATCAGGCACTTTAATGTAGAAACACAGATATGAAGTGAGTAAATTCTATTTTAAGTTTCCTTCTCTTTTACATAAATTTAGCAAGTGTTTTCTTATTTATTGTGACATGATAACAGAGGGTTGGCAAATGTGAAATAAGGGAAAATGTAGTAAATCATAATGAAATCAGGGAGAAAGGATCGGAAAGAGGAATTAAGTGGAAATCTGAAAAAAATAGAATATTTCTTACAGAATAATATTTTGAAAAAATGAGATAAAAAATTTATATAAAAATGTTTGACAAGATATAAAGTCCCTGCTATAATCAATAACAGTAATAGTTATCATTATTAAAAGGAAAGAGATATGATCAAATATTCAAGACAACGAGAAGCAATCTTAAAAGATCTGCAAAGCCGTCGCGATCATCCAACAGCGGATATGGTATATGAAAGTGTTCGTAAGGAATACCCCAATATCAGTCTTGGAACGGTATATCGTAATCTGGCTTTTCTGACAGAGAGCGGTCAGGTATTAAAAATTACGACACCGGCAGGAGCAGATCACTTTGATGGATTTATCAGTCCGCACAATCATTTCATATGTAAGGCTTGCGGCCGGGTGGAAGATATGGATTATATTTCCTGTGACAGCATTGTCGCGGAAGCATCCGCAGATTTTGATGGTGAAATCGAGGATTGTGAGCTGCAGTTCTATGGCAAGTGCCATGATTGCTTATAAGATACTGTTACCATGGTTACAATGCATAGAAATTGTCTGTGCATGAAATAATATTTTTATTTAGGAGGATAAAAAAATGGCAAAATGGGTATGTCCAGTATGTGGATACGTACATGAAGGAGAAACAGCACCGGCTGAGTGTCCGGTATGCCACGTAAGTGGAGACAAATTTAAAAAATTAGAGGGTGAGCTGAACCTCGCAGCGGAACATGAATTTGGTGTATATGCATCAACAGTTAAAAACAATGCAGATATCAGCGACGAAGATAAGAAATTTATCTTTGACCAGCTGAAAGCTAACTTTGAAGGAGAATGTTCAGAAGTAGGTATGTACCTTTGCATGGCAAGAGTTGCCCATCGTGAAGGATATCCTGAAATCGGACTTTACTGGGAAAAAGCTGCATACGAAGAAGCAGAGCACGCTGCAAAATTTGCAGAAATGCTTGGTTCCGAGCTGGAAGCTAACATGACAGATTCCACCAAGAAAAACCTTGCATGGAGAGTTGACTGCGAATACGGCGCAACAGCAGGAAAAGTTGATCTTGCAAAATGTGCAAAGAAAAACAATCTGGATGCGATCCATGATACAGTTCATGAAATGGCACGCGATGAGGCAAGACACGGTAAGGCACTTGAAGGATTATTGAAGAGATATTTTGGTTAATCCGGGATTTTACTGATATCCACGAATTGCTCCGCTGCAAGGCAGCTCCCGCAATTCTCAAACATTCGAAATCCGTTGATTTACTGCGTAAATCGCTACTTTCTCATGTTTGATCTTTTGACCCCAATATCGTATTATAAGAGAACAGCTTATTTCTAGGCTGTTCTCTTTTTTTATCATAGTATCCATTTTAGTATTCATCATAGTAGTTATCATGATGCCTATCATAGTATTCATCATAGTAGTTATCATGGTGCCGTCATAGTATTCATTATAGTGGTTATCATGGTGCTCGTCATAGTATTCATTATAGTAGTTATCGTGGTATTCGTCATAGTATTTAGTCAGAGTACCACAAATAATTCTTGGCAACCGGCGATGCGAAAATCAGCCAAATATATTTCCGGATTCAAATTTTGCGGAAAAATTGTCACTGCTATATTTGCAGAAACATCTGTCGCTCCATGTATAAATACACTTCATCAGGTAGATACTACAACAAAAAGCGAAGGTGGACATCTTATGAATCATGAAACATTACAAAAATTAAGCTATGGCTTATTCATTCTCACAACCAACTACGAAGGAAGAGACAACGGCTGTATCATAGATACCGCAATCCAGTCATCTTCCGATCCCATCACCATCTCTCTGGCCGTTGATAAAAAGAGCCTGACCTGTGAAATGCTCCAAAAATCCGAAAAATGCACAATATCTGTCATAGGAAAAGATGCTGACATTGAGCTTTTCCGCCACTGGGGCTACCAGTCCGGCCGCCAGGTTGACAAACTAAAAAACTACCCCTTTACCAAAAGCACCCCAAACGGCACCCTTGCCATAACCAACGGTACCAATGCCTACCTAAGCATAAACATAACCACCCAACTAGACCTTGGCAGCCATATCCTCTTCACCGGCACCCCCATTGACGCCCAACTCCTAACCGATACCCCCTCCATGACCTACATTAATTACACTGAAACCCTCAAATAACCAGCTATAGTTCAGCAGCATCGCAGATGCCTGCGTCCCCAGCAATGCATTTCCGAGGTTTTAGCGGATGAATCCCAGCAGTTTTCTATCGCCTTATTTCGAGCCGTGTGGGAGTTAATGCCGCCAATAACAACAACCTGGCACGAAAAATAACCGTTCAAGCCGAAGGCGCGTTTTTATTTTTCGTGCCTTTACCGTTGCCAAAAAGTAAATGGCGGCATTTACTCCCACTAGGCGCAGAAATACCAAGATAGAAAACTGCTGGGATTCATCCGCTAAAACCGACCGAAACCATCCCCCTCCCCCAACAAAACCCATGCACAATCCCCAAAAAGATGATAAAATAAATTCCAAAGAACAAACCCAGGAGGCCACCAACATGCCAGACGAAACAACCCTGATCTTCACCGGAGACATCGGATTTGATAAATACATGGATCACAAATGGGAGGACGAACACCTCGTATCCGATGAAATCCTCTCCTATCTACATACCGCCGATCACCTGATCATCAACGTAGAAGGCCCATTATCCAAGCAGGAAAAAGTCGTACGTGACAACGGAGTTGTTGCCCTGACCCACAGCATGGATCCGGCAGCGACAAATTTTTTCCATAAAATCGGTGCAGACGTCTGGAATATCTGCAACAACCACATTATGGATGTCGGAGAAAAAGGCATGGCGGATACCCTGCGCGAAGCAAAAAAATGTGGCGTGCAGACATTAGGAGCCGGCATGAACATCGATGAAGCCATAAAGCCGGTTATTCTTCCTGAAGCAGGTGGTATCGGAATGATCGGCGTCGGCTATCAGCGGGCATGCCGGAAGGCAGATACCGATAAGGCCGGATGCTTTAGCTGGAGTGATATGGAACGCATCAAAAAAGCGATTACCGAGATCAAAAAGACCTGTCGCTGGTGCATTGTTGTGGCGCATGGAGGCGAAGAATTTACAGCCCTTCCATCCCCTTACACCAGAGATCGATACATGGATTACCTGTCCATGGGGGCAGACTTAGTCGTTGGCCATCATCCCCATGTTCCTATGAATTATGAAACCTTTCCGGGAAAAGCCATTTTTTATTCCCTTGGCAATTTTGTGTTTGATACAGACTATCAGAGATCCCAGTTTAATACAGAATATGGGATATTATTAAAGCTGCATTTTACGGAGGATGCTTTTTCATTTGAACCGTATGGAATTGAAATTGACCGTCAAAATGAGCGCGTCGTCAAAGGCGAGCTTTCTCCTATTTTTACAGATGTTCAGGAAGAAGATTACAATTTGTTGAAGCCACTTGCGGCTAAGATGTTTATCGAAAACACCAAGCGTCAGCTCCGTTATCTGAAGCCGGATGTTTTTGCGTATGCGACGGAGGAAGAATTTTACCAAAATTTCTACGAACCCTTACGCAGTGGTAGAGTTCCGGGAGAAGTTCTGGACTTTCAGATTGTCTATCCCTTGTCTTTAGAAGAAGAAAAAAAAGAATGGAAAAAGAGCAAGCTGACGCAGGTAATAGATTTTATGCTAAAGCAGCTCCAGGAGTACAAATGAACGGATACATAATTGAAGCATACAGCAATATGGGAAATGCCTATACCTGTCACCGACTGGTTGAGGAGGCCGGTGCGCGTGGAATTTCACTTGAAATCATCGGGGTACATGATATAACCGTGGGACAGAGCACAGACCCAAAAATCTACTGCAACGGCAAAATACTATCCCCGGTCGATTTTGTCATCAACCGTTACAAATGGGGCAAGTGCAAGGATCAGATCAATCGGCTTGCAAAAAAATCATACAATCCCTTGTCACCATTCAATCAGTATATCAACAAATATGAGCAGCTTCTGCATCTGCAATCCCGGGCTTTTTTAAAGCCGCGTTACCTGCTTGCTGATGGCTTTGCAGACTATCCATTCTTAAGCAGCATGCTCGGTACAAAAATGGTTGCCAAGGGATTGGAAAACTCCATGGGAAGAGAGATCTTCCTGATTCAAAAGGAAGAAGATCTGAAAGCTTTGCGGCAGTATGGCAAAGAAAAGGAATGGCTGTTTGAGGAGTTTATTGAGACAAGCTATGGAAGAGATGTGCGTGTATACAGTATCCGTGGCGAGGTAGTTGGCTGCATGCAGCGAAGATCGGAACATGATTTTCGGGCAAATGTGGCACTTGGAGCCGGCGTGACGGCATATGAGCCAAACGATGAGATTCGGCAGATCGCAAAGGATGTTTATGAGCAGACCGGACTGGATTTTACAGGGATCGATCTTTTATTTGGGAAAGACCGGTTTTATTTGTGTGAGATCAATGTTATGCCGGGACTTGAAGGGATTGAGCAGGCAACAGGTGTTAATGTAGCGGGTAGAATGATGGATATGATCTGTGGAGATTTTTGATATGACGAGGACAGAAGCAGAAGATTTTTTTTACGAATCTTATTTAAAAGCGGAAAAAGAATGGGACTATGATATGCCTGATTCAAAAAAGCGTCATCCGGAGCTTTCCAGAGACGTGATACAGGAGCTTTCCGGGAAACACCGCGTGCCGTCCGTGCACATCACAGGCAGCAAGGGAAAGGGATCGGTTGCCTGTATGATAGCAGCGGTTCTTTCACAATATGGAAAGACCGGACTTATGACAAGCCCGCATATTCTGAGCTTCAATGAACGTTTTCAGATAAATGGGAAAAATATTTCGGATGAGGATTTTTGTGCCTGTACAGAAAAAACAAAGAGCTTGTTTGCCGGGACGATGCAAAATCTGAAGCCGAGAGAGTGTATCAGCCCCATTGGTCTGCAGTGTGCGCTTGCCCTGCAGTTTTTTACGGACAACAATACGGATTTCAATGTTTTGGAAGGTGGCAAGGGCGTCCGGTATGATGATGTCAACAATGCAGTTCATGATTATGCGGTCATCAATACAATTTTTTTAGAGCATACAAGAGAGCTTGGAAGGACGCTTGAAGAAATCGCCATGGATAAAGCCTGTATTATGACAGGAGACCAGAAGTATGTATATACAGCCGAACAGGCAGAGAACGTGATGGAAATTCTGCAAAAAAAAGCGGCAGAGACAAATACTTATCTTAAGCAGTATGGCAGGGATTTTTCTGCAGAAAATATACAATATTGTATGGATGGCATGTTGTTTGACGTGCGTATCGAAGAGACCGTGATCCGTGGCATTGCGTTACCGCTTCTTGGCGAGCATCAGGCAAAAAACTGCGCACTGGCCATGGCTGTATGTAAGGATATTTTAGGAGAAAGATTTTCAGAAAAAAATGCCAAAGCCGCTATGAAAAAGCTGCAATGGCCGGGACGGATGGAAGTGCTTTCTTGTGAACCGCTGACGGTTTTAGATGCCTCCATCAATGCAAAGAGTGCCGAAATGGTAATAGAGGTTTTGGAAAAAATGAAGATACCGGAGGTGACGGCTATCATCGGAATACCGGATGACAAGGATTATGTTGGTGTTGCTCAAAAAATGGCACCGCTGGCTTCACAGATCATTTTGACAAAATCATCCAGTCCCCATTATAAATTTTCGGATATTCAGGAAAAAACACTGCAGGAACGGGGATTTTCACAGGTTTGTTTTTATGAGCTTTCACAGGCACTCAGGGAAGCCCAAAAGAGACAGAAACCCATTTTGATATTGGGGACAACATCCCTCATTTCAGATGTAAAAAGAATATATAATAGGAAATTATAAAAATTTTGGAATTTGTAGAAAACAGTTTTTTCTGAAATCACAAAAAAATGATTTATTTTATTGAAAAAAGGGATATTTAAAAGTAGAATAGAATGGATTGAGTTAAAATCAACAAACGAAAGTTGGTCAATATGTTAAACGGAGGAAAAAATATGTCGCAGAGAACAGATATCCACAAGGTACTGATTATCGGTTCCGGCCCGATTATTATCGGTCAGGCTTGTGAATTCGATTATTCAGGAACACAGGCCTGCAAAGCTTTACGGAGCCTGGGCTACGAAATCGTACTGGTTAATTCCAATCCGGCAACCATCATGACGGATCCGGAAATTGCTGATGTTACTTATATCGAGCCGTTAAATGCAGAAAGGATTGAGCAGATTATTGCAAAGGAAAGACCGGATGCAGTACTTCCCAATCTGGGTGGACAGTCAGGATTAAACCTGTGTTCAGAGCTTGCTCAAAAAGGTATTTTGGACAAATACGGTGTTGAGGTCATTGGTGTGCAGGTAGATGCCATTGAACGTGGAGAGGACCGTATCGAATTTAAAAGGACCATGGAAAGTCTCGGTATCGAGATGGCAAGAAGTGAGGTTGCATACACCGTTGATGAGGCTTTAAAGATTGCAGATGAGCTGGGATATCCGGTTGTGCTTCGTCCTGCGTATACCATGGGCGGTACCGGCGGCGGTATTGTATACAATGTTGAAGAGTTAAAGACAGTCTGCGCAAGAGGTCTTCAGGCAAGTCTGGTTGGTCAGGTACTGGTGGAAGAGTGTGTGATCGGCTGGGAGGAGCTGGAGCTTGAGGTTGTCCGTGACAAAACAGGCAAGATGATCACCGTCTGCTTCATTGAAAATATTGATCCCATGGGTGTTCATACCGGTGATTCCTTCTGTTCAGCACCGATGCTTACGATTTCTGAAGAAGTTCAGAAACGACTTCAGGAAAAATCTTATAAAATTGTTGAAGCCATTCAGGTTATTGGCGGTACCAATGTACAGTGGGCGCACGATCCCAAAACAGATCGTGACATTATCATTGAGATCAATCCCCGTACATCCCGTTCGTCAGCACTTGCATCCAAGGCAACCGGTTTCCCGATCGCACTTGTTTCTGCAAAGCTTGCAACCGGCCTGACACTGGCAGATATTCCTTGTGGTAAATATGGTTCCTTAGATAAATATGTCCCGGACGGAGACTATGTTGTTATCAAGTTTGCACGCTGGGCATTTGAAAAATTCAAAGGTGTAGAGGACAAGCTTGGTACACAGATGCGTGCAGTCGGCGAAGTTATGAGTATTGGTAAAAACTTCAAAGAAGCATTCCAGAAAGCAATCCGTAGCCTTGAAAACGGAAGATACGGACTTGGCCATGCCAAAGACTTTGATACACTTTCCAAGGACGAGCTGTTAAAAAGACTGGTATTTCCCAACAGCAACCGTTATTTCCTGATTTATGAAGCAATGAGAAAGGGCGCAACTGTAGAAGAAATCCATGAGCTGACCAAGATCAAGGCTTATTTCTTAGAGCAGATCAAGGAACTGGTGGATGAAGAAGAAGCACTTGTTAAAAATGCAGGAAGTGTACCTGATGATGATGCATTGATCCAGGCTAAAAAAGATGGATTTTCCGATAAATATCTGGGACAGATCTTACAGGTTCCCGAAGCTGATATCCGCAACCGCCGGATTGAGCTTGGCATGGAAGAAAACTGGGAAGGCGTGCATGTAAGTGGCACAAAAGACAGTGCATACTACTATTCTACCTATAATGGAACAGATAAAAATCCGGTTAGCGACGGCAAACAAAAGATCATGATCTTAGGTGGTGGTCCCAACCGTATCGGACAGGGTATTGAATTTGACTATTGCTGTGTACATGCATCCTTAGCACTCAAAAAGCTTGGTTTCGAAACAATCATTGTCAACTGCAATCCTGAGACGGTATCTACCGATTATGATACATCCGATAAACTTTACTTTGAACCACTGACCTTAGAGGATGTTTTAAGTATTTATAAAAAGGAACAGCCCGTAGGTGTCATTGCCCAGTTTGGTGGACAGACTCCCTTAAATCTGGCAAGCGATCTTGAGAAAAACGGTGTGCGTATCCTTGGTACTTCACCTGCAGTTATCGACCTTGCAGAGGATCGTGACCAGTTCCGTGCCATGATGGATAAACTGGAAATTCCGATGCCCGAATCAGGTATGGCAGTTACCGTTGATGATGCACTGCAGATTGCAGAAAAGATCGGTTATCCGGTTATGGTTCGTCCTTCTTATGTATTGGGCGGACGTGGAATGGAAGTTGTACACGATGCAGAAAGCATGGTTGGATATATGAAGGCGGCCGTTGGTGTGACACCGGATCGTCCGATTTTGATCGACCGTTTCCTGATGCATGCAACCGAATGTGAAGCAGATGCTATCAGCGATGGCACACATGCATTTGTTCCGGCTGTTATGGAGCACATCGAGTTAGCAGGTGTTCACTCCGGAGACTCTGCATGTATTATTCCATCCAGACATTTAAGTGATGAAAATGTTGCCACGATCAAAGAATATACCAGAAAAATTGCAGAAGAAATGCATGTAGAAGGCTTGATGAACATGCAGTATGCGATTGAAAACGGCAAAGTATATGTACTGGAAGCCAATCCCCGTGCATCCCGTACCGTGCCGCTGGTATCCAAGGTATGCAATATCCGTATGGTGCCTCTTGCAACCGAGATCATGACACGCGATCTGACCGGAAGACCTTCTCCGGTTCCGGGATTAAGAGAGCAGAATATTCCTTACTACGGAGTAAAAGAAGCAGTATTCCCGTTCAATATGTTCCCGGAAGTTGACCCGGTTCTTGGACCGGAAATGAGATCTACCGGTGAAGTTCTCGGCTTATCCGAATACTGGGGAGAAGCATTTGTCAAAGCACAGGAAGCAACACAGACCAGACTTCCGATGGAAGGAACTGTCCTGATTTCCGTAAATGATAAAGACAAAGATGAAGTTGTCGCACTTGCCAAAGATTTTGATGAAGCGGGCTTCAAGATCCTCGCATCCAAGGGCACAAAAGCACTGCTGGATGAAGCAGGCATTCCGTCTGAAGTAGCCTTAAAGCTTCAGGAAGGCCGTCCGAACATCCTTGATCTGATCACCAACGGAAAGATTGATCTGATCGTCAATACACCCGACGGCGGAGCAAGCGGATGGGATGACAGCTACCTGCGCAAAAATGCGATCAAGAAAAAGATCCCGTACATGACAACCATGGCAGCAGCAAAGGCTACCATCAGTGGTATCAAGACCCTGAAAGAACATGGCGGCAGCCAGGTAAAATCCCTGCAGGAGCTGCATGCACAGATCCAGCCGAAATAAAATAGGGCTGATTGGTTTTTCATAAATCCTGGCAGATTTTGATGATATATCTGACAGATTTTGATAATATAAATTGTAGTTTTATTTTATGTAGCATTATGATATAGTTGATAGCAGAAGTCGCGTTTATGACTTCTGCTATCTTTATTTTTCTGCTATATGTGAAGTTTCTATATACATGTGAAGTTTTTTTATACATGTGAAGTTTCTTTATACAGGTCTACTTTTGATAATTGTATCTACATGATCATATATGTGCATTCATGATCAGCATATCTAAATATGATTATACGTATTCAAACAAATCTTTATTATTGCAGTTATGCCTCAAATATGGGTATATCAATTTCCTTATAGGGTTTATCTTTTTATAGCATTTTCATCAAAATTGTTTTCATCAAAGGTGTTTTCATTAAAGTCGTTTTCTTCAAAGTTATTTTAATCAAAGTCGTTTTCTTCAATAGCATTTTTCTCGATAATTTTTGATCCGAAGCATTATTACTTTAATAATCATTGATATTTTAAAAATTCCATAAGTAAATTTGAAAAATTCAAAATATAAGCACAAATGGCATGCAAAAAAGCAAAATCGAGAAAAAGGGATGCCGGATCCGGGGAAAAGCTGTCAACCGCCAAGCACAAATGGCATGCAAAAAAGAAAAATCGAGAAAAAAGGATGCCAGAACCGGTAAAAAGCCGTCAACCCCCAAGCACAAACGGCATGCAAAAAAGCAAAATCGAGAAAAAGGGATGCCGAAGCCGGGAAAAAGTCGACAACCTCCAAGTACAAATGGCATGCAAAAAAGCAAAATCGAGAAAAAGGAATGCCGAAGTCGGGAAAAAGTCGACACCCCTCAAGTGCAAACGGCATGCAAAAAAGCAAAATCGAGAAAAAAGGATGCCGGAATCGGAAAAAAACCGACAACCCCCAAGCGCAAACGGCATGTAAAAAAGCAAAATAGAGGAAAAAGGGATGCCGAAGCCGAGAAAAAGCCGACACCCCCCAAGTACAAACGGCATGCAAAAAAGCAAAATCGAGAAAAAAGGATGCCGGAACTGGGAAAAAGCCGTCAACCTCCAAGTACAAACGGCATGCAAAAAAGCAAAATCGAGAAAAAAGGATGCCAGAACCGGGAAAAGCCGTCAAACCCCCAAGTACAAACGGCATGCAAAAAAGCAAAATCGAGAAAAAAGGATGCCGGAACCGGGAAAAAACCGACAACCCCCAAGCACAAACGGCATGCAAAAAGCAAAATCGAGAAAAAAGGATGCCGAATCCGGGAAAAAGCCGACAACCTCCAAGTACAAACGGCATGCCAAAAAGCAAAATCGAGAAAAAGGGATACCGGAACCGGGAAAAAGCCGACAACCCCCAAGCACAAACGGCATGTCAAAATAAATAAAATTATAAATAACATGCTGAGATATAAATGATGTTAGGGTCAAAAGGTATTTTGCCCCTAACTTGATATCCACGAATTGCTCCGCTGCAAAGCAGCTCCCACAATTCTCAAACATTCGAAATCCGCTGATTTACTGCGTAAATCGCTACTTTCACATGTTTGGCGGGTCCCAAGTTCAAAAGTCTTATCGTGCAAGCACGAACGACTTTTTGACTTTTTGACCCTGATATCATATAAATCAAATCAATATAAAAATTTAAAAATACAAGGAAAGGCGAAAACATGGAAAGTATGCATTTAAGAAACGAACTTCAGGAAAGACAGAGATATCTTGCTAATCTGATCAGTGAGAAGAAGCTTGCTTTGAAAGGAGCTCCGGATGGAGTATTAAAGATAATCAAGCATAATAGACAATGGCAGTATTATTGCAAGGGAATAGAACAAGGAGAGGGAAAGAAACGAACGGAGCGAGAAGAAGTAAAGAAACAGGAGGAAAAGAAGCGAACAAATGAGTTTCAATATATTCATAAGGATAATCTGAAATTAGCAGAGCAGCTGGCACAAAAAAGATATGATGAAAAAATACTGCAAATGGCGATAAAAGAAAAATCTATGATTGATACGCTTCAAAAATTCTATCAGAACAATTCTATAAATTCTATCTTCACAAAACTGGCCAAATCACGGCAACAATTAATTATCCCCATTGAACAACCTATTGATGAATATTTACAGGAGTGGCTAAATGCATCTTTTCCGGAAAATGGATTCCGGGAGGAAATGCCGGAATATTATTCCGCTAAAGGGGAACAGATGCGGTCTAAATCCGAGGTTTTGATTGCAAATATGCTGGATAGATATAAGATCCCATATCGATACGAGAAACCTCTTTATCTGGAAGGACTGGGAACAATCTATCCGGATTTTACTATCTTAAATTTGCAGACGAGAGAGGAAATATACTGGGAACATTTTGGTATGATGGATGATCCCGAGTATTTAGAAAAGGCTATCAGAAAAATGAATAAATACGAACAAAATGGATATTTATTGGGGCAGAGATTTATTGTTACTTATGAAACTGTTTTTGGACCTTTAAATATGAAGGTTGTAGAAAAGAAAATTAAGTCTTTATGTTGTGGAATGGATCCAGAAGTATAAATTTTCTAATATTTATAATATTAAGGTCAAAAGAATAGAAAGGCAGTATAACTTTATTTATAAAAGATTTTGCATTCCTGTCGTATCAAAAACATGAATGATTAATTTATTTTAGAAACAATAGATGAGTTATTAATGTATTTTTGAAGTTGTGAGAGTATAAGGTATATAGCAATCTGATACAGGAGATATCAAAATACCTTTTGATTCTTCACCATGTAGATGTGGGAATACAATACATTGATTGAGAAGTGTACTACAATCAAAAGATAGAATACACAGACTTGGATTGCCAAAAGGACAATATACACAATATTATTTTCTTCAGGAAGACTATGTAACTAGTGATAATAATGTGTTTTCATTGGATAGAAGAATTTACGATCGCCTGAAAGAAAAAGAGCAAATTATGTTAGATGCAATTGAGAACAATGTATTGGAAAGAGGGATGACAACACAAGAAGATTTAGATGTTATTTTTGGTGAACTATGTATTTAGAAGAATGAAGTAGTAAATGGAAAAAGAATCTTCTGGGGATTATAGAATGTTGAAAAATTATTTTATGGAATAAAATACATAAAAACAACTTTATGGATAAAACTAAATATAGTTGGCTAAATCATTGATCAAAAAATGAAATTGCCACCGGATTGTAAATCGTGTAAATAGATGAAATGACTCAATTATAAAAAACACCGTAATAAAAATGAAACTCAGTAACCCGGAGGTAACATTCACGTGATTCAGAACGGATTTTTATATTTTTCCACATTAGTTTTTCTAACAGCAATTTTGGTCAGTCTTCCGCAGATTTTCAGTGGTAAAACTGCAAAAAGGATCTTCCGGTTTGCACCACCGGTTGTCTTGATTTATCTGGGAATGATGTTCTTATGTACAGTTCATTTCTGGAATTTGGATTCTACAAAAAATGTATATGTCCAGCTAAAAAATCCCTTATTATATGCCATGCTTTTTATTATGCTGCTTCGTTGTGATATGAAGATCATTATAAAGCTTGGACCAAGAATGCTGCTCGGATTTCTGGCGGCAACCTTGTCGATCGGATTGGGCTTTGTCATTTCTTATGCGCTGTTTCAGCCACTTCTGGGAAATGAAGCGTGGAAATCACTGGGAGCTTTATGCGGAAGCTGGATGGGTGGCGGCGGAAATATGCTTGCCATTCAGGCCGCGCTGCAGGTGGATGAAGGAAGCATGGCTTATGCGCTGGTAATGGATTCGATTTGCGGGACGGTCTATATCATGTTTTTATTGTGGGCGATTGGAAGGGCAGATCATTTTAACCGGTGGACAAAGGCTGATACAAGGCTGATCGATTCGGTTGGACACAGCCTCAGACAGGCAGCAGCGGAAAATGAAAAACAGTTTACATGGCAAAATCTTTTGATTCTTCTGGGGTGTGGATTTCTGGTTTCTGCACTGAGCGAGCATGTGGGAGCGTTTATAAACAAGTATATTTCATTTCTTGATCAGACGACGTGGACAGTTTTAGTTGTGACACTGCTTGGTATATTATTTGCCATGACTCCGCTTGGCAGACTGAAGGGAACGGAAGAGGTGTCAAATGTTATGCTGTATATTGTGATCGCAATGCTTGCATCCCGGGCGGATCTTTCTGCAATCGGAAATGCACCTGCATGGCTGTTGTGCGGTTTGGTAATTTTGGCAATCCATATTATTATCATGATTGCTATAGCAAAGCTTTGCCGGATGGATCTGTTTACCTGCTGTGTGGCATCTTTGGCAAATGTTGGCGGTACGGCAACAGCGCCTGTTCTTGCCGGAGCTTATAGCAATTATCTGGTGCCGGTAGGGATTATTATGGCACTTCTTGGGTATGTTGTGGGTACCGGAGGGGGATTGTTTGTCGCAAGACTTATGAGTCTTGTAGGATAATGCTTTAGAGAGCATTTGCATGATATAAGAATGGCAGAGGACATGTGCAGCCAGTGGAAAATCTACATCAGAAAAGTTTATGTATATGATTAGAAAAGCAAATATAGATAATCAGAAAAACAGATACGCATAATCAGAAAAGTGTGCATAGATGACAGATTGATTTCAAATTTTTCTATGATAAAATGTTATTGAGATCAGGAATTAATAATACGAAAGAGGTCATTATTATGGAAATAAAAAAAGTATCAATTGTCGGTATGGGAGCTTTGGGGCTTTTATATGCAGATCATATTTCAAGGCATGCGGGAAATGACGCCGTATCATTTGTCATGGATGAGGAACGTCTTAAAATGCATGGCAGTGAAGAATTTTTTATCAATGATAAAAGTGTAAAATTCCAGATGATAAGCGATAAGGAGGGAAAGCCTGCTGATCTTTTGATCGTTGCAGTAAAGTATACAGGATTAAAGGATGCCCTTGACGTAATGCAGACATCCATCGACGAGCATACGATCATCATGTCTGTGATGAATGGGATTTCCAGTGAAGAAATTATCGGAAAGAGATATGGCATGAACCGTGTTCTTTATACCGTAGCACAGGGAATGGATGCAATGCGCTTTGGCAGTTCTCTTCGATTTACGCAGATGGGAGCTTTACATATCGGTACAGCTGCAGGAGGAGATCCGGAAATTTTGGAGAGTGTAAAAGCATATTTTGACAGGATTGAGATGCCCTATGTTGAGGAAGAGGACATCCTGTGGCGCATGTGGTTTAAGTACATGCTCAATGTCGGGATCAACCAGACCTGCATGGTCTACAATACGACTTATTCCGGCGCAATTACGGAAGGGACCGATGCTAACCGGACACTGATCGCTGCCATGCGCGAAGTGTTAGCAATTGCTAACACAAAGGGTATTAAGCTGACAGAGGCAGATATCAATAAATGTATTGAAATAGAAAAGACCCTCGATCCTGACGGAACACCATCCATGGGACAGGACCGGATCAATAAAAAGCACTCCGAGGTTGAAATGTTTGCCGGAACAGTAATCCGGATGGGAGAAGAGCTTGGCGTTCTTGTACCGGAAAATAAATACATTTATGAACAGGTACAGAAAATTGAAAGAGAATACTAACATAAGGTAATACAGAAATTTATATTGTGTGCATGGTCAACATGCTTTCCGGATGAAAATGGGATGTTGTATACATTCTGCTCTTATACTGTGTTATGCCAGATGTGATATGGAAAATCAATAAAAACATATATTATACATATTCCATTACACATATTCTTTACAACTGTCTTGTCAGGTGTAAATTATGGTGCTATACTGTCCCTAATGTAAAAAAGAAGTAATTTTTACATAAAAACCAATACCAAGGATATAGGAACGGAGAGCACAATGAAAGAAAAGATTGAGCAGTTGAAAAAAGAAAAAAATGCTGTTATTTTAGCTCATTACTATGTGGATGAGGATGTACAGGAAGTAGCTGATTACATAGGAGATTCATATTACTTAAGTAAGGTCGCAACAAAAGTGGATGCTGACCGGATTGTATTTGCCGGTGTGGAGTTTATGGGAGAAAGTGCAAAGCTCCTCAATAAAGAAAAGCGTGTCTTTATGCCGGATGCGACGGCAGACTGTCCGATGGCACATATGGCGACTGCCGAAGAAATCAAGGCTGTCAAGGAAAAATATGAAGATGTTGCCGTTGTCTGCTACATCAATTCAACCGTAGAGCTGAAAGCACTTGCGGACGTATGCGTGACCAGTGCCAATGCAGTTAAGATTGTCAAAAATCTTCCCAATAAAAATATCTTTTTTATTCCTGACCGTAATCTGGGCACTTTTGTACAGGATCAGGTTCCGGAGAAAAATATTATTTTAAATCAGGGACATTGTCCGAGACATACCATCATATCCAAGGACGATATTCTCAATGCAAAAAAAGAACATCCGCAGGCCAGGGTGGCTGTTCATCCGGAATGCACCAAGGATGTGACGACGTTAGCTGACTTTGTAGGAAGCACATCAGCCATCATTGATTATGTAGTCAATACAGAAGCAGACGAATTTATCATTGGGACCGTTGATGGTGTATTTTACAAGATTCATGAGCTGGCACCCGATAAAAAGCTGTATCGTGCCAGGGCGGTTCAGGAATGTGTCAATATGAAAAAAGTAAGCCTTGAAAAAATTATTGATGTTCTGGAAAATGAGACAAATGAAGTCTTTTTAGATGAAAATATTGCAAATGCGGCATTGAAGCCGTTAGAAAAAATGTTGGAGTTGGCACAATGAAAAAACAGACAGATGTATTAATTGCGGGAAGCGGATGTGCAGGTCTTTATTGTGCACTCAACCTTTCCGACGATACCAATATAACAATTATTACAAAGGCAACGATTGAAGAAAGCGATTCCTTTCTCGCGCAGGGCGGTATGTGTATGCTCAAAAATGACGATGATTATGACAGTTATTTTGAAGATACCATGAAAGCCGGTCATTATGAAAATGATAAAACCTCGGTTGATATCATGATCCGTTCTTCTCAGGATGTGGTAAAGGATCTGGTAGAAATCGGTGTTGACTTTGAGAGAGAGCCGGACGGCAGCTTCAGCTTTACAAGAGAAGGGGCCCATTCGGATAAGCGTATTTTGTATCACGAGGATATTACCGGAAAGGAAATTACCGGTAAGCTTCTGGCAGAAGCGCGTAAAAGAAAAAATATCGAGATCATCGAGCATACGATGCTGGTTGATTTTGTTGAGAAGGATCACAAATGCGTCGGTGCTGTGATAAAAAGGAACGGAAGGACAGAAGTGATTGCTGCTAAAATTCTGGTTCTGGCAACCGGAGGTGTCGGTGGACTTTACAGACATTCGACCAATTTCCGCCAACTGACCGGTGACGCACTTGCAATCGCTCTTAATCACAAGCTGCGTATGAAGGATATCAATTATATTCAGATCCACCCGACCACCCTGTATTCGGAAAACGATCAGGACCGTAGCTTTTTAATATCTGAATCGGTCCGCGGCGAAGGTGCAAAGCTGTATGATAAAAATGGCAATCGTTTTGTCAATGAACTGCTTCCGAGAGATCTTCTGACGATTGAGATAAGGAAACAGATGGAAAAGGATGGAACCAGACATGTCTGGGAAGATCTGCGTACGATTCCGGAAGAGGAATTAAAAGCACATTTTCCGAATATTATACAAAAATGTCTGGATTCGGGTTACGACGTAACAAAGGAATGCATTCCGGTTGTTCCGGCACAGCACTATTATATGGGGGGTATCTGGGTAGACCACGAAAGCAAGACGAGTATGGACCGCCTGTATGCAGTTGGAGAAACTGCCTGCAACGGTGTGCATGGGAAAAACCGTCTGGCCAGCAATTCCCTGTTGGAAAGTCTGGTATTTGCAAAGAGAGCAGCAAAGCAGATCAATGAGTTAGCAATTGCTGATATTGCATATGAAAAACTGGATGATGTTTCAACTGAAGCATATGAGAATGACCGAAGGTTAGCAGAGGCTTACAAAGAGATTGTTCTGGCGGCCATGCATGAGGCGGATGAACAGCAGAAAAAGACTGTTGCTGGGTGAGTACATACCGGAATAATAAACGATGATCACCGGTAAAGGTCAGGAATATACAGCAAGAAACAATTATAAAAACAAAAGGAGATAAAAAATGTTTGATCAGGTAACAATGAAGCTCAACGTAGATCCGTTGATCTTGGGCGCATTAAAAGAAGATATCACAAGTGAGGACGTATCCACCAACAGTGTGATGCCGACGGCAAAGCAGGGTGAGGTAGATCTGATCTGCAAGCAGGATGGAGTGATCTGCGGCTTACAGATTTTTTCAAGAGTATTTGAACTGCTTGATGAAAAAACAAAAATAGAGCTTTACGTAGAAGATGGTGATACTGTCAAAAAAGGACAGCTGATGGCAAAGGTATACGGAGATATCCGTGTGCTGTTATGCGGCGAAAGAACCGCTTTAAATTATCTGCAGAGAATGAGCGGAATTGCTACATACACATCAGAGGTCAATGCATTATTAAAGGGAACCAAAACAAAGCTGGTTGACACCAGAAAGACAACCCCAAACAACCGAATTTTTGAAAAATACGCAGTCAGAGTGGGAGGCGCGTCCAATCACCGTTACAATCTGACTGACGGTGTCTTATTGAAGGACAATCATATCGGAGCTGCAGGAAGTGTGACAAAGGCAATTGAAGCGGCAAGAGCCTATGCACCTTTTGTCAGAAAAATTGAAGTAGAGGTAGAGACGCTTGACATGGTAAAGGAAGCAGTCGCTGCAGGTGCTGATATCATTATGTTAGACAATATGGATCATGAGACTCTGAAAGAGGCTATGGCAATCATAGATGGAAAGGCAGAAGTAGAGGTATCCGGAAATGTTACCAAAGAAAATATCGCCCGACTCACAGACCTGGGAGTAGATATCATTTCCAGTGGTGCGCTGACACATTCAGCTCCGATTTTGGATATTTCTTTGAAAAATCTGCATGCAGTCTAATTCGGAGGTTTGTGTATGAGTGGTGAAGAACGCAGAGAAAAAATCATTAATACACTGAAAAGCAGTGAAAGTCCGATTTCCGGATCGGGACTTGCTAAAATACTGGGAGTGAGCAGACAGGTGATCGTACAGGATATCGCCTTGCTTCGTGCAAAGGATTATGATATTTATTCGACCAACAAGGGATATTGTCTGAGTGACCAGAATAAATGCAAGCGTATTTTCAAGATATACAACAGACCCGAGGAAGAAGAAAAGGAACTGCAATTGTACGTGGATCAGGGCGGATATGTCAAGGATGTGTTTGTATATCACAAGGTATACGGCGTGGTAAGGGCGGAACTCAATATTTCGTCGAGAGCCGATATTGATGCCTATATGATGGAAATTAAGAGCGGAAAATCCAATCTGCTCAGCAATCTGACGTCAGGGTATCATTATCATACGGTTCTGGCAAAAAATGACCGGATCCTGGATACGATACAGCAGAAGCTGACAGAGCAGGGATTTCTTGCCAGACTTTTGGATTATGAGCCGGTGGACTTCTGGAAAGAGGAAGATTAGTAAGCGATAAAAACATAAGGCAATAATAAAGGAAAGCAAAGAAACACTAAAGCAAAACAACGGTAAAGAAAAACAACGCTAAAGCAAAACAACGCTAAGGCAAAACAATGCTAAAGCAAAACAATGCTAAGGCAAAACAATGCTAAGGCAAAACAATGCTAAGGCAATGCAATGCTAAAGCAAAGCAACGCTAAAGCAAAACAATAATTAAACAACAGAGAAACAATAAAACAAAGGCAACAATAAAAAGCAATCATCAAAGGTAGAATATGAAATTATTACACTGTGCAGATTTGCATCTGGATTCAAAAATGACATCCATACTGGACAAGGAACGTGCCAGGGAACGAAAAGCAGAGCTTTTGCATACGTTTCAGGACATGGTCTCTTATGCTGTCGAAAATAATATTTTTCACATATTGATCGCCGGAGATCTGTTTGATACCGGTAATATATCAGCAGGTGCGAGAAAGCTGGTAATATCAGAGATTACCGGGCATCCGGATATCCGGTTTTATTATTTAAGAGGCAATCATGACAGGGATAATTTTTTGTCATCCATGGAAAGTGTTCCGGACAACCTGATGCTGTTCTCAACAGAGTGGACATCGTATACCTTGTCTGACGAGGGAACGAATTATCCGGTTGTCCTTTCCGGAATCGAGTTAGCCAAGGGTAATTCTGAAAACGTATACAATACACTGGTACTGGATTCCGAAAATATCAATCTTGTGACATTACATGGACAGGAATATGAGACAGGCACAAAGGATAAAGCAGAAATTATCCGCTTAAGAGAATTGCAAAACAAGGGAATTGATTATCTTGCCCTTGGACATGTGCATGCCTATAAGAGGGGGAAACTGGATGGAAGAGGTGTATACTGTTATCCCGGATGTCTGGAGGGGCGTGGATTTGATGAATGTGGACAACACGGCTTTGTAGTCCTTGATATTGATGAAAAGAAGCAGATGATATCAGATACCTTTGTGCCCTTTGCAAAAAGACAGCTCTATACTGTGGAAGTGGATGTGACCGGCTGCGGTCATTCGGCGGAAATGGCAGAATGTATCAAAAAACAGTTAGCAGAGGCTTCCTGTAAAAAAACAGATCTTATCAAGGTCATTCTGACCGGAGCACTGGATGTTTCAAGTGAAAAAAATATCAACTATCTGGTACAGCATTTTTCAGGTGATTTTTATTTTATCAAAATATATGATGAGACAACTCTCAAAGTAGAACCGGCTGATTATCGCAATGATGAGTCATTGAAGGGCGAATATGTACGGACGGTCCTTTCGGCAGAAGATATCACGGAGGAAGAAAAAGCCTCTGTTATCCGGCTGGGATTGCAGATCCTTGGCAATGAGGAGGTGCTCTTATGAGGCTGTTGAGCTGCCATGTGGAAAATTTTGGAAGGCTGCATGATTTTTCATTGGATTTTTGTGACGGCTGCAATACGGTTTTTGAGGCAAACGGATTTGGAAAAAGCACACTGGCTGCATTTATCCGTGTCATGTTTTATGGCTTTTTAGGTGAAACCAAGAGAAAAGGTATGGAAAATGAGCGCAAGCGCTTTGAACCATGGCAGGGAGGAACCTATGGAGGCAGTCTGGATTTTTCTGTTGGAAACAGGAAATACCGGATGACGCGTATTTTTCATGATAAGCAGCCGAATGATGAATTTGAATTGCGCGATCTTACAACGAACCTGATCAGCAATGATTATACAGAGCAGATCGGAGAGGAATTGTTTGCAGTCAACCAGGAATCATTTATCAGGACTGTATTTATCGGTCAAAATGATCTGGTAACATCCGCAACCGATGACATCAATGCTAAAATCGGCAATCTGACCGATGATACCAACGATTTAAACCGGTTTGAAGAAGCGGACAAGAAGCTTACTGATTATATCAATGCTTTGTCACCGCGTAGAAAGACGGGAATTGTATACAAGCTCAAAGCAGAGGCTTCGGATCTGCAGACAAGGCTCCGTGCGCTTGACGGAATGGAAGAAGCGATTGAAAAGCAGCAGGATCTGATCGAGGAAAAATTACGGGAGATTGACAAACTAAAGAAACAGCAGTCTGAGATTTTTCAAAAACAGGAGCAGCTAAGCCGTCAGAAAGATCTGCAGTCCAAACAGGACATGTACAGTCATCTTTGCAGGGAGATGAAGGAAAAGGAACTGCTGTTTGAGACAGAAAAGCAGAAACTGGAAGAAGATTTTCCGAAAGAAGCCGAACTGGAAGAAGCATTTTTAAAGCAGAAAAAAGCAAAAGACATCATGGCTGATGTTGAAAGAAATAAGCTGAAATCCGATGAGCAGAGCCGTCTTGAGGAATTAAAGGGGCTTTTTGATAAGGATGAGGATCCCAAAGGCCGGATCACAGCAATGCTTGGTGAATGGAATCGCAGGATGGCTAAAAAGAGTACTCTTTCTATGCGGAAAGGTACATTCGCCACATTCCGTGCCACGCAGGAGGCGGAGGCTGAGCGGGATAAAAAGCATGCCGCAAACAGTATGATGATCTGTATGGCAGCAGGCATATTGTCGGTGGTTGTCGGTATTTTACTGTTACGAGTGCTGCTTCCACTGGGAATCGCACTGACTGTGGCAGGTATTTTACTGGGATGTATGGGACTGCGTAAAAGAAAAGATAGCAGTAAACAAACAGAAATGTCGGATGAATTAAAACAGATGGAGCAGGAGATCCTGTCGGATGAGGCGCAGATAAAGGCTGTGGATACAAAGCTTTTGGCATATTTTCATAAAAAGGGAATCTCGCTGACGGAGCCGCTTGAGGAACAAGTTGTTTCGGACAGATTGCAGCAGCTGTTAGCAGAGGCCATGGAATATGAAGGCCTGCTTGCAAAGGAAAAACAGGCACTTTCTTATACAGGTCAGATGGATTTATATGAGAGTCTGCAAAACGAACTGACCGCTTTTTTAGCTTCATATGGAAGAAATGCAGACAACTCTGCGTGTGAAAACGAACTGAATGTTTTAAGAGAGCAGTTTTTTACGGCAAGGACAAGTGCAGATGCTGCTAAAAGGAATTATCAGGCATGCAGGTTGAAAAAAGAAACCTTCGAAGAACAAAATCCCATGGTGCATCCGGCAGAAAACGGAAATGAAGAGACCACCGGGATACAGGAAAGTCTGGAAAACCTGAACCGGGAATTCCGGACGAATTCGGACCGGCTGGAAAGCTTATATCAGACAGTCCGGGAGTATCAAAACAGACAGGATGAGCTCAGGGACCGTTATGATATGCACGAGGAGCTGGAAAAGCAGTGGGAGGATCTGAATTGTCAGATTGAGGAAAAGACACGGCTTTACAAACAGCTTACAAGGACACAGGAATTTTTAAGACAGGCCAAAGAGAATATGACACAAAAATATGTGGCTCCTTTAAAAAACAGCTTTTTGCATTATTACGGACTGGTGGCGGGTAAAGATGACAGGCAGTATTATATGGATGCCAATGCAGCCGTTACCATTATGGAGTGCGGAAAGCAGAGGGAGACCGGCTATTTAAGTACCGGTTATCAGGATCTGATCGGACTGTGTCTGCGGCTGGCATTTGCGGATGCCATGTATCCGGATGAAAAGCCGGTATTGATATTGGATGATCCGCTGGTGGCGCTGGATGAAGAAAAGCTTTCGGGTGGCAAGCGTCTCCTTTTGGAAGTGGCAAAAAATTATCAGTTGATTTATTTTACCTGTCATGAGACAAGAGCGACCTGATTATGGTATAATATTGGCGGTAAATTTTTATTATTCATACAATAAACTGGCATGAGGTGGGAAAAATGCACTATGTGATTGGTGATGTGCATGGTTGCTACGATGAGCTTGCAACACTTTTAACAATAATAGAAAAAAGAGACAGATCGGCACAGTTTATCCTTTTGGGGGATTTGATCGACCGGGGGCCGAAGGTATGGGAAGTGCTGTACTGGGCACAACGTCATATTTCACAGAATGGCAGATATCAGTGCATCCGTGGCAATCACGAGCAGCTGGCTCTGACCTGGTATGTGGCAGAATATCTGCCCTGGTATAAAGAGCAGGGATTTTATATTCCAAGGGAACCAATCCCCAAGACCTATTATGATTTTGCCGAAGTGCTTGAGAAAAAGGGAATCCGGGAAAAAGATAAGATTGAGCCGATCATGCAGCTTTTTGAAAAAATGCCGGCTTCCAAAAAGCTGACGATCAGATCACAGGCCGGAAAAGAGGTCACATACCGTCTTGTCCATTCGTGGTATGATTATGATGAGGAAAATGAGGGCAGGCAGTTTTATATCAATCTGGAAAAACGCTGCGATTATATCAATCACAATCCGGATGAGATCATTATTCATGGTCATACCTCCACCGTTGACAGGGAATATATTGCACAGGATGAGTATCCGGACCGTCCGGGTATGATTGCCTATCGCAAAAATTCCATCAATCTGGACGGAGGATGCTGTTTTTCCAAACGATTTGAATATCCCTGCATGCTCTGTGCAGTTTGTCTGGAAAATCTGGAAGAGATTTATCCCGACACTCTGGAGAATCGTTTTTACAAAAATGCAGATAAGAAGATTCCCATGCAGGAAGCGCAAAGAAGAGCTGATGCATATCGGGAAAACTACATGAAAAAAGAAAATCCGCATCGCAGAGCAATGTTAAACATGTTAAATGATACAAAAAAGAAAGAGAGCGTAAGTGGTGCAAAATTATAAAATGATCTTGTCTTATGATGGGACCCGGTTTTATGGATGGGAACATCAGCCGACAACGGATATGACAATACAGGGAAAGATGGAAAATGTACTTTCTCTTATGACAGGACAGGCAGTCGAGGTAATTGGCTGCGGACGTACGGATGCCGGTGTCCATGCACAAAATATGGTCTGTAATGCCCGGATGGATACACAGCTGGAGGTTGGAGAAATCCGGGATTACCTCAATCAGTATCTGCCGGATGATATATGTGTCAAAGAGGTAAAAATTGCATCCGACCGCTTTCACAGTCGTTACAACGCGACAGGAAAGACCTACTGCTATACGTGTTATATCGGGGAAACCAAACCGGTATTCAACCGTAAATATGTATATGCGCTGGAAGAAAAGCCGGATGTGGAAGCGATGAAGCAGGCGGCACAGGCTCTGATCGGATCACATGATTTTGCAAGCTTTTGCAGCAACCCGCGTATGAAAAAATCAACAGTCCGCAATATTGACAAAATTGAGATTGTAAAAAAGGGCGATCTTCTGACACTGACATTTCACGGAAATGGATTTTTACAGCACATGGTGCGTATTCTGACCGGCACCCTGCTGGAGGTCGGATATGGGAAGCGGCCGGTGGACAGTATCGTTTCGCTGATAGATGCAAGAGACCGGAAGCTGGCAGGATTTACAGCACCGGCCAAGGGGCTTTGCATGATAAAAGCAGATTACTGATAAAGCTTTGGGGGAACTATGAACGATTTAAATTGGGTATATGCCACGTGCTTTGAAACTGTATTTAAAGCAATACAGGTAAATGCACAGACTGGGGAGTACAATATTCTGAAACGTCCGCTTGACGAAATGAATTTAAATATTCCGAAATCGGGCAGTATTGAGGCTTATGTCAAAGCCATAAGCAATTCGGGCCTGGTGTATCCGGCGGATTTCTCGGATTTTCATTTTCATTTTAATCCGGTTTATATCCGCAGATCTATCCGGTATGGGCAGTATCATCAGGTACATACTTTTCGACGCAAGATGAGAAACCACTATACGTGGGTCACTTTCGAACTGATCATCCCGTCCTCTTATTCCGAACAAAATCCCAACGTATTGTATATCTGGAAGCTTGCGGACAACGATTCGCGCGGTCTGGAGGATTCGATGAGAATGCTTTCAAGCGTATATCGCAAGATCATAAGGATCAATCTTTCGGATGATTCACATCAGGAACTCAAGGTTGATCATGAATCAGACAAGGCAGATCACGGAATGTCTGTCAAGATGTCCGAATGGTTTCGCAAATTTGCGGAAAACGGTTATGTATACAAGGATGATGTAAAAAGTTTTATGGAATTCACGTCCATTCATCGCATCCGCATGCATTTCAGACACAGCGAGGAAAGTACGGAGCTGATATACCGGAGAAAAGAAGAGGATGGAAAATTCCGCTGGGCATCCATGGAATTGATCCCGAGTGTCGAGTATACACAGGAAAACCAGATCGTGATTCTATATATCCGTGATGTACACGATATTTATTCTCTGGAGCAGAAGCGGAAAAAAGAGCTTGAATATTATCAGACCAGAGATTCCCTGACAGGTTTTTTAAACCGGGCAAGTTATCGGGAGACATGTCAAAATTATGTCGAACTGTCAAGAAAAAAGACAGTTGCTGTCATATATGCTGATATGAACGGCCTGAAGCTGATAAATGACACACAGGGAGATGCGGCGGGAGATGCTTATATCAGGCAGTTTACCGATGTGTTTGGACAGTATTTCAATACGGATCGATGCTACCGCATCAGCGGAGATGAGTTTTTGGTAATTATACAGGGAATCACCAAAAGAGAATCCGGTATAAAATTCCGGGAATTTCGAGAGCTTGTGCGGGCAAAATGCAGTCAGACGGTTGCAATCGGATATGCATGGATCAACCGTCCCGATACATTACAGGAAGTGGTAAAAGCTGCCGAGTCGGCAATGTATCTGGACAAGCATGAGTATTATCGTTTCCATAGCAGATATGCTTTTTAATAAGCAAAAAACACCTTTTTCATATACTGGCTGTCAAGAAATGACGGTGCAGATATGTGGAGGTGTTTTTTTTATGCAGGTTGATTTACCGGACTGTTTTAAGCCGAAAAAAATTTTTCGCCAAGCTCGCAAAGCGCAGTCTGGTCATTTATTGCAATCAATTCTCTTGCAGAATGCATGGACAAAAGCCAGACTCCGGCATCTACACAGGGCATGGAAAGGGATGTGCTTACTACGGTGCCAAGTGTGGAACCGCCACGCACATCGGAACGGTTGACAAACTTTCCGTAGGGAATCTGATTGGTATCACAGAGTGCCTGTATCACGCTGACATAGGTTGAATCGGTGGCATAGGACTGTCTGGCGGAAAGCTTTAAGCAGACACCATTCCCCAGTCCGAGACGGTTGGTCAGATCATTTTTGTCTGTATAGGCCGGATGCAGGGCATGGGCAACATCCAAGGACAGACAGAGACCCGCAGACAGAGCGCAGTACAGATCCTCTTTAGTCAGAGAAAGACCGGAGAAGATACGCTCCAGGATCTGCCCGGTAACGGCTGAGGCAGCTCCCTGCTTGGTCGTGTTGCCGATCTCTTCATTGTGATAAAAAGCAGAGATACAGATTTCATCATTGTCTGTACCGGCAGCGCAGATCGCATCCAGAGCGGCCAGAACTCCGGAGCAGTTGTCAATACGTGGAGCCGATACAAATTCATCGTTTAAGCCGACTGTTTCCGGATGATCGTGGTTGTATAAAAAGAGTTCATAGTCGAGGATATTTTCCTTATCACAGTCCAGCATGGATGCAAGATAAGAGAGAAAATCCTGATTTTCATTATCTTTGGTCAGAGAAAAGAGCGGTAAGAGCTGGGTCTGTGGATTGAGCTTTAAGCCGGTATTAATATCCTTGTCCATGTGAATGGCAAGTCCGGGGATGATAACGACCGGTCTTTTGCTGTCAAAAAGTCTGCATGAAGGTGCAAACGGATCATCAGACCTTGTACATACCCTGCCGGCAATACCGAGCGGCCGGTCAATCCATGTGTGATATACGGCACCGCCATATGGCTCTGTGTTGAGCCGGAGATAACCGTCCGTGCTAAGGTCCGGATTGGGCTTTATTAAAAACCCGGGCCAGTCTGTATGTGCAGTGATCATGCGAAGCCTTGGCAAAGCCGTATCAGATATGTTCTGACCGATCGTAAAGGCGATCAGTGTGCCATCATAAGCCGGAATAATATATTTTCCGCCTTTTTGAATCTCAAAGTGCCTGTCTAAAAACAGCCGGGAAAACCCCTTCTTTTCAAGCTGTTCTTCCAGATAGGCGCAGCAGTGAAATGGCGAATGGGCCGCCTCGATAAGACTGCTTAACCGTGTCATGGTAGTGTTATTTTCATTATTTTTCATGGAAGCCTCCTGTTTTGGGATAATTGATAAAAATGGTATTCCTGACAGACATCCTTTAGAGGGACAGACAAATTGTCCTGTTCTGTGTCGTCCGGTGTATATACAGATAAATACAGCTCGTCATTAGGGTGTTCACAATAAGACTCATTTATACCAAGAGGTATGATCCAGTGCCCCTGTTCATAATCGATATACAGATTCCCGTATGCCGAGGTATTGTCTGTGCCTTTGCCAAATCCGACACAAAGGATGGTGCCGGAAGCCGGTGCAATGTTCAGCTGCTTTTCTATAAGTGAAGGATCCAGGGTAACTTCTAAGAAGTCATCCGGCCTGTCTGAAGCTTCCAGAGTAGTGGTTAAACCGGACAGATCAGCTGCCAGTACCGCAGGAGCCTTTGCCAGGTAAACCGAGGCTGAAAAAGGAGTTTTTATTAAATCTGCTTTTTCATAGGCTTCTTCATCATAGAGTGCCACAAAAAGCTCTCTGGGAAGATAAAACTGTGTCAGGGCATCATAGCGGTAGCCCTGATCCATCAGGTAACGATACAGATAATAATTGTTTAACGGCTTGATATCACTTCCTATGGCAGTATGGATATCAATAGAGGAACACACATCCTTGGAAGCCTCATAGCTTTTGGCCAGAGAGACTTTTCCGGAATAGGGAGCCTTTTCATCCAGTAAAAAGTAGTAAAGCTGAAGGCTGTTAAGTCCCATGACCTGTACATCCGGGTCAGCAAATTTTAAAATTGCCAGCCGGTTTTGATAGTCGTAAAGGGCTGATAAGGTACTTTGATCGATAAATCCGCTGCCAAGCCTGTTGAAGGAACGCCTGTTATCATCCGAAATAAGTGTCATTTCATCGGATAATGTAAAGGGCGTGAAATTGGCTGTATATTCGCCGATCACAGAAGAATCTGCGTTGGTTGTGCCGTCCGGTACGGGAAACTGATAGTCCCGCATTGTCGAAAATGGCATAAGACCTATGCATAAGCAAAGCATCATAAATAGATTTCTGCTCTTGCCGGAGCTGAAAAAGCTGTTGCCATAGCGGATGCAGAGAATCGGAAGCAGCGCGCCGAATACCCAGAGATAAATGTGACCGCTGCGGGAAAAAAGACGGCATACCCAGCTTTCATCCATAATGACCAGTGTATAGGTATAGCAGACCGGTAACAGGATAAAGGCAGCAGCTGTGAGAAAGAAAGCAGGAGAAGCAAAGGCGTGCAATGTCTGCTGCTTCCGGCTGTAGTTTTTGCGGATATAAACACATAGAAGTAAAAGTGTGATCCACATAAAGGCCATTGGAGATATAAAACGGATGGCATAATAAAGAGCATTTCGTATAACAGAGATAAATCCCTGTGTATTCAAATAGGGTATGAACCAATCCGGCACATCAATGGCGGAAAGAGAAAGACCATCGGCAGGAATTGTCTGATGGGAATAGGCAAGCACATGTCCGGCCATGCGGATGAGTAAGGGGATGCTGACTGCAATGGGAATCAGCAGCCCAAGTGTTTCAATATAAAAAGCTGGCTTTTTGCACTCAGCCGGCAAGGTTTTTTCTTTTAAATAAAGGTAGAGGCAGGCACAGGCATAGGGCAGACCTGCACATATGATGGCAAGACCGAATAGCGGATAGTAGAGACCGGACAGGAAGCCGCATAATACATAGGTATATAAAAATCTTCTCTTGTTTTTTGTAACTGCCGGAAGCGTGAGAAAAAGAAGCACCGGCAGGATGATCCATGTACGGCAGTAGACCGGCATGTGAAAGAGGAAGGCGAATATCAGTGCATAAAAACCACCGGCATGTCTGCCAATCAGGTAAATTGTGAGAAGGGCAAACAGAATCATGGTCAGGGCAAATGCCGCATAAAAAGTGGTGGCTTTTCCGTGAAAAAGAACTGCGTTGAAAAATCCGGGAATCATCGGAAAGAATCCGGAAACCGGGGAGTAGTCTGTATAGGCCTTCATGGAAAAATCAACAAGCTGCATATAAGGAAGCATCTGCTCACCATAGTGGTGCATATCGGTTGGTACGATCTGTGCTGCAGAAATGAAGGAACCATATAAAAAAACAGATGCCACAGAAGAAAACATAACGGAAAATGTCTGCAGGTGTTTCTTTCTAAAACAGGTAAAGAACACAGAGATATATAATATAACGATCAGTAAAAAGATGGACAGCCTGTAAGCAATGGGTAACTGCAATTTTACCGTTTCACCCTGATACTGATAGGTGCTTTTCAAATACAGCAGACACAAGAATGGCAGCGGGAGCTGTAATGCGAAAAATATCCTGTGCATGAAGCTGTCAGACAGAGATATTGTTTTTCGGATTAAGACAGCTGCAGCTAACAAAACTGTGGGTATGAAAAACAACAGCAGGTCGTTGAAAACGACAGATAATGAAAGAAAGCTGCAGATCATGGCAATTAACTGCAGATCAAAATACAAAAATAAATAGACGCTGATATAGCGGGGGGCAGATTCTTTGTATATGAGCAGAATAATAAAAAAGACAAAAGAAAAAAGCCAGAGATAACGCACATGATGCGCATACAAAACGGTCTGGATGACCGCCGGTAGAAATACGGCAAGCTCGGTCCGGGAAATTTTTGAAAAAGATCTTTGATCTGTCTGATGAGCTTCAGTTTTGAAAATGCGACCGGAAAGAATAAACAAAAACAGACAGATAAAACAGCCGATCCAGGTCAGCGCCCAGAATAAATTCCATTCCCCTATTTTATTGGAGCCGCCTAGCACAATGTTGTCAATAATAAGATCCGTTAGCTTTGGGTAACCAAGGAAGGCTGAATCCTTTAATACAAAATACAGTATCCCAATGATCACACAGGTGATGATAAAAATACCACAGGGAGAAAGACAGAGCCGTCCCGGTGCTTTCAGGTATGATAATGGATTGTGTCTGGTGTCTTTGGTATTCATAAGGATTCCTTTGTCTCTGGTATCGTATGTCATCAATGATATACTTAGCGGAAATAAACTCTGACCGCACAATAGATCAGAAAATACAAGTGATGCTTCATAAAAAACAGGAATAATTTCTCGGCAGCATGAAGATGCGTCATATGACAATTGTCCAGCGCGTAGACAACATCCGGATCTGTGCAGATACTTTTCATGTCAGCGCGGTGCTCACGGTATGGTGCCTGTTTCTTTTTGTAAATGCCACCCTTTACATGCAGGACTGTCAGACAGAGAAAATCGTCCCAGATCTGGTCGCTGAAATCAAAAGAGTGTTTGACCTTGCTGATACGCAGCAGATTTTCTTTCATGATCCTGATCTTTGACATATAGTTTTTATCATAGCGCATGGTCATGGAAGCATCATTCATATAATAATTATAAGGATAAAAATCCTTTAAAATCACAATCTTTTCGGCATCAAGGAACATGCATAAAGAAAACTGGAAATCCTCGCCGATGGAAACCTTATCATCACACAGGTCCAGATTTTTGCAAACCAGATCGGTCCGCACCAGCTTGGTGACGCGGTTGGGATGAAGATGACGTCCCAGAAAGCTTCCGTCGTTGATCAGGACCGGAAACATTTCTGTCATCAGCTGCGCAGGCGAAAAAACCTCCAGTGGAAAGTCCATCTGGTCATCCCATTCCCTGTGACTGTTGTTTTCGTAGATGTGGTGCAGACCGCAGCAGGCAATGTCTGCATCTTCTTTGGTGATGCGGTCAAACATTTTTTCATACATGTCAGGATTGATAAAGTCATCGCTGTCCACATATCCGGTGTACCGGCCGCGGGCAATCCGGCTTCCGGCTTTCCATGCGGAGGTAAGACCGCCGTTTTCCTTGTGAATGACAACAATCCTGTCCGGATATTGATTGACATAGGAATCGCACATGGCAGCAGAATTGTCGCTGCTTCCATCATCGACCAGAATGATCTCGAGCTTTTGAAGTGTCTGTGCGAGTACGCTTTCCATGCAGCGGTCCAGATATTTTTCCATATTGTAAACGGGAATGACGATGCTTACGTCAAATTGGTAATTTTTCATGAGGGAAAGTGTCCTTGGTGTTTATTTTTGGAGCGAAGTTGCGTGCTTTGCACTTCTGAACCTATGTATCATTATATATAAATATATTATGTTTCGCAATTGGCTAAAATATAGTATACTGATAAGAATAACAGTTTTTGACCATAAAACGACAGGAGGTAAAGATATGGATTGCCGGAATGCAGTTCAGAAATGTGAAAAGTATCATCAGGAACATTTGCTGAAATTTTATGATGAATTAAATGAGGTGGAAAAAGAGCAGCTACTGACACAGATAGAGAAAACGGATTTTTCGGTGTTGGACAGTCTCAGTCATTTAGAGGACATAAAGAAAAAAGGGGTGATCACGCCTTTGCCGTCCATGACGCTGGGTGAGATTGAGCCTCATAGACAAGCTTTTGAACATACCGGAGAGGAAGCAATCAGACAGGGAAAGGTCGGTGCAGTGCTGCTTGCGGGCGGTATGGGTACAAGGCTTGGCAGTGATGCGCCAAAAGGATTATACAATATTGGTCAGACCAGAGATCTGTATATATTTGAATGCCTGATCAATAATCTCATGGATGTAGTGAAAAAAGTGAATGCATGGATCCCGCTTTTTATCATGACAAGTGATAAAAACCATGTCACAACGGTAAGCTTTTTTAAAGAGCACGGATATTTTGGCTACAACAAGGATGAGGTGTGGTTTTTCAAACAGGAAATGGCACCGGCAAGTGATTATAAAGGAAAGATATATCTGGAAACCAAATCCAGACTGTCCACATCGCCAAACGGCAATGGCGGATGGTTTGTGTCCATGGCAAGAAACGGGCTTTTGGACGAGGTTCATAAACGTGGAATTGAATGGCTGAATGTGTTTGCCGTAGACAATGTGCTGCAGAAAATTGCCGATCCGCTGTTTATTGGTGCTGTTATTGAAAAACAGGTAGAGGTCGGAGAGAAAGTTGTAAAAAAGACCAATCCGGATGAAAAGCTCGGGGTTGTGTGTCTGGAGGATGGCAGACCTTCCATTGTGGAATATTATGAGCTGACAGACGAAATGAGAAATAAAAAAGATTCCAACGGAGAATATGCATACAATTATGGCGTGATCCTCAATTATCTGTTTTCTGTCAAGGCCCTTGAACGCATTATGTCACAAAAGCTGGCGCTTCATGTGGTAGAAAAGAAAATAGCGTGTCTCGATGAACAGGGCAACCCGGTAAAGCCCGAGGAGCCCAACGGTTATAAGTTTGAACAGCTGGTGCTGGATATGATCCATGATCTTGACAGCTGTCTTTCATTTGAGGTTGTCAGAGAGCATGAATTTGCACCGATCAAAAATAAGACAGGTGTTGACAGCGTTGATACAGCCAGAGCTCTTTTGCAAAAAAACGGAGTTGTTTTATAAAAATAACGGTCAGTCCTCTTCGATAACCTGGATTTCCAGATAGTCGAAGGGGATTTCTTCTATAAAATTATCCTGATAAAAACGGGTCTTGTCATGCTGTTTAAATTCATTGATTGTTTTATCCAGCCAGATAGGCTTAGACAGATCAAAGTCATAACATATTTTTTCAAGACCGCGAAAAACTTTGTGTGTTCTGGTATCATTGCTGTCATCTTCGAATACCATATCCTGTAGCAGATGGTTATCTTTCCAAATTTTTCCCCAAAGTCGAAACATATTGATGTCCTCACAGTGTGATGTATTTTTTGATTTTTGGTTGTCAGATCATTTTGAAACCGGACTGTTATGCAATTTTGCCATCCGGTATCAGGTATTATAACAGACAAGACTTACAAGGGTAAATATTTCCGGATAAATTTTGCTGTTGGTTTATGGTAATTGCATATAAAAAATGAAATTATTATGAAATTTTTGTGTAATCTGCCCACAAGGCTGTGGGGTATGGTATAATGATACAAATAAATGCAGTAAATCAGCGGATTTCGAATGTATATAAGTGTAAAGAGAGGATGAATTAGGATGAAGATGCAATGGAAAATAAACGGGGAATTTTTTTCTGATGCAATTCCTGAGGTGAGGAGTGAAGTCTATGGATTTTAAACCCGACAGCAGCAATGATGTTAAGAGCTGGGAAGAGGTTGTATTGATTTACAATTCGGCACTTAAGGAGATCGGGACCAAGCTTGAGATATTAAACGATGAGTTTCAGCATGTACATCAGTACAATCCGATCGAGCATATCAAATCCCGTATTAAGACGCCACAGAGTATTGTCAAAAAACTAAAAAAACATGGTTATGAATCGACAATTGAAAATATGGTCAGATATGTTAATGATATAGCCGGGATCCGCGTGATCTGTTCTTTTACTTCCGATATTTACCGGATCGCAGAGATGATCATCAATCAAAGTGATATCAAGGTTATATCCGTCAAGGATTATATCCTGAATCCCAAACCGAGCGGATACAAGAGCTATCATCTGATCATCAGTGTGCCGATCTTCTTGTCCGACCGCATTGTGGATACCAAGGTAGAGATCCAGATACGAACAGTTGCCATGGATTTCTGGGCAAGCTTAGAGCACAAGATTCATTACAAATTTGAAGGAAATGTACCGGATCATATCCGGGAGTCGCTGGTGGAATGTGCAGAGATCGTGGCAGATCTGGATGCCAAAATGCTTTCGCTCAATGAAGAAGTGCAGGAGCTGGCGGAACAGGAAGCGGAAGAATCGCGATTAGCCTAGGCTGAAAGTAAAGCCGGTAAAGTACAATTACATAGTGATAATAAAAGACCCTTTCGTGCAAAACATAAATTGCAGCAAAGGGTCTTTTATAGTGCCATAAAATGAGGAGTGCCCGGGCTCCTTGCGGAGACCCGGGCTATTATGAAAAAATTTATCTATGTCTGTAATGTAAAAATACATTAACCTGTTCGATTTATGCTATTATCTTACAACATAAATATGAACAAACTATGAACAAGGCGTGAAAAAATAGTTAATTATAACAAGTAAATAAAAAAATGACGAAAAAAATTGTACAAAATAAACAAAAATAAAATACCGGGACACAAAGGGGAAGGTTGTCAAAGATTTTGATACATGATAAAATAAACAAAAATTGTGGTGATGAACAAAATTCAGTGATCGGAGGAAGTTTTTGTGGATAATTTTATGGACAAGCTTGCAAAAAGATTCAATGCAGGAGAAATGATCAAAGCCAATGCACAGGCTGAAGCAAGAGATATGAAACGTCTGCAGGAACGGACTGCGGAATATGAAAATATGATGCGTGAGATGCGGCGCCTGAATCTTAAAAATGTTGAAGTGACCGAGCAGGTACAGCAGCTGATCCAGTGCGGGATCGAGCAGTTTGAAGGCTATGGCAATGCAGACGGAGAGCTTTTGCAAAAGCTTGAAGAACTGCACAAAGATGTGACGGCGGCCAAGATAGGTATTTTGGACAATGAGGCTGAGCTGGAGCGTATGGCTGCCGACATGCAGGAAGTTATAAACGGAATAAATCTGACGGTTGGGACCATTCACAGTGAGGTATCCGTGATCGGAAGCGGCATCAATACCATGCAGTATCAGCTTGGCGGGATCGATAATGGAATCCATGCTTTAGAGCAGAATATACAGGAAAGCCTCAATAAGGGAATTGATGCGGAGGCGTTGGTGCCTGTTATGGACAGCATCGGCAATTTACAGCAGGCATTGGTTTCTGCGAGCAATCTGATCTCGGAGGGAAACAAAAAGCTGGAAGACCATGTACATAGGGAAAATGTACGTGTTTACCGCAATGTGCAGGCTTCTCTGATAGATGAAGCCGGTAAAAAAGCTCGTGAGATCAATACACGTATGGATCAGATAGAGGGTTTAGTCAAAAAGAACAGCGGAATCAAGGCTATGGTCGTGCTCACCATGCTGGCATCTCTTGCAGCTGTTACGCTGCAGGTGCTTTCCGTAATTGGAATGTTATGAGAATGAACGTATATGGAGACTAAGGTGCAATTATGGGAAATGTGACGTTTAAGCCCGGAAATATGCTCTACCCGCTTCCGGCAGTGCTGGTGTCTGTTACGGATGGCAGGGGCAATGACAATGTATTTACAGTGGCATGGACAGGAACCGTGTGTTCCGATCCGCCAATGGTTTTTATATCGGTAAGACCTTCCCGCTATTCCTATCAGATGATCAGGGATACCGGAGAGTTTGTGATCAACCTGACAACGGAAAGCCTTGCAAGGGCAACGGATTTCTGCGGCGTCAGAAGCGGACGCGATGTGGACAAATTTAAAGAGATGCATCTGACGAAGCTTGCAGCGGACAAGGTAAAGGCACCATTGATCAAGGAAAGCCCGGTGCGTATCGAATGCCGCGTCACACAGGAGCTTGAGCTTGGCAGCCATGTTATGTTTCTTGCAAAGGTTGAGTCGGTTTCTGTTGATGATGCTTATATGGATGAAAATAATACCTTCCATCTTTCCGAAGCCGGACCGATCGTATATTCACATGGAGAATATTATTCACTGGATCAGGTTCTCGGGACCTTTGGCTACAGTGTCAGAAAAGATCATAAAAAAAGAAATACCGGAGCGAAGAAATCCGGGGAGAAGAGTACAAAAAAAGGATGAAGCAGATTACCAGATTCTATCGGGAGATCAGAGTTGTTAAAATCAAAACAGCATATTTAATTTTCATTATTGCATTATTGTTTTTTCCAAGCTTTCATAAAATTGAACATACCGGAGATAATATGTATGTTCTTTCTCTGAACGGCACAGAAGTCGGTCTGGTTGACAGCCCGCAAAATGCACAGAAGTATCTGAGAGAAGCACGCACAAAGCTGATCCGCGAAAACAAGGATCTGGTGTTTGTGGATGCCGAGTTGTCAACACAGGGAAAAGAGCTCTGGTTTGGCAGGGTAGACTCCAAAAAGACAGTCGTAGACAATATGTATCAGGTTCTGAGCGATTCGCGCATGGCTGACAGAAGCCTGTCTTATATGATCAAGATCAATCAATTTACGATCAATATCCGGAACGTAGAGGATGTCAAAAAAGTATTGCAGGCAGCCCTCAACAAATATGATGACAAGAAAGAGTTTCAGGTCGAGCTGGTTACAGATCCGACACGTGAACTCAATGTGCTGACCACCAGGATCACCAATTCTGTCGACCGTCACAACGAAGCAACACAGATGCCGCTTGCCGGAGTGGACAAGTCATTTTATGAAATGGATATGGCATCGGAAGAGAGTATCAAGACTTCGTTTGAAGACTTTGATTACGGAATGGTGGATCTGTATTATGACAATGAAATTGAAGTGATAGAGACTTATCTGCCTGACAGTGAGATCTCCGATGTTGAGACTGCAACAGCGATTCTGACACAGGATCAGGAGAAAAATGCGGTCTATGAGGTACAGCCGGGAGATACGTTGTCGGAAATTGCGCTCAAGGTTGACATCCCGCTTGACCGTATCATTGAAATGAATGAAAATCTGGAAGATGAAAATTCCATGATCCGTGCAGGGGATGAACTGATCATCACGATACCGGAGCCGGTTCTTTCGGTTGGACGCGAGGAAGAGATCTACTACGAAGAAGACTACGATGCGCCTGTCGAATATGTATACAATGATGACTGGTATACGACCGAATCCAAAGTCCTGACCCAGCCGTCGGCCGGTCATAGAAATGTTGCGGCAATCGTCACATACCACAACAACAATGTAAAGGACACCCAGATCTTAAAGGAGCAGGTGACAATAGCACCGGTGGCAAAGGTAGTGGAAATTGGTACCAAGACACCGCCTACCTATATAAAGCCGATCTCCGGAGGGCGACTTTCCAGTGGCTTTGGAAGAAGAAGCGCTCCCAAGCGTGGAGCATCCACATACCACAAGGGAATTGACTGGGCGACACCGATCGGAACAGCCGTTATGGCATCTTCATCCGGAACCGTTGCAAGAGCCGGATGGGGCAGTGGATACGGATATGTCGTATATATCAATCATGAAGATGGACGCCAGACGCGTTACGGTCATTTGAGCAAGGTGCTTGTTTCTGCGGGACAGCATGTAAAACAGGGACAGAAGATTGCATTGAGTGGCAATACCGGTGTCAGCACCGGACCGCATGTGCATTTTGAGATTCTGATCAACGGATGTCAGGTCAATCCGCTGGATTATATGAATTGATCGTTATAAAAACAATTAAAATGAACAAATTTAATTTCAGCGTTTACAATATCCATGCAGGTGGTATATAATATACCGTGATATTTAGAAAGAAAAGACTGAGGTGCATTATGGAGCAATATGCAATCAAGGGGGGGAATCCCCTGGTAGGCGAAGTCGAGATCGGCGGCGCAAAAAATGCAGCATTAGCAATTCTGGCTGCTTCCATTATGACAGATGAAACAGTTATTATAGAGAATTTACCCGATGTTAGAGACACCAATGTATTGATGCAGGCGATGGAGAGCGTGGGAGCCACGATCCAGAAGGTTGACCGCCACATCATCAAAGTTAACGGTTCCACGATTCATGATGTTGTAATTGAAGATGACTTTATCAAAAAAATCAGAGCATCTTATTATCTGTTAGGTGCTTTACTTGGAAAATATAAAAGAGCAGAGGTCGCACTTCCCGGTGGATGCAATATCGGAAGCCGGCCGATCGACCAGCATATCAAGGGCTTCAAGGCACTGGGTGCCGAAGTGAAGATTGCGCACGGACTGATTGTTGCGCAGGCGGATAAGCTTGTTGGCAATCATATTTATCTGGATGTTGTTTCTGTCGGTGCGACGATCAATATTATGATGGCAGCTACACTTGCAGAAGGACAGACTATCATTGAAAATGCAGCCAAGGAGCCGCATGTTGTTGATCTTGCCAACTTCCTCAATAGTATGGGAGCCCATATCAAGGGTGCAGGTACGGATGTGATCCGTATCAAGGGTGTGGAAAAGCTCCACAAGACAGAGTATTCTGTTATTCCGGATCAGATTGAGGCCGGTACCTTCATGGTTGCTGCTGCGGCAACAAAGGGTGATATCACAGTTAAAAACGTGATTCCCAAGCATTTGGAGTCGATCAGTGCCAAACTGCAGGAAATCGGTTGTGAAATCGAAGAAAGTGATGATGCTGTCAGAGTGGTTTCATCCAAACCATTATCATATACACAGGTTAAGACATTGCCGTATCCCGGCTTTCCGACGGATATGCAGCCGCAGATCACTATGACACTGGGACTGTCCAACGGCAACAGTATTGTAACAGAGAGTATTTTTGAAAATCGTTTCAAATATGTTGACGAGCTGGCGAGAATGGGTGCATCCATCAAGGTGGAAGGCAATTCGGCCATTATTACCGGAGTTCCCAAATATACCGGCGCACATATCAGTGCCCCTGATTTAAGGGCCGGAGCGGCGTTGGTTATCGCAGGGCTGGCAGCTGACGGATTTACGATTGTGGATGATATCTTTTACATTGAACGAGGATATGAGGATTTTGATGTCAAGCTAAGAAGCCTGGGCGGATTGATTGAAAAGGTTTCTGATGAAAAAGATATTCAGAAGTTTAAATTGAGAGTTTCATAGCTGCTATGGCTTTATCCGCATTTTGAGCCGACGGATGTATGAAACAAATACAGATTAAAACAGGACAAAATAAAAAAGACTATCGGTATAGTCTTTTTTATTTTGTGTTTACAAGATCTTTTCGATATACAATTCCGGATGGGCGGACAGATCAATAAAACGGCTGCCGCTTTTTATCATGGGTCTGGACAGTGCGGACTGATTGATATATACGATATCACCGACTGTTCCGTCGGATAACAGTACGCGGTTGTTGATATAGGTGTTTACAACATTTTGTAAAAATTTCAATATAAAAGAGGCTTCGTATTTCTGGAGACCTTCTTTTTCAAAAATCTCAATGACCTGGAACGGACACAACGGGCCGCGGTATACCCTTGCTGCTGTCATGGCATCATAAACATCTGCTATGGCTACGATCTTGGCAAAGGGATCGATCTTGTCACCTTTTAGACCAAACGGATAGCCGGAACCATCACATTTTTCATGATGCATTAAAGCGGCATTTTTGACGTGCTCACTGATATCCTGATTTTTTAAGATATTGTAGCCTTCAATCGTATGCGTCTTTACGGTCTTGTATTCAGCGTCGGTAAGCTTTCCGGGCTTTTTGATGATCTGATCGGGAATGGCAAGCTTGCCGATGTCGTGCAAAAGACCGCAGAGTGTCGCTGTTTCAACCTTGTCCTGTGGCAGATGAAGCCAGGTTGCGAGAATATTGCTGATCAGAGCGACATTCATGCAATGTGCAAAGGTCAGGTCGTCATACTGGCGCATATTGTGAAGCATATTAAAAAAATCGGAGGTATTGGAGGTGCTGCTGATCAGATGGGTAGCCTGTGTGAGCAGCTCATTGGTGTCTATTTTGGCACCCTTTTGGACAATGTCATTGATATTATCCTTAAAATTCCCAATCGTTTTATCAAAATCAGTCTTGTACCGGATAAATTGGGGGCTGGACCGGATCTGGTCCGAATAAGCCATATTTTCCGTGGAAGCATCAATGGCTGTACCTGGGATATCGGCTGTCATATCGGAGCCGGCTTCTTCTTGGCTGGTGTCTTCTATTTTTATATATGGAATTGCATAAAATTCGAGTCTGGTGATGACCTTGTCTGTAAGCACCGAGCCTTTCGGTACAATGAGCTGGTTGGAATAGCTGAAGATATCTTCACCGACGATCATACCGGGGGTAAGCCCGGATCTGGGTAATTTTTTCACAGTATCCTTCTTTCACACATTTGTACAATTTTCAAACATTCGAAATTCGCTGATTTACTGCGCAAATCGCTGCTTTCTCATATTTGGCGGGTCCCGAGTTCAAAAATCTTATCGTGCAGGCACAAACGATTTTTTGACCTTTTGATCCTGGTATCATGGATTATGATATTATACCTTTTTTTTGAAGAGTATGTCAATTGACAGGAGAACATATAAAATAGGACTTGACGCATTCTGTATTTTCGAATATAGTGTGTTTAGATATGAAAATTCAATATTGGTAAGGCTCTTATTCAGAGTGGTGGAGATACAGAGGATCGGTGAAGCCACGGCAACCCCTACAGACAGAGGAAGGTGCCAACCTGAGCGAGATATTCGAACAATAAGAGGATCTTTATGTCTAATGTGGTCCGCTTTTTGTAAAGCGGTTTTTTTATGTGTTTTTTAACAAATAGGAGGAAAAAGATGGAGAAACGATTATTTACATCCGAATCAGTAACGGAAGGCCATCCTGACAAGGTCTGTGATGCCATTTCCGATGCAATCTTAGATGCCTGCATGGAGCAGGATCCGATGAGCAGGGTTGCATGTGAAACTGCGTGTTGTACAGGATTTGCTCTGATAACAGGCGAGATTACAACCAAAGCCGTACTTGATGTTCCGGCAATTGTCCGTGATACAGTTAAAGAAATCGGATATACAAGCTCGGATATGGGCTTTGATTACAAGAGCATGGCTGTTATGTCAGCACTGGATCGGCAGTCTGCCGATATCGCTCTGGGAGTTGACAAGGCATTGGAAGCCAAAGAAAACAAGATGTCCGATGATGAGATCGAAGCAATCGGTGCAGGTGACCAGGGTATGATGTTTGGTTATGCATCCAACGAAACACCGGAGCTTATGCCTTATCCAATCAGCCTGGCACATAAGCTGGCACAGCAGCTTACCAAGGTGCGTAAAGACGGCACACTTACTTATTTAAGACCCGACGGAAAGTCACAGGTTTCTGTTGAATATGATGAGAATGGCAGACCCTTCCGTCTTGAAGCGGTTGTTCTTTCTACACAGCATGATGATGATGTGACACAGGAACAGATCCATAAAGATATCAAAAAATATGTATTTGATCCGATCCTTCCAAAGGAAATGATCGACGACGAGACCAAGTTCTTTATCAATCCGACCGGACGTTTTGTGATCGGTGGACCGCACGGAGATGCAGGGCTTACCGGACGTAAGATTATCGTAGACACATACGGCGGATATGCCCGTCACGGCGGTGGAGCTTTTTCCGGAAAGGACTGCACAAAGGTTGACCGTTCGGCTGCATATGCTGCAAGATATGTTGCCAAAAATATTGTGGCTGCCGGACTGGCAGAAAAATGCGAGATCCAGTTATCTTATGCTATCGGCGTGGCACAGCCGACATCTGTTATGGTTGATACATTCGGCACCGGAAAGATTTCCGATGAGGCATTGGTAAATGTGATCCGAGACAACTTTGACTTAAGACCGGCCGGTATTATCAGGATGCTTGATCTTCGCCGCCCGATTTATAAACAGACGGCAGCTTACGGACATTTCGGACGTAATGATCTTGATCTGCCGTGGGAGAAGACGGATAAGATCGATGTATTAAAAAAATATTTATAAGAAAATAAATATAAGGGTTGAAGTTTTTGTGCTTCAACCCTTATATTATTATGTATAATGTCGGTAGTGATGATCAGAGATCAGGTCATTTATTAGGGGATGAATGATTTTGCGGTCTTTGAGAATTGGCTGACATGCTATTAAATTTAAAAAGGGGGATTATGTTATGACATTCCGGGAACTGATTGACTATGCAATCGCCAGACAGGCTTCAGATGTACATGTGACCGTTGGTACAGCATGCGCTCTGCGCCGTTTTGGCAAATTGGAAATTCTGCCGGATGCTCCGACAGCGGAGGAATCAAAACAGATGATTCTGGAGTCGCTGACGGATGAGCAGAAAGAAAAGGTATTGAGCGGAGAGGACCTTGATTTTGCGTTGTTTGCAAATAACGGTTTTCGTCTTCGCGCAAATGTTTATCATCAACGTAACAACATTGCGGCATCTTATCGTATTCTGAATCAGGAGATACCCTCATTTGAGGAACTGACGATTCCTGTGCCGGTGCAAAAGCTGATTGATGAGCCAAGAGGACTTGTGCTTATTACGGGACCGACCGGCTCCGGTAAGACGACGACAATGGCTTCCATGATCGACTATATCAATCGCACCAGAAATCTTCATGTTATGACAATTGAAGATCCGATTGAATATGTGTATTATCACAACAAGTCCATGATTCATCAAAGAGAGGTGGGAAAGGATGTCGATTCCTTTGCCAAAGCGGTCCGGTCTGCCCTGCGTGAGGATCCCGATATTATCATGGTGGGTGAAATGCGTGATTATGAGACGATCAGTGCTGCGATTTCCGCAGCCGAAACAGGACATCTGGTTATCTCTACTTTACATACGACCAGTGCTTCACAGACAATTGAGCGTATTCTGGATGCATATCCGCCGCATGCGCAGGGTCAGGCGCGAACACAGCTTGCCAATGTTCTGAGGGGAGTTGTGACACAGCTTTTGATACCGGAACTCGATGGAGACGGTATGGTGCTTGCAACAGAAGTACTGCTCAACAATGATGCGGTTGCGGCCCAGATCCGTGACAATAAGACCTATCAGATCCAGAGTACGATCCAGAGCAATATGGCAATGGGAATGCATACCCTTGAGACAGATCTTAAGAGATTGATGGGCAGTTTCCGGATATCCCGGGAAGAGGCGGTTGCGGCAGCCAATAATCCAAAGGAGCTGCGCATCTGATAAGATACCTGTCCGGACAACGGAAAGTACAGAAACCACAGCATGTGGTATCAAAGAAATCAGAAGTTTTACGGAGGAAACACACGTGGCATTTACTCATCTGCATGTGCATACGGAATATTCTTTGCTTGACGGCTCTAATAAGGTAAAGGAATGTGTCAAAAGAGTCAAAGAGCTGGGCATGGACAGCTGTGCGATCACGGATCACGGCGTTATGTACGGAGTGATCAATTTTTATCGTGCAGCCAGAGAAGCCGGAATCAATCCGATTCTCGGATGTGAAGTATATGTAGCACCCGGTTCCCGCTTTGATAAGGAAGCCGGTGCAGGCGAGGACCGGTATTATCATCTGGTATTGCTTGCCGAAAACAATACCGGTTATGCCAATCTGATGAAAATTGTCAGCAAGGGACATACAGAGGGTTTTTATTACAAACCACGTGTGGATCTGGAAATATTAGAGCAATATCACGAGGGAATCATTGCCTTATCTGCCTGTCTGGCCGGTGAGGTACAGCGATATATCATGCGCGGACTGATCGATGAGGCTAAAAAATCAGCCCTGCGCTATGAAGCAATTTTTGGAAAAAACAATTTCTTCCTGGAACTGCAGGATCATGGGCTTGCCGAACAGCAGACGGTTAATGCGGCCCTGCTTTCCATGAGTAAGGAGCTTGATATTCCTCTTGTTGCTACCAATGATGTCCATTATACCTATGCAGAGGATGTAAAGCCCCACGATATCCTTTTGTGTCTTCAGACCGGTAAAAAGCTGGCAGACGAAGACCGTATGCGTTATGAAGGCGGACAATATTATATCAAGAGCGAGGAAGAAATGCGGGCTCTGTTCCCCTATGCCTCAGAGGCACTCGACAATACCCAAAAGATTGCCGACAGATGCCATGTAGAGATTGAATTTGGTGTAACGAAGCTGCCTAAATTTGATGTTCCCGATGGTTATGATTCCTGGACTTATCTCAACAAATTGTGCTATGACGGACTGGCAGAGCGCTATGAATCCGATGAGGACGGTTCACTTTCCAGGAGACTGCAGTTTGAGCTGGATACGATCCGGACAATGGGCTATGTCGATTATTTCCTGATCGTGTGGGATTTTATCAATTATGCCAGAAATCATGGGATCATGGTAGGACCGGGGCGTGGATCAGCAGCGGGAAGTATGGTTGCCTACTGCTTAAAGATTTCGCAGGTGGATCCGATCCGCTACAATCTGATCTTTGAGCGTTTCCTCAATCCGGAACGTGTAACCATGCCCGATATTGATGTGGATTTCTGCCCGGAGGGGCGCCAGAAGGTCATTGATTATGTCAGTGAAAAATACGGTGCCGACAAGGTTGTGCAGATCATTACCTTTGGTACGATGGCGGCTAAAGGCGTCATAAGGGATGTGGCGCGTGTCATGGATCTGCCGTATTCTTATGCGGATTCTATCGCCAAGATGATCCCCAGGGAACTGAATATCACATTGGAAAAGTCGTTGGAGCTCAATCCGGAATTTAAGGCATTGTATGAAAGCGACGAGCAGGTGCATGAGCTTATCGATATGTGTAAAAGACTGGAGGGACTTCCGAGAAATGCATCCACACATGCATCCGGTGTCGTAATCTGTCAGCGTCCGGCCGATGATTTTGTGCCCTTATCAAGAGGTACAGAGGGTGCGATCGTGACCCAGTTTGAAAAGGATACGGTAGAACAGCTCGGACTGTTGAAAATGGACTTTCTGGGACTGCGCAACCTGACGATCATCGAGGATGCCTGCAAGCTGATCGGAATGAGTACCGGAACAGAGGTGGATATCGACCGGATCGATTACAATGAAAAAGAGGTCTATGAATCACTTTGGACCGGCAGGACAGACGGTGTATTCCAGCTTGAAAGTAATGGAATGAAGAGCTTCATGAAAGAATTGAAGCCGCAAAACATGGAAGATGTCATCGCGGGAATCTCTCTTTACCGTCCCGGTCCGATGGATTTTATTCCCAAATATATTCACGGCAAAAATAATCGGGATGAGGTTACCTATACCTGTCCGGAGCTGAAACCGATATTGGAGCCGACCTATGGCTGTATCGTATATCAGGAGCAGGTTATGCAGATCGTCAGGGACCTGGGCGGATATACGCTTGGGCGAAGCGATCTGGTGCGCCGTGCGATGAGCAAGAAAAAATCCTCCGTGATGGAGCAGGAGCGCAAAAACTTTGTATACGGCAATAAGGAGGAAAACGTTCCGGGATGTGTGGCAAAGGGCATCAGCGTTGAAGTTGCTGAGCATATCTTTGGCGAAATGATGGATTTTGCAAAGTATGCATTCAATAAATCGCATGCAGCCTGTTATGCGGTTGTGGCCTATCAGACGGCATGGCTCAAGTATCATTATCCGGTAGAGTATATGGCTGCACTTTTGACATCTGTCATTGATGAAGCTAAAAAAATATCGGCATATATCATGACCTGTAAAAATATGGGCATTGAGATTTTGCCACCCGACGTCAATGAAGGACTTGTCGGTTTCTCGGTAAAAGACGGAGCCATCATTTATGCACTGACTGCGATCAAAGGTGTGGGAAATCAGGTGGTGGATGTAATTGTAAGAGAGCGTGAAAAAAACGGTCCGTACAAGACACTGCAGGATTTTATTTCCCGCCTGATCGACCAGGATATCAATAAGCGTCTGGTTGAAAACTTTATTAAGGCCGGAGCCTTTGATACACTGCCCGGAAACCGTGCCCAAAAGATGAATATATATGGTCCGATCATGGATAATATTCAAAGAAACCAGAAAAATAATCTGGCCGGGCAGCTTTCCCTGTTTGATTTTGCGGACGAAGAGCAGAAGCAGGAGTTTGATATCCGCATGCCGGATATTCCGGAATTTAAAAAAGAAGTTTTACTCAATTTTGAAAAAGAGGTTACCGGTTTTTATGTCAGCGGACATCCGTTGGACGAGTATAAAGACTTCTGGAAAAAGAGAATCTCTGCCACAACGGCAGAGTTTGCATACAACGATGAGCTCGACGAAGGACAGGAGCAAAACCAGATTGCAGACGGGATCAAGGCTACAATCGGGGGGCTGATCGCAGCCAAAACGGTCAAATATACAAAAAACAATAAGATCATGGCTTTTCTTACCATTGAGGATCTGGCAGGAAGTGTGGAGGTCATTGTATTTCCGAGACAATATGAAATGTACGGGTCAAAGCTTGCGGAAGAAGCCAAGGTATTTGTGACAGGAAGAACCAATGTCGAAGATGAAAAGGACGGAAGGCTTATTCTGGAGAGTGTGGTCGCATTTGATGATGCGCAAAAAAAGCTCTGGATAAAGTTTGCTTCCATTGATGCCTATGAAAAGGACCGGGCAAAGCTGGAAGAAATCATGAAAGAATCGGAAGGCCGGGATATGGTCACTATTTATTGCGAGAAGGAAAAAATGATAAAGGAGCTTCCTCCCAATTGCAATGTAAAGGCTGATGATGTGCTGATAGAAAATTTAAAGGCTGTCTTTGGAGAAGAAAATATCCGTCTTGTATAGATCCGGCAGGTGTTTTGTGCAAAATATATGTAAAAAGTACGTACAGGATTTATTATTGCATTGAATTAGGGCAGAAAAAGGGTTAAAATAAGACAACGTGTTAAGCGAAACGGAGGAGACAGAATGGCAAAAGAAATCAAAACAATCGGTGTCTTAACAAGTGGCGGGGATGCTCCCGGAATGAATGCCGCAATTCGTGCGGTGACCAGAAAAGCAATAGGTAACGGAGTTAAAGTTAAAGGTATAAAGAAAGGGTATCAGGGACTGTTAAATGAGGAAATCATTGATCTGAACAGTCATGATGTATCCGACACCATCCAGAAGGGCGGTACGATTTTGGGAACTGCCAGATGCATGGAATTCAAGACAGAGGAAGGACAGGCAAAGGGTGCTGAGATATGCCGCAAATACGGCATTGACGGCATTGTTGTCATCGGAGGTGACGGCTCCTATCGTGGAGCTCAGGCATTGTCCAAGCATGGCATCAATACGATCGGTATTCCCGGAACCATCGACCTGGATATTTCCTGCACAGATTACACGATCGGATTTGATACGGCGATCAATACGGCAATGGAAGCTATTGACAAGATCAGGGATACATCTTCATCCCATGAACGCTGCAGTATTGTAGAGGTTATGGGGCGTAATGCCGGTTATATCGCACTGTGGTGTGGTGTTGCAAGCGGTGCCGATGATATCCTGCTTCCGGAAAAATACGATTACAACGAGCAGGCGATCATCAACAATATCATCCGCAACAGAAAGCTTGGAAAGACCCATCATATTATCGTCAATGCCGAAGGAATCGGACATTCCACTTCCATGGCAAGAAGAATTGAGGCAGCCACCGGTATTGAGACAAGGGCAACCATCATCGGCTACATGCAGCGAGGCGGAAGTCCGAGCTGTAAAGACCGTTATTATGCATCCATTATGGGCGCTTATGCTGCAGATATCCTGTGTGCCGGCAAGACCAACCGTGTTGTTGCACATGCACATGGAGATTTCGTTGATTTTGATATTGATGAAGCACTGGCTATGCAGAAGAGCATTGATGAATATCAGTATGCAGTAAGTACAGCATTATATCGTTAAATTAAAGAGTTAAATAAAAGCCATATCTGCCGGTTTGCCATCAGTGTGTTGGTGGAGCATCCCGCAGGATGGCTTTTTGTATCTATATTGTTTTAATATTGTTTTAGTTGAGGAATGCTATGATCACATCATCATCCAACAAAAAAATAAAAAATACCATCGCTTTGTTATCACGGACAAGAGAACGAAGAAAACAGGGACTGTTTGTGGTAGAGGGCGTAAAAATGTTTTTAGAGACTCCGACAAAACGGATTCGTGAATTATATATAGAAGAAACTCTGTACAAAGACATACAAAATAAAGAGGTTAGTTCGGATCTGATCCACAAGATAGAGGAAATTCAGGATAAGGAGATACCGTATTCTTTTGGGGTTTCGATTGAAGTTGTCAGCGCCGATGTTTTTAAGAAAATGAGTGATACACAGACACCTCAGGGAATCCTGTGTGTAGTAGAAAATCTGACTTATTCTTTAAAAGATAATCTGCAGAAGCATAAACAGGATGGCTTGTATCTGATTTTGGAAGATATTCAGGATCCGGGCAATTTAGGGACCATGCTAAGAGCCGGTGAAGGTGCCGGAATCAGCGGCGTGATCATGAGTGACAAAACAGTTGATATCTACAATCCCAAGACAATACGTGCTACCATGGGGAGTATCTACCGCGTGCCGTTTTTTTATGAAAAGGATCTTGCCTTGAGCGTGCAGACCTTACAAAAAGAGGGTGTCCGGGTATATGCAGCCCACCTGAAGGGAAAGGATGATTATGACCGGATAAATTATAAAGGACCGGTGGCATTTATGATCGGCAATGAAGGCAATGGGCTTACGGATGCACTGGCAGAGTTAGCAGATGCTTACATCAAGATCCCGATGCTTGGAAGTGTCGAATCACTCAATGCTGCGATTGCAGCAACCTTATTAACTTATGAAGCAGCAAGACAGAGGAGGAATTGATATGAAAATTGGATTTATCGGACTGGGAAATATGGCGACTGCCATGATCGGCGGAATAGTTAAAAACAAGCTTGTGGATGCAAAGGATATTATGGGATCCGCAAGGACAAAAGAAACCGTACAAAAGGCCGTGGATGCGTATCAGATCACCGGCACCATGGACAACCGGGAAGTGGCGGAATACGCGGATTATCTGGTGCTTGCAGTAAAACCGCAGATGTATCCTTCCGTGATAGAACAGATCAGGGATCATGTGCGTAAGGAAACGGTTGTGATCAGTATTGCACCCGGAAAGAGCATCGAGTGGCTTTGCGGTCTTTTTCAGAGAGAGGTACAGGAAATGAAGCTGGTAAGATGCATGCCCAATACACCGGCACTGGTTTTGGAAGGCTGTACGGGTGTGTGCTTTGCAAAGGCAGTCACGACAGATGAAAAAGAAGCGGTCATGAAGCTTTTAAACAGCTTTGGAAGAGCCGATGAAGTGGCAGAAAATCTGATGGACGCCGTGGTAGGAGTTAGCGGCAGCTCACCGGCATATGTTTTTATGTTTATAGAGGCAATGGCAGATGCAGCCGTAGCAGACGGTATGCCAAGAAAGCTTGCCTACGAATTTGCAGCCCAGTCTGTGCTCGGAAGTGCCAAGATGGTGCTTGAGACCGGAATGCATCCGGCACAGCTTAAGGATATGGTATGCTCACCCGGCGGAACGACCATAGAAGCAGTCCGGATTTTAGAGCAAAAAGGCTTCAGAAGCAGCGTGATCGAGGCCCAGAAAGCATGCGTGGAAAAGTCCCGAAATATGTAAAATTTGACAAATATGAAGAAATCTGCTACGATAACCAAAATTCGTTTTAACACTTTTGTAACATTTATACATAAAAATGAAACATTTGTAATAAACTTTATGTGGTGGAGGATTACATGGGAACAAAAAGTAGCAGGAGTTTATGTTATACTCTTTTCCTTGCAATCATATTGGTGTTGATACCGTTTCAAAATGTCAGTGCAACAGAGCTTCCGATTCTGCAGAATGAATCGGCTAATGAAACGGATGACGCAAAATTTTGGAGTGAAGTCAGTGTACGGCTTGCTGCCGGAGCGTTTGACAAAGAGTCGGTGGTAGCACTCAGTGAGCCTGTGGAAATCGAGGTTGAGGTTGTCGAGGAAGAGGAAGAAGTCGAGGAGACAGTAAGTAGCAATGCTGTATTTGCCAAAGTCGCAGACAGCGTCAATGTCAGGGAAGAGCCCAATGAAGATGCGGCCAAGGCCGGAAAGCTGTTCAAAAACTGCAGCGGTACAATGCTTGAACAGGCAGACGGATGGACTAAGATCTCAAGCGGCAACCTGATCGGATGGGTTAGCAATGACTACCTGTATTTCGGACAGGAAGCAGAGGATAAAATTGCAGAGACCGGTACTTTAAAGGCAACTATTTCAGCCGATGCTTTGCGTGTGCGCAAGGAAGCAGATGAAAATGCCGGTGTTTATAAGCTTTCCAAAAAGGGTGACAGCTTTGTTGTAGCCGAAGAGCTTGATGGCTGGATCGGTGTCAAGGTGGATGATGATACCGTCGGTTATATTTCCGCAGAATATGCATCTGTTGAATTTACAACCGAAAAGGGAAAGACCTCTCAGGAGATCGAGGATGAAGAGCGTGCAGAGGAGTTGAAGAAGCTCAGTAAAAACCGCGGGGCCGTACCCTCAAGTATATCAGAGACAGCGTTGCTTGCAGCTCTTATTCAGGCTGAGGCGGGAACACAGTCCTATGAGGGACAGCTTGCAGTCGGTGCGGTTGTTATGAACCGTGTCAGAAGCGGCGGATACCCCAATACCGTTTCCGGTGTTATCACACAGCCGGGACAGTTTCCTCCGGCAACCAACGGAATCGTAGCTTCCATTGCAGCCAGAGGTGCCAAGGCATCCTGTGTGAAGGCGGCTCAGGCAGCGATCAACGGAGAAACCAATGTTGGCGGAGCTACTCATTTTGGAAGAGTTGGCAAAGCTGCCGGTATTGTGATCGGTTCTCATGTATTTTATTAAAATTGAATGGATGACTGACGGCCTGACCGGAGCATGGATGAAAACGTACATGATGTCCGGGCGGGCTGTTTTTAATTATTGACTTTGACGGCTTTTCATTGAAACTTATGGAAAAATGTTGTAAAATGAGGTTATCATTGTGAAGAAAGGAGAATTACGATGATTACAGTGTTTGGCATGTCGGCCATTTTTTTCTGGCTGATCGTACTGGTTGTGATGATAGGCGTTGAGATCATTACCATGGGGCTTACTTCGATATGGTTTGCCGGTGGAGCTTTGGTGGCATTTGTGTTGGCATTGTTTCATGTACCTTTTGCGCTCCAGCTGGTTGTCGGACTTGTGGTATCTCTTATCCTGCTGTTTTTTACAAGACCGGTTGCCGTCAAGTATTTCAACAAGGAACGCGTCCGCACAAATGTAGAAGGTATGATCGGGTCCCAGGCTATTGTTGTCAGTGAAATAGATAATCTGCAGGGAGTTGGCCGTGTTACGACAGGTGGAAAGGAATGGAGCGCCCGGACGGTGCAGGATGGTCAGAAGCTGCCGGTTGGAACGGTCGTGATCATTCGGGCAGTGAGTGGAGTAAAATTAATCGTAGAAGAAAGAAAAGAGGAAAACTAATGGGTGGACTTATTACAGGAATTATTATTTTACTGGTAATTGTTATTTGGCTTTTTGTATCGTGTATCAAGGTTGTTCCGCAGGCTCATGCATATGTTGTGGAGCGTCTGGGAGCTTATCAGGGCACATGGAGTGTTGGTATGCATTTCAAGATGCCTTTCTTTGACAAGATCGCCAAAAAGGTTTTATTAAAAGAGCAGGTTGTTGACTTTGCGCCGCAGCCGGTTATCACCAAGGACAACGTAACAATGCGGATCGATACGATCGTATTTTTCCAGATCACAGACCCCAAGCTTTATGCATACGGTGTGGAAAATCCGATCATGGCGATTGAAAACCTGACGGCTACCACACTTCGTAATATCATCGGTGATATGGAGCTTGACCAGACCTTAAATTCCAGAGAGGTTATCAACTCCAAGATGAGTACCACACTGGATGTTGCAACCGATCCCTGGGGTATCAAGATCAACCGTGTTGAGTTAAAAAATATCATTCCTCCGGCAGGCATTCAGGATGCCATGGAAAAACAGATGAAGGCAGAGCGTGAACGTCGTGAAGCCATTCTTCGTGCGGAAGGTGAAAAGAAATCCACTGTCCTCGTAGCAGAAGGTCAGAAGGAATCTGCTATTCTGGAAGCACAGGCTGAAAAAGAAGCAGCCATCCTTCGCGCAGAGGCACAGAAAGAAAAGATGATCCGCGAAGCAGAAGGTCAGGCAGAAGCCATCATGAAAGTACAGCAGGCTACTGCAGACGGTATCCGGATGCTCAAGGAAGCAGGTGCTGATGAGGCTGTTTTACAGCTCAAGAGCCTGGAAGCATTTGGCAAGGCAGCAGACGGCAAGGCAACCAAAATCATTATCCCGTCCGATATTCAGGGCGTTGCAGGTCTTGCTACCAGCATCAAGGAAGTACTTACCGCAGACAAATAAAAAGCATCGGGAAATGAAGTATACAGATTGGCAAAGGGGCTTATATGAGCCCCTTTTCTTGCATTTTACGGATAAATCCATTAAGATAAGCATAGAAAAGCTTCAATGGACGCAGAAGCTTGACTTATTATCATTTGTTATCAGAACGAGAAAATAGTAGGAATATGACATACAGGAGGCATAATTGGTTATGGTAGATTTGAAAGGACGCAATTTTTTAAAGCTGTTGGACTACACACCGGAGGAGATCACCTATCTTCTGGATCTTGCCGCTGAGTTGAAGGAAAAAAAGAAAAAAGGCATTCCGATGGACTGTCTGAGAGGAAAAAATGTTGCCCTGATTTTTGAAAAGACAAGTACCCGTACCCGCTGCTCTTTTGAAGTGGCCGCACATGATCTCGGAATGGGAACCACTTATCTGGATCCCAAGGGTTCACAGATCGGCAAAAAAGAGAGTATCGCTGATACTGCAAGAGTGCTTGGCCGTATGTATGAAGGAATCGAATACCGTGGATTTGGACAGGACATTGTAGAAGAGCTTGCAAAATATGCCGGTGTGCCGGTCTGGAACGGACTGACCAATGAATTTCATCCGACACAGATGCTGGCAGATCTTTTGACGATCAGAGAACATTTGGGCGAGCTGAAGGGAAAGACCGTGGCTTATATGGGTGACGCCCGTTACAACATGGGCAATTCCTGGATGGTTACCTGTGCCAAGATGGGTATGCATTTTGTGGCATGCGCTCCCAAGGAATACTTTCCCGATGCAGAGCTTGTTGCAACCTGTGAAGCGATCGCCAGGGAGACCGGCGCGACCATTACCCTGACCGAGGATGCCATGGAAGGAACCAAAAATGCAGATGTTGTTTATACAGATGTATGGGTATCCATGGGCGAACCGGACGAGGTATGGGAAAAACGTATCAAAGATCTGTCACCTTACCGCGTGACAGCCGATATTATGAAAAATGCCGGGGATACAGCTGTATTTATGCACTGCCTGCCTGCTTTCCATGATGTAAAGACCGAGATCGGCGCACAGATCGCCGAGCGTTTTGGCGTGACAGAAATGGAAGTAACGGACGAAGTATTTGAATCCTCACAGTCAGTTGTATTTGATGAGGCAGAAAACCGTATGCATACCATCAAAGCTGTTATGGCTGCAACACTGGGGGTAAAACTGGGAGAATGAAATCTGAAATACTGACACTTCTCAGAGAACAGGATGGCTATATTTCCGGTCAGGAGCTGTGTGACCGTTTTGGTGTGTCACGTACAGCTGTCTGGAAGGCCATCAAGCAATTAAAAGAAAGCGGATATGATATAGAGGCCGTTCCCAACAAGGGATATCATCTGGCAGGCCAGAAGGATGTGCTGACGCAAAATGAGATCGAGAGCCGGATGCACACCAAATGGATCGGAAAAGAGGTTTATTACAAAGACATCACCGCATCCACCAACCTCGATGTAAAAAAGCTTTTGGAGGACGGGGCAAAGGAAGGCGTGCTGGTCGTAGGAGGGCAGCAGACCCAGGGACGCGGCAGAAGAGGCCGCAGCTGGCAGTCACCGCCTGATACCAATATTTATATGTCACTGGGATTGAGACCCGATTACCAGCCGGATCTTGCGCCTATGGTGACTTTGATCCAGGCCCTGGCGGTTGCAAAAGCAGTACAGGAGGTCTGTGATCTGCAGGTTGAGATCAAATGGCCCAATGATGTTGTGATCCATGGCAGAAAGATCTGCGGTATTCTCACCGAGATGAGCGCCGAGACCGGATATATCCAGTATGTCGTGATAGGAACGGGAATCAATGTCAATATCAGGGAATTTCCGGAGGATATCCGCACGACGGCAACTTCACTTTGTATGGAAAAACAGGAAACCATCCTGCGCGCTCCGATTATAGCAAAGACCATGGAATATTTTGAAAACTATTATGAAAAGTTTTTAAAGACCGGTGATCTGTCCCTGCTTTTGGATGATTACAATCAGATTCTGGTAAACTGTAATACTGAGGTCCGTGTACTGGATCCGCAGCATGAATTTCAGGGAATCGCCAGAGGAATTGACAATCTGGGACAACTCATTGTTGAAAAAGAGGACAAGACGATCGAAAAGGTCTATGCCGGAGAAGTCAGCGTGCGCGGCGTTTACGGATATGTATAGACGCATCTGCATAAATGAGCCGGTGTGCAAAAGGCTGTAAAAGAGAAAGAGAGATTTGTATGTCAGAACAAAAAGAAGATGGCAGATTAAAAGACGGCAGAATGGTTTTGTGTGCCGCCAATAAATATAAAATGAAATATTTTTTCAATAAAAATTTTGATAAGATACCGCAGTCCATGAAGGAAGAGCTGCATGTGATCAGCGTCCTGTTTGCACAGGAGGTTGGCGGAATCTTCAAAATCGTTTTTGAAGAGGATGGCGATATATCGATAGAGACGGAGGCTGAGGAGGACGATCTTCTGTATGATGATATCTCAGCCGGACTGATGGTGGCAGAGATCAAAAGAACGCGTCAGGAAATGTTTGAATCACTCAGTATGTTTTATAAGGTTTTTATTTTAAAACAGGATATCGAGACAGCCGGAGAGAAATGATCTGTCTGACCTGAATATTGTAAAAGGAATGTGATATGAAAAAATTAACCATCGGCAATGTGACCATTGACAGCCCGGTGATACTGGCACCCATGGCAGGCGTAACAGACCTGCCATTTCGTTTGCTGTGCAGACAAAAGGGTGTCGGGCTGATCTGCATGGAGATGGTCAGCGCCAAGGCGATACATTATAAAAATAAAAATACAGAGGAGCTTTTGCGTATTCATCCGCAGGAGATACCGGTGTCTTTACAGCTGTTTGGAAGTGAGCCGGAGCTGATGGGAGAGATTGCCGGGCAGATCGAGGAGCGGCCCTTTTCCATTCTGGATATCAACATGGGCTGTCCGGTTCCCAAGGTCGTAAACAATGGCGAAGGATCTGCGCTTATGAAGGATCTAAAAAAGGCGGAGGCTGTCATGAAAGCGGTTGTAAAGGGCACGAAAAAGCCGGTTACCGTCAAAATCCGGAAGGGCTTTGACGATGCTCATATCAATGCCGTTGAAATGGCAAAAATCGCCGAGGCCAGCGGTGTTGCGGCGGTTGCGGTGCATGGCAGGACGAGAGAGCAGTATTACAGCGGAAAAGCCGACTGGGATATTATCAGGCAGGTCAAAGAAGCTGTTTCCATTCCGGTCATTGGCAATGGCGATATTGTGGATGGGAAAAGCGCCAAAGCCATGATGGATGAGACCGGCTGCGACGGCATTATGGTCGGAAGGGCAGCCCAGGGCAATCCGTGGATTTTTCACCGCATTGAAGAATATCTGGAAAACGGAGTGGAACCGGAACCGGTGAGCGCCAGAGAAATCTGTGACACGATCTTGCAGCACGCGCGTCTGATGGAGGAATATAAAGGAGAATATATCGCGGTCCGTGAGATGCGAAAACACATCGCATGGTATACGACCGGACTTCCGGGTTCTTCCAAATTCCGCAATGCGATCAATCAGATGGAGAGCATGGATGAGCTTGTGGACAGCGTGGTAAAACTGCTGCAGCATTATGAATAAACAGAATATTTATGAATAAAAAAGGAATTCCCGCATAAGATGAAAGCATGAAATGGTATCTATGTTTTGTTGCTGAATCTGAGTCAGGGGATTCTTTTTTTTCACAAATAAAGAGAGCGTGTCTTTTTTCATATAAAGAGGACAGGCGCGAATGTTATGATAAGGGGGAAGAGGAGCTTGTTTGCATTTATGTGTTGGATTGTGCAGTGGATACGCGAACAGATGCCGCATTGAAATGGCAGCTTAAAAGAGAAAAAGATGGGCGGAACAGAAGGCCGGGCGGCCAAAATAAAAGAGCAGCCGGGCAAAATGGAAAAAGACAGGGCAGGACAAGTTGGATTGCTGTAAAAATACTGGATTTTAAACGGAAACAGTTTGTGGAACGGCTCACTAAGAAGCTTGGGAGCAGACCGCAGCTGTATTTTGCGTGCGATAAAAACAAAAAACCGGAAACGGTTTATGCACTTTGCATTTCCCGCTTTTTAGATAATATCCAGTATGAAAAAAATACGGTCATTGGTCTGATCGACGGAAATCTTATCAATTATAAAATCTGGATCGGACTTCTCAGGAAAAAGCTTGACCGGATCAATGCCCTGATGATCGTCAGTGACAGACCGGAGAGCTTTGTGGAGCTGTACCGGGATGCGTGGGAGGAGCAGGGACTTGTGATCACACGGACCGGAAATTATAAAGAACTGGCATTTTGCGATTATGTGATAGACTGCTCTGAGGATGTCTGGCCGGATAAAATTGTTTTCCGGAAAAACTGCGATTATCTGATGCTATCCGGCTTAAGGAGAAAGAAGAAGCTTCTTTTTTTGCAAAATCGGCATATCCGGATATCAGATTGCGGCGATTACCTTGACAGAGCTTTTCAATATAAAGTATAATAATTTAGCTTATTAGGGCAATATGCCTATTTACAAGAAAGAAGGGTCATTCCATGGAAGCAAAAAAGAATATTTTAACTTATGAAGGATTGAGAAAATACGAAGACGAATTACACGAATTGAAGGTTGTAAAACGTCAGGAAGTTGCTCAGAAGATCAAGGAAGCCAGAGAACAGGGTGACTTGTCGGAAAATGCAGAATATGATGCAGCCAAGGATGAGCAGCGTGATATTGAAGCTCGTATCGAAGAATTAGAGAAAATATTAAAAAATGCAGAAGTTGTCGTAGAGGAAGAGGTTGACTTGGACAAGATCAGCGTAGGCTGCCAGATCAAGATCCTCGACCTGGAAGATGATTCAGAATTGACATACAAAATCGTAGGTTCTACAGAGGCTAACAGCCTGAAGGGAAAGATTTCCAATGAATCACCTCTTGGCAGATCTTTACTGGGCGCCAAAGTTGGCGATGTTGTAACCGTAGAAGCTCCCATGGGTGAATTACAGTATAAAGTATTGGAAATCCAGAGAGCATAGTTTTTAGGAGTAGGAAAATGGCAGAACAAAACAACGCAAAGGGCGGACAGGCTAAAGAGCAGGATATTAACCAGCTCTTAAGAGTACGCCGTGAAAAATTAGCAGCCCTGCAGGAAGCAGGAAAAGATCCTTTTGTCATCACAAAGTACGATCAGACACATCATACAACCGAAGCCAAGACTCTTTATGAAGAGCATGAGGCCGGAATTTTGGGAGACCGCAAGGCACCCGATACCGCAGGTTTGTCTGAAGAGGAAGCAAGAGACGTTATCAACAAAGATTACAATGAACGCAGAGCCATCATGGATGCCCAGCCGATTCATGTTTCCATTGCCGGACGTATGCTGTTTAAACGTGTCATGGGTAAAGCATCATTTTGCAATATCCAGGACAGAGACGGACGTATTCAGGTCTACGTGGCAAAGGATGCCATCGGTGAAGATGCATATGCTGATTTCAAAAAATCGGATATCGGCGATATTTTTGGTATCAAGGGATATGTATTCCGAACCAAGACAGGAGAGATTTCCATTCATGCAGAAGAGATCACTCTGTTGTCCAAGAGCTTACAGATTTTACCGGAGAAGTTCCACGGCCTGACTGATACCGATATGCGTTATCGTCAGAGATATGTGGATCTGATCATGAATCAGGAAAGCAAGGAAGTCTTTATCAAACGTTCCAAGATTATCAAAGAGATCCGTAATTTCCTTGCAGACAGAGATTTCATGGAAGTTGAGACACCGATGCTTGTAGCCAATGCCGGTGGCGCAGCTGCCAGACCGTTTGAAACACATTACAATGCACTGGATGAAGATGTTAAGCTTCGTATTTCACTGGAGCTTTACTTAAAGAGACTGATCGTCGGCGGACTGGAAAGAGTGTACGAGATCGGCCGTGTATTCCGTAATGAAGGTGTGGATACCAGACATAATCCCGAATTTACCCTGATGGAATTATATCAGGCATATACCGATTATGAAGGCATGATGGAACTGACCGAGAGCATGTTCCGTTATCTGGCTGAAAAAGTCTGCGGTTCTACCAGGATTTCTTATAATGGAATTGGAATCGACCTTGGAAAGCCGTTTGAACGTCTGACCATGAATGATGCCATCAAAAAATATACAGGTATCGATTTTGATACGGTTTCTTCCGATGAAGAAGCAAAAGCACTGGCAAAAGAAAAAGGAATTGAGTATGAAGAGCGTCATACAAAGGGCGATATCATCAATCTGTTCTTTGAGGAATTTTGTGAGGAAAACCTGATCCAGCCTACATTTATCATGGATCATCCGCTTGCTATTTCACCGCTTACCAAAAAGAAACCTTCCGATCCGGAAAAGGTAGAGCGTTTTGAATTGTTTATCAACACATGGGAAATGTGCAATGCATATTCCGAGCTGAATGATCCGATCGATCAGAGAGCGCGTTTCGCACAGCAGGATGCCAATGCGGCAGCAGGCGATGACGAGGCAGAGCATACAGACGAAGATTTCCTGAATGCACTGGAGATTGGTATGCCTCCGACAGGTGGTATCGGTTATGGTATTGATAGACTGGTTATGCTGTTGACGGATAGCCAGGCGATCAGGGATGTGTTGTTGTTCCCGACGATGAAGTCCATTGACAAGTAAAACCAAGTGTTTATGCGGGTTTGAAGGGTGTGGGATGGTCGTTTGACCATTATTTTGACCATCAAAAGCAATAGTCATAACAAAGAGTGTACAAGGATTTACAATTTTATTGAAAAGCAAAATTAAAAGATAAGCACTACTTAGAGGATATTTTCTAAAGAAATTTAGAAAGTATCCTCTTTTTGCGTTATGGAGAAAAAACATGGAAAGGAGACATGGGTATGACAGGTAAAGAAGCACCTAACAAAAGAAATGTGCAGAAGTTTGTGAGATATGCGGAAGGCGCCAAAATGTATAGTATGGGTTTAAGCAAATTTCAAGAGTTGGCTAAAGATGCAAAAGCATGTTATAAGGTCGGTCAGTTGGTTTTGGTAAATACTGAGATTCTTGATGAGTATTTGGAGACATTCAGAATTGTAGAAGATGTCCTTATAACAAAGGCAGAAGGTGCAGATTACTGTTATCAAGAAGGATGCTGAGACAAAGAAGGCTCTTGAGGGAGCAGTATTCGGCTTATATGCAAAGGAAGACATTTTCGATGCTGATGGCAGACTGATTGTAGCAGCTGATACTTTCATTGAGAAAGCAGTAACCGGAGCTGACGGAACAGTAACCTTTATTTCAGACCTTCCTCTCGGACAGTACTATGTGAAGGAAATGGAACACCAATATCCACGAAAAGATTGCCGAACAGAAGAAAAAAGAAGCAATATTGCAGGGATAACAGATGAAATTTTATAAAATTTGTAGTATAATCAAGAGGTCGGATGAATGTCCGGCCTTGATGATTATAAATGAGGTATTCCTTATGTTTAAGAAGAAACCACACAAGACGCGATATGATAAAACAAATAAGAAAGCAGTTCTTAAATGTAGCATTTGTACCGGAGAACAGGTGGCTGGATTTAAAGATATTTATACCGGACACTTTGACGAGATTATGTTGATTCGGGATGCAGCGGATCTGGATGCATTTATGGAAATGTATGATGTGGCAGCAATTTCTAAGGAATATTAGTAATCATTAAGGAAAGGAAAATTTGAATTTCTCTCACTGTCTGGTTGATATGAGAAATTAATTATTTGCGTAAAAAATAAAAAATAACGCAGCGTGATATATTGCTTGTCACGCTGCGTTATATACTAATATGGGCCTTGAAAGGAGGCAGGATATGTCATTATATACAACAGGAGAACTTGCAAAGAAGTGTAATGTTTCAGTAAGAACCAT